>Ga0114968_10001478_pt1 | contig 18006 bp, 17 predicted proteins | sample M_130807_EF_Meta_FD_87020 | JGI IMG/M metagenome (GOLD analysis project Ga0114968, IMG submission 87020) | Freshwater microbial communities from Lake Montjoie, Canada to study carbon cycling - M_130807_EF_MetaG | ecosystem: Environmental > Aquatic > Freshwater > Lake | place: Lake Montjoie...
CATTCGTCATTCGTCATTCGTCATTCGTCATTCGTCATTCGTCATTCGTCATTCGTCATTCGTCATTCGTCATTAAGAAGCCCGCCCCGGCACTTGCGCACCGGAGCGGGCCTCGCTCTATCCTTCACACACACACCTTAGCCGGCCTTGCTTTCATCGATGACGATGAACCGTGTGCCACCATGGCTCCAGACTTTCACCAGGGAGACCATGGTCGCAGGCTTTTCGCACAGGGCGGTGGCCTGCTCGGCATTTTTGACGGGCTGGCGGTTGATCTCGAGGATCACATCGCCCTGACGGAGTCCGGCATCGTAGGCCACGGAGTCTTCCTCCACGGAGGACACCACAGCACCTTTGATGTGCGAGGGCACCTTGAGCTGCTCACGCGTGGCCTGGTCGAGGTCTGACACACCGACGCCATGGAGGGCGTCGTCCGCCTTGCCTGCGGCAGGGCTGGAGTCAGCCAGCTTATCGCCGGGCAGTTCCTTGACGGTCACGGTGAGGGTCTGACTCTGGCCATCGCGCAGAACGTTCATTGGCACAGCAGCACCCGGGGTGGTAGAGCCGACCTGCAGTTTCAGATGACGGCTGTCAGTGACAGGCTTGCCATTGAAGTCGGTGATGATGTCGCCGCTCTTCACACCCGCTTTGTCAGCAGGGCTGTCAGGCGAGACACCGGACACTAGGGCGCCTTTGGCGCTATCCAGCTTGAACTGGCGCGCGAGCTGTGGGGTCAGGTCCTGGATGTTCACGCCCAGGAAGCCACGCTCCACGCGGCCTGTGTTCACGAGGCTTTCCATCACCCAGCGGGCCAGGTTGGTAGGCACCGCAAATCCGACACCTTGGCTGCCACCGCTGCGGCTCAGAATGGCTGTGTTCATGCCGATCAGGCGGCCTTCCACGTCCACCAGCGCACCACCGGAGTTGCCGGGGTTGATGGCAGCATCGGTCTGGATGAAGTCCTCATAGTCGAGGCCCAGGGTGGCGCGGCCTTTCGCGCTGATGATGCCGGTCGTCACCGTCTGGCCGATGCCAAACGGATGACCCACGGCCAGCACCATATCGCCGACTTCGATCTTGTCGCTGTCAGCAAAAGCCATGGCTGGCAGGTCCTTGGCTTCGATCTTCACCACGGCGACGTCCGTCTTCGGATCGCGGCCGATCACCTTGCCGCTGAACTCGCGTCCATCGTTCAGGCCGACCTTGATCGTGCTGGCGTTTTCCACCACGTGGTTGTTGGTGAGGATGTAACCGTCCTTGGTCACGATGATACCGGAGCCGACGCCCTGCTCTTTGGGAGCATGGCGCTGCTGTGGACCGCGCTGCTGCTGGAATTCCTCAGGGAACTGGAAGCCCGGGCCGAAGAAGCGGCGCAGGTCGAATCCTTCAGGCAATTGCATCTGACTGACCTTGGCCTCGCTGGAGACCGCGATTTTCACCACGCTTGGGGCGACGGCTTTCACAATGGGCGAGAAGCTCGGGAAGCCCCGGGCGGCGGTGGACAGCGGGGCATCGCTGACCTGAATGCGAAGCGGCTCCGCCTTGCTGCCCGCCGCGTCTTTCGCAGACGTGAAGGCCACCAGCGAAGCGCTCAGGACACACACAGAGCCGAGCACGGCCGTGCGCTTCCAGATCGACGGGTTGGAGGATGAAGTTTTCATAGGAGTATCAGTGGGGTTCATGGGATTATTGGGGTTGGATTGATTTTCCACCGCAATCAAAGCACCCCACGCATGCCCTTTGTGTTACTGGAGCATTACAAGCTTGTAAGGTTTGAGAGTGTCTCTCTGTGAACGCTTTTTGCGTTGAAGAGGAACTGCAAGAAGCCTGAGAGCGAATTGACAAAGCTCCAACAATGAGCTTTTCGCGCAGAGCCAAGACGTATATAGTCTCTACCCATGCAACCTATCGAGCCGCCAGTTTCCACGGCCCAGCCATTACTCCGCATTCTTGTAGAGGAGATGCAGCAGGGCAGGATTCAAGCGGGCGAGCCGAACACGTTTCCCACGTACTCTTTCCTGCTTGAACGATTGGGACGACCCCAGCCTCATTTTTACGCCGGGAGGCGTCTGCAAAAACTGGGACTGAATGCACTGAACGAGTGGACGCTGCAGCATGAGGAACTGCCGAAGCTTACCGCTTTGATCGTGGGCAAGAGCACCCGCTTGCCGGGAAAAGGCTTTGCTGAATCGCATGGTCATTTTGGTGAACCCTCGACCTGGAAGAACTGGTGGCTGAAGGAAGCTGAAAAGGCTATTCGTTATGATTGGAGCCCTTTTTTGGTCTCCACCCGCTATGAATCTGAGTCGGAAGAAAATTCAGAGTGGCGGGTGCGGGAAGGTGGAGATGAGACCGATATCGACGACATCATCATCATGCACCCTCCTCCGGCCAGAATTCGGCAGAGCGACATCACGGTGGCCGAGGTACTGCAATGGCTGGCGGCGGGAGAGTCGGAAAAGGAGATTCTGCGCCTGCATCCCGGCCTGCAAAGAGAAGACATTCGTGCCAGCCTTGTCTATGCGGCGGAACGTGAAATGAAGTCCGCAAAAGCGACCACGTTCACCACGCGCTGGACCGGAAAGTTTGCACTGCCAGAGCCTGATCCCGAGGACGCACGGCTTTCGCACATTCTGGAGAGGTATGAAAGGAGCAGCCAGTGAAGATACTGATCGACTGCGATGTGCTGCTCGATGTAGGTACCGGTCGCACACCGCATGTAACGGACAGCCAGCAAGTTCTGGACTGGTGTGAACGCCACTCTGGCAGCGGCTTCATCGCCTGGCATACGATTGCCAATGTTTATTATGTCCTGCAGAAGGGCGGGAAAACCCCGCAGGCACGACGGTTTATTCATGATCTTTTGATGTTCGTGGAAGTGGTTCCCTCTGGCACATCGGCTGCCAAGCACGCGCTTGCGCTGCCTATGGCGGACTTTGAAGACGGGCTGCAATGTGCGGCGGCGGTTCAGGCTGGAGTGGATTACATCGTAACCCGCAACATCAGGGATTATGCAGCAGCGCCAGTTCCGGCCATTCTGCCGGATGACTTCCTCATGCAAGCACCTGCGTAACTTCCACGTCTAATATCTCGAGGAATAGGCTGGCGTCGTGCCTCAAGCCAAAATCTCACTCACCACCCGCGCCTGCGGATTCTCCACGAGCACCTGCTCCGTGCCGTTGCGGCGGTAGCTGAGTTGCTTGGCGTCGAGGCCGAAGAGGTGGAGGAGGGTGGCGTGGTAGTCGTAGTGATTGACGACGTCCTTCACGGCGTGGTGGCCGAAGTCGTCGGTGGCGCCGTGGATGTGGCCGGACTTGAAGCCGCCGCCTGCCACCCACATGCTGAAGCCGTAGGTGTTGTGGTCGCGGCCCACCGTGGTGCGGTCTTTGGAGCCGGAGCGGTTCTGAATGACGGGCAGTCGGCCCATCTCACCGCCCCAGTGGACGATGGTGGTGTCGAGCAGACCGCGCTGTTTCAAATCGATGACGAGGGCGGCGGCGCCTTGATCCACATACTGGCATGCGGCAGGCAGCGCGGTGCGGATGTTTTGATGATTGTCCCAGGTCTGGTTCCCGGTAAAAAGCGAGACGCAGCGCACACCGCGCTCGACGAGACGACGGGCGATGAGGCAGCGCGTGCCGAACTCGGCAGCGGCGGGATTGTCGATGCCGTAGAGCTTCTTGGTGGCGGCGCTTTCTTGATCGATGTCGAGCGCTTCCTTGGCCGCCGTTTGCATGCGGGCGGCGAGTTCGAAGCTCTGGATGCGTGCTTCGAGATCGGCCTCGCCGGGACGGGCTTCGAGGTGCTCCTGGTTCAGGCGCTGGACAAAATTGAGGTAACGCTTCTGCGCATCGCCCTTGAGGCTGAGGGGCGCGTCGAGATTGGGAATGCGCGGTTCTTTGGGACGAATGACGGTGCCCTGATACAGCGAAGGCAGCCAGCCGTTGCTCCAGTTGTCCACACCGAGCACAGGCAGGCCGCGTGGGTCGGTGAGGGCCACGTAGGCGGGCAGATCCTGATTTTCTGAGCCAAGACCATACGTAAGCCAACTCCCCAGCGTGGGGCGACCGCCGGTAGCCTGACCATTGAGCAAGGCGTAGATGGACTGGCCGTGATTGTTCACGCCCGTGTGCATCGAGCGGATGAGCGTGACGTCATCGACGATGTTTGAGAAGTGCGGCAGCAGCTCGCTGACATCCATGCCGGACTGGCCGTACTGCTTGAACTTCCACGGGCTGCCCATGCACTCGCGGCTGGCGCCGGCGGCATCGTCATACTTCACTTCGCCTGGAAAATCCTTGCCGTCGTAACGAGTGAGCTCGGGCTTGGGATCAAACAGATCCATGTGGCTGGGCCCACCCTGCATGAACATGGAGATCATGGCTTTGGCCTGCCCAAAGCCATGCGGCATCTTGGGCTTCAAATCAAAATGACGCGGCCCGATCTGCTCCGGGCTGGCGAGCAGGTTTTGGTCCCTCAGCAGCGTGGCCAAAGCGATACCGCCGATGCCGTAGGCGGAGCGGTGAAGAATGGAGCGGCGTGAGAGGAGCATGGTTTAACTACGTGGCGAAGAGGGCGAATCTTCTAGTGGAAGCAGGGAACCAATCATCACACCGCAGAGATTAGAAGACCGCAGAGGCCAGATTCAGAAGGTATTCTCTGCGGTCTTCTAATCTCTGCGGTGCCAATCAGGGCTTTCTAACCCTTCACCACGCTCCTCACCGTCCCCTGTGCCAGCCGCGTCAGGATCTCATCCCCCGGCTTCACCTCAGCAGCATCCTTGAGTACTTTCCCCTCCGAATTCGTGGCAAAGGAAAAGCCACGCGCCAGCACGGCCTGCGGGCCGATGTGTTTGAGGAGATCCGCACGTGATTGCAGCCGGTCCGCCAGACGGTCCAGCCGATGCTGCAAGCCCTGCTGCAAGCGGCGCGCACTCGTCTCAGCACGATGCACGGCTTCGGTGAGTTGGACGCGAGGATGATGTGCGGCGAGCACGTGCTGCTTCTGTGTGAGGTCATCGGTCCAGGACTGCAACCTCTCGCGCAAGGTGTCGCGCAGGCGGGATTCGTGGTCGTCGATGCTTTGCTCTGCCTGCTGCAGCAAACGGTCCGGCGCATGCAGCAGCGGGCCTTTGGCGGTGAGCTCGATCACGTGCTGATGATGCTCCAGCAGCGTGCCCACGCGGGCTTTCAGCGTGCGGGCGATGCTGTCGAAGTGCCGCTGCAACTCGGTGCTGTCCGGCGCGAGGAGTTCCGCCGCCGCGCTGGGCGTAGGCGCGCGGAGATCGGCCACGAAATCCGCGATGGTGAAGTCGATTTCATGCCCGACGGCGGAGATGATGGGGATGGGGCAGGCGGCGATGGCGCGGGCGAGCACTTCCTCATTGAAGGCCCACAGATCCTCCAAGCTGCCGCCGCCACGACCGACGACAATGGTGTCGGGCACCGGCAGGCCGAAGCTCTCGGCATCTCCCAGCACTTGAAGCGCACGCACGATTTCCAGCTCGGCCCCCTGCCCCTGCACCCGCACAGGAAAAACGAGCAGGCGCACCCAGGGCGCACGCCGGGTGAGGATGTTGAGCATGTCCTGAATGGCCGCGCCGGTTGGTGAAGTGACCAGCGCGACGATACGCGGAAAGCGCGGGATGGCACGCTTACCTTCCGCATCAAACAGGCCCTCCTCATGCAGTTTACGCTTCAGCGCCTCGAACCGCTCCTGCAGCGAGCCTTTGCCCTTTGCCTGCACTTGTTTGACGACCATCTGGTACTGCCCGCGTGGCTCATACACGCTGATCTCCCCATGCACCTGCATGAGGGCACCGTCCTGAATGCGGGCGCTGCTGCGCGCAGCGGCACCGCGAAACATGACGCAGCTGAGCTGCGCGCCGGCGTCCTTCAGCGTGAAGTATTGATGGCCGGAGGATTGCAGTCGGTGATTGCTGATCTCACCCTCCACCCACACGCTGCCGATGCGGCTTTGCAACACGTCGCGAATTTCGCGCGTGAGCTGGGTCACAGAGAGGACTTCAGGGTCTTCGGGCATGGGCAGCGTCCATTGACCGAAAAGCGGGCAAAGTCCAGCCGCAGCTCAGAACACCAGATGCCACAGCCAGCCGAACACGCCGGAGGCCACCGACCACCAGCAGCGCGCCACTTCCATGAAACCCAGCCCTGGAGCGGGCGATGAGGCGAGAAACAGCGCGATGAGCAGGAAGGCATTGATGAGAAAGATCAGCATCATGGAGAAGAACTCCCCATTGCGCTTCAGATCCCCCTGTTCGGCGATCACCGTTTTGACGGTGTAGGTGGCGTGAAAGCACCAGGTCAGCCCCACCAGCGCGTAGAGGAAGCGCAGCGGCTTGAAATGCACGGTCCATTTCCAGAGGTGAAGCGGATGCGTCTGCTGCATGTCGAGCGCTAGGCCCACAATGCCGAAGACGAGCATGATGAGCAGCGTGTAGAACGGGATCAGATACGGGGCCAGGGTGATCCAGGTGTTCGACTTGTCCGTCTCCACGTAGCCGCCTTCGGCGCTGACTTTCCAGTCGAAGATGCGCCCGCCAAACAGCCGGGCGGTGACGAGGTGGCTGAACTCATGGCCAAAGACATAGGCTGTCACGGGACGCACCCCGGCCAGATAAGCCACGCCCCAGACAAAGCCGCCGAAGGTGAAAAAGACAAACTCCTCAGACTTCAGGAAATCCATGCGGGCCACCGCGCGCCAGAGCATCATGATCAGCGTGATGGCCGTGACGAGACAGGCAGGAGCCAGCACGGCACCACCGATCCACCGCTTCCAAAGCAGGAGGTGGCGATCCCGTTGCACATCGCGCCGGTTGTTGATCCCGGCGGGGCGGTTGCGGGTCTCATGGAGATGTCTGCGCAGGTTCGCGGTGGACATGGGAATGATGAGTTATTTAACGTTTGTTAAACATCTTCACAATTTAAATTGTTAATATGTGAACAAGATGTGCCGTTCTTTTCACAATTTCCCGAACTAACCAGTGCCACCAAAACGCGTTTTGGACGCTTCTGGCCCAAAGAAGACGCGGCAGGCAAAGCAAAGTTGCTCAGTTGCGCTGCAACTGAAGCCTCCGACCCGCTGCGGCGCAACGGGTCAACTTTACTTGCGAAAAATGAAATACACCGCCCCGCACATGCAGAGAGCCGCCCAGAGGTAGTCCCATTTGAGGGACTCCTTCATGTAGAAGAGCACAAAGGGCACAAAAACCATCAGCGTGATCACCTCCTGGATGATCTTGAGCTGCGGCAGGGTCAGTGCCGTGCTGCCGATGCGGTTGGCGGGCACCTGGAGCATGTATTCAAAGAAGGCGATGCCCCAGCTGATGAAGGCGGCGATGAACCAGGGCTTGGCCTTCAAATCCCGCAGATGCGCATACCAGGCGAAAGTCATGAAAATATTCGACCCCACCAGGAGTCCGACGGCTTTGATCACGGGCCAGTTCATGCGCGCATGAGAGCATGTGTTTCCATGCTGCCAAGTGCGGCTTCAGCCATCAAGCGCCACCGGCCAGCGCGGAGCCGCGCACCAGGAGGTCGAGGAAGCGTTCTTCAAAGGCCTCGTCGCTGGTCACCTGCATGAAATCGACACTGTGGCTGGCGCACTCCAGGGAGAGATTTGCGACGAAGGAGTCGAAGGTTTCGACATAGCGCTGCACATCGCGCTTGGTCAGCCAGAAACGGCGACGCTCGCCAGTTTCGACCTCGGTGAGTTCGAGTTCGCCTTCGATCTCCGGCAGTCGCTCCTCGGGATGCACGATCTGCAAAAAATGATTCTCCCCCGGCCATGCCGACACACGCGCCACGGCCTCGGTGGCGCTGCCGATCTCGCGGCCAAAGAAATCGCTGATGATGAAGATGATGCCGTAGCGCTGCTTGCTGGGGCGGAATTCCTCAAAGCAGCGCTTCATATCGGTGAGGCCGTCAAACTTCAGTTTCAGCACCGCCTGGATCACTTTTTCAATGTTCCCCTGCCCTCGCAGAGGCGGCAGCTCCTGATGCACACCACTGTTCATCGAGTACAGGCTCACGCGCTGCTGCGCGCTGAGTGCCAGGTACGCCAGCGCCACGGCGAAGCGCAGCGCCTGCCGCCGCTTCTCCGGAAAGGGCTGCGCCATGGAGGTGCTGGTGTCCAGCATGATGTGCAGGTTCAGCTCCTGCGTTTCTTCGTAAAGACGCACAAAGAGCTTGTCGAGCCGTGCATACAGGCGCCAGTCGATGGCGCGGTAGTCTTCACGCGGTGTGTAGTGGCGGTAGTCCTTGAATTCGCGGGTGAAACCGGTGGCTGAGGTGGACTGGGAGCCACGCCGCATCAACTGCCGCCGCTTGCGCAGGCGCAGGGCCAGTACCCGCAGCCTGTCCAGAAAGGAGGCGTCGAAAAGGTCTTCGCGTTCGAGGGTGTCGGGCATTCAGTGTGTCGGATCCGGCAATCTTAACGAGATGGATGCTCAACGCTCGAATTGCTACAAAATACTCAACGGAATCCAGCGGACGAAAATACACAGCAGATTGCTGGCACGCGGGCCCAACCAGGCCGCCCATGAGCAAGCTTTCGAAGATATGGCAAGAACTGGTCTTGCATCGGTTAAGGTTTTTCGGTAGTCGGGAGCCGGCATGAAAATCCGCACCAACCATTGCCCGCCGGGTTTCATCAGCCTGGGTTTCCTCGGTCACGTCATCGCCATGGGCCTGCTGATCGTCGGCGGCCAGGGCGTCTATGTGGCGCTGAAGAATCCAGATCCATTGGAGATCGCGATGGCCGACTACATTGCAAAAAAGCCGAATGCCGAGTGGATGAGGCTGACTGACGCGCAGGTAAGTCTCGTGGAGGCAGCCTACAAGGCACGGCTGGGAAAAGTCTCTGAAGTTTTTATTCCGGTGCGGCCCGTCGGGGAGTCCACGGATGTGCCGGTTCACATCCTGCTCTCAACGGATGACCGGGCCGTGGTAGCGGCCTTGCAACATCTAAGCCAGTCCGGCGGCACCAAGGAGAAGAAGGTCGATAGCGCCACACGGCAGGCGGACAGGCTGTTTATGCGGCAGGACATCATCGGCCTGACCCGCTACGGTTTCTTCTATGACGCTTTGATGCGGGCCAGACTGGCCAGGCTGAACATGAATCTGGCCGAGGATTTCGTGATTTTGGATGACGGTGCAGCCCCCAACTTCTGGGTGAATCTCAGCATGGTGGGCGGCGGACTGCTGATCTGGTTTTTCATGCTCTGTCATGAGATGAGAAACGCCCTGTGGCGCTGGCGCAGGAGGCGGGCGTTCCACCGCCAAAGATCTATGGAATGACGAAGGACAATTTCGCCATCACGCCGCCTGCTGCGCGGGCGTTTTCACCTGATCGAGCAGCTTGGTGATGATGTCGTCCACCTTTACCTGACCGGCTTCCCCCTCGAAGTTCAGGATGATGCGGTGACGGAGTGAGACGTGGGCGATGGCGCGGATGTCGTCGGTGGAGACGGCGGTGGCGCCCTGAATGGCGGCCCAGACGCGGGCACCGCGAATGAGCGCCTGCAGGCCACGCGGGCTGGCTCCGTAGGAGACGTAGCGCTTCACCTCGGGCAGCGCATCCGGCTGCTCGGGGTGGCTGCTGAGGATGAGGCGCGAAGCGTAGTGCGCTACCGGATCGGCTACGGGGATCTTCGAAAGCAGTTGCTGCAGTTCGATGAGCTTCGGCCCGTCGGTCATCGTCGCCAGTTTCGGCTCGGTGAAGCCAGTGGTGCGGCGGGAGATTTCGACGAGCGAATCGAGGTCCGGGAACGGCACTTTGATCTTGAACATGAAGCGGTCGAGCTGCGCTTCAGGCAGCGGGTAGGTGCCCTCCATTTCCATGGGATTCTGCGTGGCCAGTACGAGAAAGGGCTCCGGCACCAGGTGGCGCTCGCCACCGGTGGTCACGCAGCGTTCCTGCATGACTTCGAGCAGCGCGGCTTGGGTCTTGGGTGTGGCGCGGTTGATTTCATCGACCAGCAGCAGGTTTTTGAACACCGGGCCTTTTTCATAGCGCAGCGTGCGGTGGCCTTTCTCATCTTCACCGACGATGTGCGTGCCGAGAATGTCCGCTGGCATCAGGTCAGGAGTGCATTGCACACGGCCGGGCTCCAGACCAACGACCTGCGAGAGCGTGCGCACGAGGTAGGTTTTGCCGAGGCCAGGGACGCCTTCCAGCAGCACATGCCCGCCGGAGAAGATGGCCACCAGCACATCGCTGAGCAGTTCATCATAACCGACGATGGCTTTTTGCATCTCGGCCTTGAGGTTGGTGAACAGGGTGCGGAAGTCAGCGTGGTCAGGCATGGGGCGATTCTCGCCAGCGGCTCCCATTGCGCAAGGCTCGTTAGTCCATCTGGACGAGAATCTCAGGACTCATGGCCTTGAGGCTCACCCACGTGTGTGATGCGGGTGATATGAGCGGTGGAAATCCAGTCAAAAAAACCGGCGTCGTCCATCACCACCATCATGCTACCTGCCGGGCTCAGCATGGCCCAGTCGCCATGGGGCACGGTATGCACCGCCTGATCCGTGGCGTGCAAGCAGAACGGCTTGAACGGTTTGGCACGCAAAAGCCGACGGATCTCTTCAGCGATCATGGGGCAAAATAAGGGTTGGAGTCTGGTTTGCCAGAAAATATTCCCGACAGCTTCGAGTTCCGGGCAGAGCGGAAAATCCGTATGCAGGCAGGTCCGGTGGCAGCTTGAAACGGCCTCGCCTCAGTCCATCTGCACCAAAATCTCGCGCGGCTTGGCACCTTCGCCGGGGCCGATGATGCCGCGGTCTTCGAGGATGTCGATCATGCGGGCGGCTTTGCCGTAGCCGAGGCGCAGGCGGCGCTGCAGCAGGCTGGTGCTGGCTTTCTTTTCCTGACGGATGACTTCCAAGCACTTCTCCAGGCATTCCTGCTCGTCGGAGCTGACGCCGTCACCATCGCCATCTTCTTCATCTCCAAACTCACCGCTTTCGTCATCGACTTTGACATCAAAGACCGGCTTGCCCTGCGCGACGCAATGCTGCACCAGCGCATGAATTTCGTCATCGGTGACCAGCGCGCCCTGGCTGCGGATCGGCTGCGCACCGCCGGGCGGCACGTAGAGCATGTCCCCTTTACCGACGAGATTTTCCGCACCTTTGCGGTCGAGAATGACGCGGCTGTCGAGCGCGGATGAAACCTGGAACGCGATGCGCGTCGGGATGTTCGCCTTGATGACGCCGGTGATGACGTCCGCACGCGGAGTCTGCGTGGCCACGATGAGGTGAATGCCGGCGGCACGTGCCATTTGCGTGATACGGGCGATGGCCACTTCGATGTCCGCAGGCGCGGTCTGCATCAAATCCGCCAGCTCGTCCACGATGACGACGATGTAGGGCATCGTGTCAGGAATGACGACCTCCTGCCGACGCGGCGGTGGTGCCTGGGAGTCACCCAGCCAAGCGCCGCTGGCATCGCGAAGATCACTGTTGTCGGCATCCACTGTGCCGACTTCAGCAGTCTTTGGTGTTTCGTTTTCCTGCGCAGCCTCTTCGGCGAAAGCGGCGGAGACACGGGCGTCATCCACTCCGGCCTTGGTCTTCTCCTTGGCCTTGACTGCGGTGGCCGCAGGCGCAGCCGTGGCAGCAGCGGCATTGCGCGCGGCACGGGCGGCATCTGCCTCAGCCTTGCGTTTGACATTGCGGTTGTTGAAGGCTTCGAAATTGCGGCAGCCTTCCTGCGCAAAGATCTGGTAGCGGTTTTCCATCTCCTTGACCACCCATCGCAGGGCCAGCAGTGCCTTTTTGGGATCTGTCACCACCGGCAGCGCCAGATGCGGCAGCTCCTCGTAGTTCTGCATTTCCACGACCTTCGGGTCGATCATGATGAAGCGCAGCTCATCCGGGGCAAAACGGCAGATCAGGCTGGTGATGATGCTGTTGATGCAAACGCTCTTACCACTGCCCGTGGCACCCGCGACGAGCAGATGGGGCATGGCCGCGAGATCGCCGATGATCGTCTTGCCATACACGTCCTTGCCGAGGGCGACGGGCAGTTTGGACTTGCCGTTGACGAACACATCGTCCTCCAGCAGCTCGCGCAGCGGCACGATGGTCTTCTCCGAGTTGGCCAGTTCGATGCCGACGGTATCTTTGCCAGGAATTGGCGCGAGGATGTTGATCCTCTCCGCACGTGTGGCACGGGCGATGTCCGCATCCAGATTCGCGATGCGGCTTACGCGCAGGCCATCCACCGGACGCACTTCATAGCGGGTGATGGCAGGGCCACGAGTGATGTCCCCCGGCTCGACGCTGATGCCGAAACTCGCCAGTGCTTTGACGATGGTGGCCTGAATGGCGAGCAGTTGGCTCTTATCCGTGGGAGCACGATGCGTCTCCTCTGGCCATTTCAGCAGCTCCATGGACGGCAGCTTGTAGTCTTTGAAAAGCTTGGTCAAATTTCCCAGCGAGCCATGCGGGGCCTGCTCCATCTTCTGCGCACGTCTCTGTTCCCAGACCTCGGCCAGCTTCGGTTTGTCGCTGCGGTCTTCATGCGCACGAGAAACGGAGGAGTCGATGATCTTCGGCGGTGGCGGATCAAACTTGAGCGGGAGCTCCATGTTGGTGGCCGTAGCAGGTGTGTCGCCGCGCAATTCCGCGCCCTTCTTTTTGCGCCTCAGCTCGGTGGGCACCGGTGTCAGGGTACCCGGCGCTATGCTCGCAGCCTCCTCGGCCAGTTTTTCTTCGATCAATCGCTGCGCCTCGCGCTCCGCTTTCCAGCGGGTGATTTCCATTCGGATGTTGTGAATCACCGTCAGCGGGTGCTGGCCGGTTACGAGAAAGAGCCCCGCCATGTAAACGCTGCCGAGCACTAGGGTGGCCCCCGCCTTGCCCAGCAGATTTTTCAGGAGACTGCCACCAATGACAAAGCCCAGCCCGCCAGAACCGCCCAGGGGTGTGAAATGATCGCGCTCGCTCAGCAGGTTTTGCACCTCCAGCAGTGCGGCGCCGCTGATGATCATGACCGCCACGCCCAGCCAGGCTGCGCGGGTGATCTTCATCTTGGAATGCAGCTTGCAGACACCAAACCACGTCATGCTGAAGGGCAGCAGGTAGGCCGCGAAGCCCATGAGCCACAGCATGTGCCCCGCCGCGAGCGCGCCGATGCGGCCGACAAAATTGTGCGTCTGCTCCCCCGAAGACTCCGACAGCGCCAGGAAGGACCAGGAGGGCATGTCGCGCGGATCATACGAAATCAGCGCCAGCAGGAGCATGGCCGCCACCATCAGCAGCAGGATGCCGAAGACATCGTTCCATGGGCTTTCCTTCTCGTCCGTAGATCGGGCGCGAGGGGGGCGGGCGGCAGCGGCGGCACGGCTCATGGCAACAATGTGATAATTGTGGCAGATGAAATTATTTAAGGCTACCGAAATATTTACCTTGCCTCACTTTTATGAATCAGCTTCGATCCAGCCAGGGATGCTGCTTGACCGCCAAAATTCCCGCGAACATCTTTGCCAGCCCCAACGTCACACCACAATCATGAAAAACACACTCGCCCTCACCTTCGCCGCAGTGCTTGCCCTCGGCGTCTCCGTCACCTCCACCACCACCAGCGCCCAGGACGCCGGCAAAGTGGACTTTGAAAAGCAGATCCTCCCCATCCTGAAGGAAAGCTGCTTCAAGTGCCACGAGAAGGAGCACGAAGACGGCGGCAAGATCAAGAAGCCCAAAGGCGGTCTGCGTCTCGATGGTGCCGCCGTCATCATTAAAGGCGGCAAAGAATATCCAGATGAAAACGTGGTGGCCGGCAAGCCTGACGCCAGCTGGCTGGTGAAGACCATGGCCCTCCCTGACACCGACGACATGGCCATGCCCCCAGAAGGCAAAGGCGACCGTGTCTCTGCTGCCAACATCGAGCTGATCAAGAAATGGATCACCGAAGGTGCCAGCTTCGGAGCTTGGAAAGGCGTCGAGTAATTTCTCAGTAACCCCATTCACCACGGAGGGCGGAGCCTTGGCTCCGCCTTTCTTTTTTCCAGTCATGACCACGCCTTTTCGTTTCACCACCTGCCGAGCCGGATCTGAAGCCACGCTGAAGCGTGACATCGCCAGCCACTTCGCCGGTGAGCTCACGCCTGCGTTCATGAAGCCGCAGTTCATCACCTGGAAGGTGCGCAACCCAGGATTCAACCCGCCAAAAAACCTCAGCCACTTTGCACGGGTCAGCGGCACTTCGATCGGTCAGTGCAAAACGATTGGAGAACTCGTCGAGCACGCCCGCCAGTTCGGCACCAAGCCGCTGCGCTTGCATGTCTTCCCACGCATCACCGCCGAAGACGGCGTGGAAGCAGTCACGTGGCAGCGCATCGATAGGCTCACTGCGGAAATCACCGGCGCGCTCACCCAGGCAGGCATCGCGCTCGAAAACCGACAGCCCGTTGCTCATGGTAATCTGATTCTCGATGTCATCGTTGGCGAGACGGCTGAAGAACCGCTTTTTCTCGGCTACCACGAGCACCAGTCCGGCATGCACCCCCACCCCGGCGGCCTGCCACGCATTGCGCTGCCCGCCGATGTGCCCTCACGCGCCTGGCTCAAATTTGAACAAGCCCTCACCTGGCGCGGCTGGGATCAGCTTGATCTGCGCGGGCAGACCGCCCTCGATCTGGGCTGCGCTCCCGGCGGTGCCACCTATGCGCTGATCCAACGCGGCATGAACGTTCTCGGCATCGATACCGGCGAGATGGACCCGCGTGTGCTCGATCTGGCCAAGGCCCAGGGCGTGAGGTTCGACCACTGGCGCACCGCCGCAGGCCGGCTAAACCTCACCGCCCTGCCGCGCGAAGTCGCTCTATTGCTGTGCGACATCAATCTCGCCCCACCGCTGGTGATTCCCGAGATTCAACGCATTCAGGATGCGGTGCAGGCTCGTCGGCTGATCCTCACGATCAAGCTCAACACTCCGGCCCTCGAAGACCGCGCCCACGAGTTCATCGACACCATTCGCGATTTCGCCCCTGCCCCAGTGTTTGCCACGCAGCTCGCGGGCAATCGGCGGGAGATTTGTGTGTGCGCAGGTTAAGCGCGCAGCGGCACGACCTTGCGGTCAAGATCATGCGTGGCATGAATGCGGCGTACCGTGCCACTGCGTGAACGCATCAAAATGGAATGTGTTTCCACGCGGTGGCCGACGAGGCGGCAGCCAGGGAGCAGGGGGCTGTCGCTGATGCCGGTGGCGCAGAACAAGGCGCTCTCGCCCACGATGAGCTCATGCACACGGAAGACCTGGTCCATTTCAGCGGCTGGCGTGTATGCGGCGACCTCGGCGCGGTGGGCTTCATCGTGAAACCACATGCGCAACTGCATGTCACCACCAAGACACTTCAGCGCGGCCGCCGCCAGAATGCCTTCGGGCGAGCCACCCATGCCGACGTAGAGATCGCAGTTGGATTCCGGCATTGAGGGCGCGACCGCGGCAGCGATGTCGCCATCGGTCACCATTCTCAGAGCGGCACCGGAGCGGCGGATCTGCTCGACGATCTCGTGATGACGCGGACGATCCATGGTGGAAACGACGAGGTCGCGTTCACGTTTGCCCAAGACCTGGGCCACGAAGGTGATGACCTCCTCGAGCGGCATGTCGAGGAAGCAGCGGTCTCCCCTGCCCTCCAGTGCCTTCTTCACCGCCGGTCCGTAGGCGATCTTGTGGCTGTAAAAGCTCGGAATGCTTTTCATCGCACAGGGGGCACCGTCAGGAATCTGCGCCGCAGCGATGACGGAAATGCTGTTGGGCAGGCCTTTGGCAATGTTGCTGGTGCCATCGATGGGATCGAGGGCGATGTTGAAGCGTGGTGATCCGTCACGCCAGGTGCCCAGGTGTTCGCCCACGAAGATGCCGGGCGCATTGTCCTTGATCCCCTCGCCGATCACCACCTCGCCACGAATGTCAAGGATGTCGAAGACACCATAGATCGCGCTGCAGGCCGCACCGTCCGCGAGTTCTTTTTCGCCACGGCCAAGCCAGTGAATGGCCTGCAGGGCCGCGTTTTCCGTGGCGCGCACGAATTCAAATTCGAGGATGCGTTCCAGATCGTGGGTGCTGCGCAGCGGTGGTAGGGACGTGGACATGGCGTAAGCGTGGTTGGCACTTGGCTGGTGGTGAAGCAGCAATGCCAGAAGGCTGACAAAAAGTCACGAGCCCTTTTGGCATTTCGGGCAAAAGAACGTCGAGCGCTGGCCCTGGACAATGCGCTTGATCTCCGTTTTGCAGACGCGGCAGGGCTCACCAGCCCGATCATAGACGCGCAGGGTGAGCTTGAAGTAACCGGGCTCGCCGCTCTCGTTCAAAAAGTCCCGCAGCGTGGTGCCACCCATTTCGATGGAAGCCGCCAGCACCTCGCGGATGGCCTGCACCAATTTGACCAGCTTCGGCTTGGTCACCTTTCCCGCAGCCTGCCGGGGATTGATGCCCGCCAAGAACAAGGCCTCGCTGGCATAGATGTTTCCCACCCCCACGACGACATGCGCATCCATGATCACCTGCTTGATCGCAGCGGTCTTGCCCTTGCAGGCGGCACGCAGATGCGCGGCGGTGAATTCATCGCTCAACGGTTCAGGCCCGAGGTCTTTGAGCAGCGGATGCTCCATCGGATCTCCCTCAATCCATAACGCTGCGCCGAAGCGACGTGGATCGTGCAAGCGGAGTTGCTTGCCACCCTCCAGCGTGATGGCAAGATGATCATGCTTCTTGAACGGTACATCCGCCGGCAGCACCCGCAGGTTCCCCGACATGCCGAGGTGCAGCAGCAGCGTGCCTTTGGCAGTGCCAAAGAGCATGTATTTCGCCCGGCGCGCGCCTGTCTCAATCCGGCAGCCTTCGAGTTCATGAATCGTGTCAGGAATCGGCCAGCGCAGCCGCTTGTCCCGCACGATCACCTCCCGCACCCGCTTGCCAATCACATGCGGAGAAACACCGCGCAGAGTGGTTTCGACTTCGGGGAGTTCGGGCATGGCGCGATATGCCGCATGGCTACCGACGCGCAAAGTGGAAAAGCGCAAGGCACGCATTTGTCAAATGCGATTAATGTGCCATGCATGAATGCATCCGCACCGCAATCCACCAACGCATGAATACAACCTGCCACGCGCGCCTTCTCATTGCCCTGTTCTGCGCAATCACCTTGGCCAGTTGCATGGCACCAAGTTACTCTGCCGTGAAACGCGGTGGCCTGTTGGAGCCCACCGCTGACAAAGGCATGGTCTTGATCTACTGGCGGAAGGCCCCCTTCAATGACGCCAGCAGTGGCATGGAATTTAAAATCTATGTCAATGACCATCTGCTGACGCAGAACATGCGGCAGGGACTGTTTTTCTCCTGGCTGGCTGATCCGGGCGAGTACAGCGTGGCAACACGCGCCAGGGTGACTCCGGGCGCGGTGATCGGTGCCTTTTACTCAAGCAGTCTCAGTGCCATGATCACCGGTGCGCCGACGAAGGCTATATTCACGTCACGCCGGTCACACAACGTGCTCACGGTGGCTCCGGGTCAAACGCACTACGTCGAGATGGCCTGGCCCTGGATGGCAAAAGAGCAAGTCCTGGAGGAAGTCAACGCCGCAGATGGCTCGCAGCGCATTCAGAACTGCCGTTGGCTCAAAAATAAAAAATAAAAATTCTGGGGGGAGTGGACTGCCGCAGGTGCGCCATTTCATGTGGCCTCACCTATTACATTTCTGACTCAAGCGCCTGCTCCAGCGCCCGCCACGCCAGCATGGCGCACTTCACGCGCTGGGGGAATTTTTGCACGCCTTCGAGGAGGATGAGTTCGCCGAGGGAGTCTTCATCAGCGGGGGCGCCGTCGCCCATGACGACGCGACGGAAGTCTTCGCGCACGGCGGCGGCTTCGTCCTTGGACTTGCCTTTGATCTTTTGCGTCATCATCGAGGCGCTGGCCTGGCTGATGGCGCAGCCCTGGCCGGTGAACTTGAGGTCGTCGATGTGGCCGCTTTCG
>Ga0114968_10001480_pt1 | contig 17999 bp, 9 predicted proteins | sample M_130807_EF_Meta_FD_87020 | JGI IMG/M metagenome (GOLD analysis project Ga0114968, IMG submission 87020) | Freshwater microbial communities from Lake Montjoie, Canada to study carbon cycling - M_130807_EF_MetaG | ecosystem: Environmental > Aquatic > Freshwater > Lake | place: Lake Montjoie...
GCATGGGCAAAATATTGCGCTGGCGAAGAAAAGGCAATGGGTGCTCTTGTTGGCACCATTATGAAACTCAGCAAAGGTAAGGCCGACGGCAAAGTAGTCACCGCTATCTTGCAGCAACGACGAAACGGCTAGCAATGATTCGCCGTCTCTCGCTTGCAGCGCTTCTCGCGGTGGCATTAGCAAGTTGCGGTGGTTCAACCCCCGGTGCATCAAGCCCATCAGCCCCTTCGCCAACGGAAGCGTTGGAGAGCACCACTACAAACGCTGCACCCGCTGATTTTGGGTCCTCATACATCGGCACGCCAACAGCCTTTTGGTTTTGGGCGCCGTATTGAGGCACCTGCAATTATGAAGCCCCCTCGGTCGAGGAGGTCAGCAAGAAATGGGCCGGCAAGGTCAACATTGTGGGTATTGCTTGGAATGGTACGCAAGGTGAAATTGATGAGTTCATTTCACGCCACGGTTTAACTTTCCCCAACGTTCGCGATGGCGATGGTGAGATTTTTGCGAGCTTTTCGGTTGCCTCACAGCCTGCTTGGGTGTTCCAAAGTGCCACCGGTGAGCGGGTTATAGAGTCACGAGCTCTTCCCGAAGATGAAATTAATTCGCGGTTAAATGCAATCTTGCAGGAATAGTTAGTGCCCATATGGTTTTTACTTCCGTCTGTAATGGCCGTGGCCGTTACCTATATACCGTTACTTATATATAGGTGTAAAAGCTGTCTGTTGGAATCGCCTGAGGTGAGGAGATACGTGAACGCCAGAAGAAATCGCAAGACCTGACTTGGAAAGAATCTAACGACCTACTAGTTTCGCAAGTATGAATGTCACTAGTCAGCGGTTACTTTCCATGCGGAGCACCATCAAACGAAGCCTGCCACTTGTGGCATTGCTTGCACTAGGAGCTTGCGGGGGAAGCAACTCTGCCACGCAAGACACAACGAGTGCTTCCGAGAACACCATCGCAACTGGCGAGGTGTCTTACACGGCTTTTTGTGAATCGGCGAGCGCGAATGATTCAAAGCTTCCTCAAATTGAATCAACCGATGATGCTGCAGCAATTACAACAAAGATCAATGCACTCGCCGCAGCGCTGAGCGATACCGCAGGTAAAGCTCCTGCTGAAATTAAAGCTGAAGCCGACAAAGTTGCCGCAGCTGCACAAGCAATGGCCGATTCGCTGAAGAGTGACCCATCGCTCGACTCGTTCGATGCAGTTGTTGCAAAATATGCAACACCCGATATTGATGCTGCAACCGAAGCTATTAACAAACTCGTTTCTGAAAAGTGTGGAGCAACCAAATGAAATCTCGTGTAACGAAATGTGCTGTCTTGGCTATTGCTCTGGTAGCAGTTGCTTCATGTGGAAGCTCTAGTTCAGATTCGTCAGGTTCCGATACAACACGCGTGAAGAATGCAGCGCTGCCGACTGCCACCACTGCAGCAGTTGCTGGCACACTGCCGTCGAAAGGTTCTGCCGGCGGTGACACGGGAACTGCAGAAACAACACCAGCGACAACGCCAGCCTCAACACCAGCGACAACGCCAACACTTATATCTATTCCAGCCGCAGCAGTAATTGCCGATCCGGGCAACTATCAAGCAACATACTTGGCAAGCACCGATCCACTCGGCGCTCCGCATCCAGCACTCCCACAGGAAGCTTCAGTAACCACAAATGCTGCACGTGCGGTGAGTGCTACTTGGAATACCGACTCGGCGGCAGTGTTAACAGTGACAAAAGCAGAATGGGTAGGAACAACTACTCCTATGACATTGCGCTGGACCATTTCCACTGCAGCTGGTGCGTTGCAGTGTGACAACTGCGCATTTGTTACCACAAAGGCAAAGCGCATTATTAAAGAGGTAACAGCTCAGAAACTTAAGGGCTCAGGAATTACCTCAATTCGTGGATTAGACCCCACTTACTCTGAAGTAGGCGCTTTCATTGGAAACGGCTGGGGAGTGGAATTCCTCGTCGGCGACCAAGGCAACGATTCTGCAGCCACTGGCAACGCCATCCGCGATCTCTTGCTCTCGTGCTCAGGTGACACAGCTTCATCGTGCAAGAGCGTTTCCCTCGGCGTAGCCGAATTGAAGTGGAAAAATATCATTTGGTCAACGAGTGATTGTGTCTCGGCTCTTCGCAATGGCGGACCGCGGCAATTCCTTGATGACGTAACGAGCTCGCTCAAGAGCGCATCTGCTGAAACTGCAGCGCTTGTTAAACAAAGAGGTGCTCTCGATCGTGTCGCTGTGGCAACGCCTGCATACCGACCCGTCTTTACTACTACAGGTACCACCCGAACTATTACCGGTTTCGCTTCAACAGGATGTGCATCATGAAAAATAACATTCGTCATTCCACGCGTAATGGAGTTGTGCTGCTTGCAGCTTTCACCATGGTCGCAACCTCGACTCTGCAGGTTTCTGCATCGAGCCCAAATGATTCAACTTCAACTACGCAGGAGGCTGCTCCTTCCGCGACCGTTGATGCTCCTCCCACAACCCTTGGTGGACCTCCGACAACTCTTGGTGGATCTTCCACGAATCTTGCTGAATCAATTGAGGCACAATTGCCTTTGGGTGAAATCTCTGAATCAAAGAAGGGTGTTGACCTCCTCGCTACATCCTCCTTCACTGGAGCCGCGTATCCCGGCTTTGTTTACATGGGGATCGTCTATTTGGAGAATATCGGTGGACTTCCTGCTGGCGAGAAATCTCCCGTTTCATTTACGCTTTCAAATGTTCCAGATTACGCCAAACTAAAGCAGGTAACCCCGTCGCTTAGTGCTGAATCCGTAGAAGGAGATGTTGGCTGGGATTGTCAAGCAAACACTTGCACTCTTGTTCAGAAAACCTCTTCAGGAACAAAAAATGCCATTCTGGACGTTCGCTCAAAGGTCAAAGCCGACCTCCAGTTGGATATTTCAAAAGATGCTCAAATACCTGAACCTGCCGATGACTTCCTCGAAAAACAAGCGGAAGCAGCTAAAAGCGGTGATGTTGCTGGTTTTGAAAAGCTGCAAAAAAGCATCAACCACATCCTTGTGACTGCCTCCAAAGAGGGAGATATTGATCTCAATAACAATGAAAGTGCAATCCAACTCCTCGGAGAAAAGCGTGATGGCGGTGCTGCAGTGGGCTCAGCTGGTGGTGTTGAAGTGCGTTCGGTCGCTGGATCATTTATCGACTCAACCATTGCCGCAACTGTGTTCCCCGGTGGGCCATTTCGCCTGAAATTGCGCTATTTGCCAACGGGCACAGAAACTCAATCAGGTAAAATAAAGCTCTCAGATGTGGTTCCAGAGGGCCTCGCCTTGTCGAAAATCAAAGTGAGTGGGTCAAACTGGTCTTGCAACAGCCTCACTGCTCTGAAAACGTGCGAAATGAATGGACCCGACCTAGCGCCTGGTTCTTTCTCCGAGTACCTCGTTATTGAGGGCCAGGTGGGCAAGTCGGCAAAAGTTGGTGGAGAAGAGCTTCTTTCTTGGGTTGTAAGTTCTAAAACAGCAACAGTCATTGATCAATCGCCAGTGGTCTGGAACGTCGCAGTTTCAACAAAGGTTGTTGAAGCTCCACAGTCTGACATCACTATTGGACTTCAAGCACGTGATGAAAAAAGCAACATCGCTCCTCCAGGGTCAGTCACTGTTGACGCCTTGGTTCGGTCGCTCAATGCTGGATCTGAAAATGTGCGCATCAAACTATCGATCCGTAAAGGTTTGTCGTTTGGAGGCTTGGCTTCGGATGCCGTGGGTTGGACATGCAAATCGGCTGCGGCAGATGCTGAAGCGGGAGAAGGCGCAACGGCTCAGGAATGTATAAAGCCAGAAATAGATCTTGAAACTCCAGAAACGGTCGGCTTCCAAATTGGAGCAACAACAGATACAGAAGTAGGAACGGCACTGGTAGTCGGCGAGATCGCTGCTGATAATGAAGGTAGCAAGTTCAAAGAATTTAACAAGTCGAAGATTGCCTTGGTTGTTCAGCCGCAGGCTGCCCCAATGCCGGGTGCAGAAATCAGTGTGGCAGGTGAAGTTGGTGCAGCCAAGGTTGTGACCGATGGTTCTGCAACAAAGATTCGTATCGGTCAAAGTCGGAATTACTCGTTTAGTGCAAAAAACCTTGGCAGTGTGGCTTTAGCAACTGGGGAACTAGTGCGTTTTGAGCAGTTTGTTGATAGCACGGCAGTCTTTAGTGGTCCAGCTTTCGGAAAATCCTCTGGATACTCGGCGTCACTCGACAGCCAGAAAATTAATACGTCTACTCCAGGCAAATGGGTTTGTGTAACTGGAACAGGAAATGTTCCGCAAATTGCATCGCCACTTGATGCTGCTAAGGCTGCAACTACTACTTCGGTCGCGCCGGTAACAACAGTGGTTTCAAAGAAAACGGGCCCGGCCATTCGTTGTGAAATTAAACTCGCAACTGCAGTGGCTCCCGATAAGAAGACACCAGCGTTGAACCTCACCGTCAAAGTAGCGAATACCGCCAAAACAGGTAAACCTGAATGGCCAATTTTTGTAACGATGTTGGGTATTCCCGCTGCGCCAATCGCGCGTTACGGAATGACTGTTGATATTGCTGAAGACAAAATTGAATTAACTCCTTCGTTTGTGGCTCCTGCTGGCCCTCGTCCGGGTGGTCAAGCAGTCGCAACGTTGAGTTTGCTGAATAGTGGCGACACTGATACGAAAGCTCAATTTGTTGTTGTGCCTGGTGTGAAAGATGGTCGTATCACGGGCGTGACGGGTGATTCATGGAAGTGTGCACGTTTAGGTACTGCATTGGCTTCTGGTTTCACTATTTGCTCTCGTACACCTGCACTGAAGGTTGGTACAGAAACACCAGCTCTCAGCGTGAGCTACGAATCAACGAACAAGTCATCAAAATCGCTCAATCTGCAGGCGGCCTCACTGTATGGCACCTCACGTAATGTTGCAGCTGGACGTGGATCAAATCTCTCGGTAGATCTTCGCCCGATGTTGTCCTTCACGGTTGCCGGGCCTGGCACGGTTATCGATCAAATAGTTGATGCTCAGGGCAAGCGTGTAGCTTCAACAGTTCTTCTCACAACTCAAGGTAATGGCGATGGATCTGCTTATGTTTGGAAGCAACTCTGTACCACTGCTGAAGATGTTAAAAATTCGGGTGGAGACTGCAAGGCAATTACGCCTGCAGTGAAATGGTCAGACAACAAGGTACCTAACGGCCCTTCGGCAATGTTCGCGGCACCAGTTGTCGCCGCAGATACCACGCTTTTGTTTGAAGTAACAGCCACCGATGCGGGTTCTTCTTCCACAGTGCGCGCTTCGGTCACCGTTGTTCCTCTTCCAACAGTGAATGGTCCTACTGGCAAAACAGCTGGTGCAAGTGGATCCTCAGTTTCGCATCGTGTGCCAAAACAAAGTGTTTCGGCAAACCAGGTTGTTCGTGCAACTGCTCCAACTTCTGGAACCGGCGATGCTTCCTATAGTCCTGTTACCTCTAGTGGTGTAACAGTGAACGGAAACATCTTCGGTGCAAGTTCTGTAACGGTTACGCAAAGTGCAGCAGTGTCTCTTACTGCAGCAGCAACAGGCGTTGGTGCCATTACGTACTCTTGGTCGCAAGCGTCAGGACCAACTCCATCCGTGCTTGCTGCAGCTACAACAAACACTGCTGCATTGAGCTTTACTGCTCCCGCTGCAAACGTGACCGTACAGTTGCGCGTGGAAGCAACAGACTCACGTGGGCTCAAGTCATCTGACTTGGTCACGGTTGTTATCGGCTCTGGTGGTACACCAGTGGTATCGGCTTCAATTACAGGTGCAGATGGCCCTGTAGTAGTCGACACCTCGCAGGCATTCTCTTTGACAGCTGTTGGTTCAGGTAGTGGCACATTGAGCTACGCCTGGACGCAGGTTTCAGGTACATCTCTTACATTGAACAATGCTGCAGAGGCAGCAGTCACTATTGCTGCAACAGGCGCAATGGGTGATGCTGTATTGCAAGTTGTGGTTACTGACGCAACAGGCGCAAAAGCTTCTGCTGAAGTTGCACTGGAACTCAAACCAGCAGGCACACCTCGTGCACTGTGTGATTTTGTAGAAGCTGCTTCGAAGAAAACCTTGAACAGTGTGCAGTCAACAATCGATGCCATTGGCATCGGCGGTCTTGATCTCACCCAATTTGCCGTGGGCTCAGATACTTGCCTTGAGAGTTCAAAGGTCACCTTCGCAGGTGCCGGTTTCTCGCTTGGCAACTACCTCACAGTTTCTGATGCTTCAGGTTCAGTGTCTGCTTATGGTCTCACTATTCGTACTGCACGTTTCACCGGCCCAGCCGACTGGGGTTCGCCACAGTTCGTCATTGCGGCAACAGATGCAGTTGGTCTCTTTATCCCATTCACTGGTGCTGGTGCGTCAGTGGGCGCATTCGAAGGTGAAGTTGTTGCGGCTGCAATGCCGTTCATCAAGTTGCCAGATGGTTACACCGCAAGTGCAGCACTGCGTTTCAGTGTCGATGCGGCCGGTGTCAAAGCAGTTTCGCTTGATGCAAATGCAACAGGCACACCAGCTAATGGCAAAACACCAACAGTGCGCGTATTCGGAGCCATTGCAACAAATGGAACTTTCACGCTCGATGGTTCTATGACCGATGCAGTGAATCTCTTTGGCACAGTGGTGAACTTCGCTGGAAAAGTCACAAAGACTTCATCAACAACTGCCACAAAGGTCGCTCTCTCAGGTGCGCTTGAAGGCGCAGTGACACTGACGACTGGAGTCGTACTTACGTCACTATCGGCTTCACGCGATGCCGACGGCGTCATTACTGGTTCAGGAAAAATTACAATTGGTACTGCACCGTCAGCCTTGGAGCTTTCTGCAGACCTGTCATACACCGATGAGAAGAATCATTCTTTGGCGGTGACGGCAGCAACGCCTAATGGGTCATGGACTGCAGCAAAAGATGTAGTAATTCCTTTGAAGAGTGCATCGGGCTCTTATGCAAATGTAAATGGCGCGCGCGATATCGCCATCAAGGTTGTAGGAGGTAACTCAACTCCAATGACAGGTCTTGAAATCAAGTCGCCATCAATTGAGGTCACTGCCAAATGTGCTGCCGATGCAGCGTGTGCGTTGGCGATGAAACTCAGTTCAACTGCAGAAATTACGTTAGGTTCTACTGTCGGTTCGGGAAGCCTCGAAGGTAGTTTCGACACGGCAGCTAAGTCGGCTTCGTTTACAGCAAAAGTTGCTTCAATTGAAGTAGCAGCAGGCTTAGAACTCTCGGAAGCTTCACTTGCCATTCAGGCCACAAAGGTGGGTGCCGCAGACCAAACAACGTCCATCACCATGACGGGCTCGATGAATGTATTTGGCACAAAAGTAAGTGCCTCTGCAGCGTTTAGCAAAGAAAACGTGTTGCTCAGCGCTGATGTAAAAGATTTAGCAGCTTTTGGTGCCGATGGGCCTGTCTTAAAAGCAGGTCAACTTGTGTGGTCATTACGTGATCTCTCTAGCTTCACGCCAAAGGTGCCTTCGTTGCCAACCTTTAAGTCGGTGCCACTTTCTGCCAAAGTGCCTCGCTTAATAGTAGCGGTAGCGATGCCATCTGCATTGAAAGAGTTCACGGGTGCTAGTGGAGAAGTGAGCGACTTAGCTGTTCAAGGTGAAGTGAACTTCTCAAATGGCGAGTTCTCTCTTGCTGCGTTGTTCTCTGACCCTGTCTTTGAATTGAGCGGAACCATCAGCAATAAAGCTGGTGGCGATAAGACCGATCTTTCAAAGAGCTATTTGTACAATCTCACTGGAAAAGTAAAGCGTCCAATTGAGCTCAACAGTGTTGTTCAACTCACAGACTTCGGATTCACTTTTGGGAACACAGTTCCCGGTGGCAAGCCATCACTCAGTGGAAACGGCGCTGTAGGCATCACCGTTCCAGGTGGAACCGTGCTCACAGTCAAGGGAACTTTTGCTATCAAATCTTCAACTGACTATGCGGTGACGCTGTCGGTTGGGGCAACCAGTTCATCGTTTGAAGTGGGTGGTGGTGGCCCGCTCGTTCTTGGCGAAATCAATGGTTCTTTCACTCGTAATGCAACGGGAACCAGTTTGCTCATGGATATGTCGTCGGCAGTTGTTTGGAATCCAGTTCCTGGAATCACCATACAAAAAGTGACTGCGAACGCTGCATTTAATTGCGCAACAGGTGCTAAGTGCGTACCGACGTTCAACGTGAAAGGAACTCTCGGGTTCGATATTGGTATCGACTCATTGAGCAGTATTGCAGTTGAAGCGAATCTCGACAGCGCTGGTGTTTTCGTCTTCACCGCGAAGTTCTCAGACATGGTCTTTTCGCCAGATGTCAAGTTGACATCACCGACGATCGTGCTCACGGTTCCTCCTGCAGTGAAAGCTCCTGCAAGTGGAACATCTGCAACCACAACACCATCTAAGACAGCTCAACCTTCTGTCACGGCGAAATTGTCGGGAACAGTAGAACTGTTCGGCACAAAAACAACTTGCGAAGTAACCTTCGGTGCTGGTGTTTTGATGGAATGTGTATTTCCGAAGTTTAAATTGCCAGGCTTTGACTACGACTTTGACATTGGCAAGTTTGCTTGGATGTTGAAGGCTCCATCAATCAGCATTCCTTCCATTAACTGGTCGCCAAGTTTGCCGAACCTCAATTTGCCTTCAATTAATCTTGGTCTCAACGTGCCGCGTCTGAGCTTCTCGCTTCCGATGCCTGAGATGATCAAAGAAGTGACGGGCACTGCAACTTTCGGACCCGTCTCTATTTCCGGTTCGTGGGCATTTGCCTCGGGTGCGTTAAGCATGACGGCAGCATTTAAGACAGACAAAGTTGAGCTAGACGGATCCATTTCACGGCCTGCAAGTTCAAAGCCTTGGGAGTATGCCCTTGTTGCAAAAGTCATCTCGCCTGTTGAGGTCATCAAGGGTGTCATGATTGATCGTTTAGACATCCGCATGGGTGGTACAACGACTGGTCCGGTGAAGGGTAGTGGGCAACTGTCGGTGGCTACCGATACTGGTGCGCTACTGATGCCATTTACCTTGAGCTACACAAGTGCAACGAATTACGAATTTGCGGTTGCTACGCCTGAAAACTCAACGGCATCTTGGACGCCATTTAGCGGCTTCTCCATTCCGTTGAAGGGAGTGTCGGGAACAGTAGTCCGCAAGGACAATGTAAAAACAATGAGTATTGGCTTTAAGTCGAGCACTGATTACGTGCCATTCCCTGGTCTCAAAATCACTGAACCTGGTGTTCTCATTAACGCGACATGCAACATTGGCTCACCTTGCGACATTGGTTTCGGAGCACAAGGGAAACTTTTTGTTGACCTTGGAAACGGATTCACGGGGCCAACGGAAGTGAAGGGCAGTTTCAATAAAGGTGAAGCAAGCCTGAGCGCAACCTTTACTGCAGATATCAACCTTGCGGCTGGTGTCACCATTTCTAAGCCAGGTTTCTCACTTGGTTATACGAAAGCCGGTGGCGTAACAGCTGGGGTGTCGGGCAGTTCGAATTTGCTGGGTACTACCTTGAGCATGGGCGCTACGTTTAGCTCAAAGGGTGTTCTCATTACGGCGGGAATGAAAGATTGGACTCCCGTACCGGGGATGACGTTGTCGAAGGCTTCCTTCGCATTGTCGTCGTACGATGCAACGGGCGTTGTCTTGGCGGGAGCTGAAGATTTAGGGAAGCTCAATATCGTTAAAGCAACACCAGTACTCATTGCTAGTTTCAATGTTCCAAGTTGGTTGCGCGAGATGTTGAAGCAACCGAACTTGACCAATGTGCCCATCACTATTCCGCTCAAAGACTTAGCGGGTGGCAAATTGCCAACCATTCAAATCATGTTGCCAACTCCAGACAACTGGTACATGTACAAGTCGGGTGGATCCTCAATGCGCTTCACTGCCCTTGGCTTTGAAGTAAGTGGAGCTCCTTCGCCTTCAATGAGCTTGATTGGTCAAACAGAAATGAGAACTGGTGCTTCTAATGAAACTCCTGTTCCATTAGAAATTCGCGGAACAGTTGCGCCAACACGTATCAGTCTCAGCTTGAGTCTTGGAAAAGATAAGGCAACAGGCGGGCCATTCATATGGAAGAACGCATTTGGAGTAAACGACCTCACGCTTAGTGAAGCCGCAATTCAAATGGGTATTACTCTCACAGCACCCATGCCACTGCCAAGTTTGGGTATTGCTGCAACAGCAATCTTGCCAGCTAGCTGGCGAGCACCTTTAGGTATGGAGGCGGGAGTAGCCGTACGTTTGGCTGCAAACATCGATATCACTCAGCCGTGCTTCTCGTTGCAAGCCGGTACGTTGCAAGCAGATAAGACAACCATTGCTCCAGGTACTGCAAAGGTTGCAAGCATTGCTGGTGGTGCGCTCACATCAACGTACATGAACATCACTATTGCGCCATTTGGTTGCACCATTGGAAACGTGAAATACGATCCAGGTGTTGCCGCCGGTTTCGTAGGAACAGTGTTCGGTACCAACGTGTCGGTCAACGCGAAAATTGGCACGAGCCCATTCTCGCTTGAAGCCGACATGGCTATTGGTGGCTTCAACGTTGGCCAAGTGAAACTTGATGAAACCCGAATGGGTGTGAAAATTTCACCTACCGATAACTACATCTCGTTTGCTGGTGGCGTCACTATCGGCTCTACGAAAGTTTCGGTGAGCGGTAGAGCAGGTGCAAACACAACCGATGGGCCATACCTCGATATGACTGGTTCCATTGCAAACCTCATCATCGTTCCGTCATTTCTGGAAGTACGTAACGCAACAGTGACAATCAACCTGAAGCCATTGAAGGGATATGCAAATATCGTCGCCGGTGGAAGTTTCAATATTCTTGGTACCGATGCAACAGTTGCATTGAACATGCAAATGTCGAACTACCAACTGCAGTCGCTGAATGCGAGTTTGAGATTGCAGCGCACCATCGCGGGCATCGTTAACCTGGACGGCACTTTTAATATCGCCTATACAAAAGGTGCAACTCCAACGATTGACTTCAGTGCTGCTGCATCGGTGTCGGGTTATACCCTCGGTACGGCCACGGGTCGCATCGATGGCAACCAAGCATCAATTTTGGGAACCGTCAACATAGGCGGAGTATTCTCAGCCCAAATTGGTGGTCAGGTCGTATGGAAAGCAGGGCCTGGTGTCAACATCACCAACCGCTCGGGCCAAACGGTTACTGCTGCGGCTGGTGACTTCCGCATTGCGGCTACCAACATCGGCATGAACCTTGGTGGCTTCAGTGCCTCTGGCAACGTTGCCATCGGACGGGCTCAAGGCACGGTGTACGGCGACTTCAACGCGTCGTTTGGATTTGGTGCTGGTGATGTTGGCGGAACAATGTATGTGGCTGGCGGATTTAGTTCTGATGGAAACTTTAATTTCAGCGGGTCTGGATATTTGAACCTGGTTGCCTTTAACACTTCAGTCAACGTAAGTGGATACAAGAGCGGCGGTAGTTGGGGCTTCTCGATGAGCGCCAATTTGACCGTGATGAATGCTCTCAACGTGAATTTCAATGGAAACTTCTACAAGTCCGGAAGCACAACGCGCTTTACTATGTCGGGTTCAGCAAGTTTGAATGCTGCTGGAATCGCTGGTTCCGGAAGCTTCCGTATTTCCAATGAACCTGGCCAAGCGGGTATGTATGTAGGTATTTCTGTCAACGTTGCGGGTGTTGTCCAAGCCCAGGGAGCAATGTGGTTGGGTGCCAACGGATCCTTCTGGGCAAATCTCAATGCTCAGTTGTACCTCAGTGTTGTTAACGGAAATGGCTCTCTGTACATCTCCAATAACTCCATGACCGTTGATTCATATCTGAATGTGTTTGGCGCAACATTCCGTGTTTACGGATCCTTGTATAGCAACGGCACATTCTCGATAACAGCCCAAGCTGGTCCATGGAGTTGGGGTACGTGCTGGTGGATGGCAGTAGTGAACGTCTGCTTCGGCGCTTCCTTCCAGGCAAGTATCACTGTGCGTAGCTCGTGGCCTTATGTCGAGCTTTCTGCTTATGGTTCAGCATGGATGGACGGACAAAGTTTGAGCTGCTGGTGGGGCGGTTGGCATGACTCATGCCTACGCTGTGGCTGGGGAGGCTGGGGCCGTTGGATCAACGCGGGCATTGGTTTCAATACGTCCGGGAGCATATATGTTGATCTTTGGGGCCACAGACTCTGGGTGAGATGACCGGAAGTCAGGAATCCCTTGATCCAAAAATCGAATATTAAAAGATTGGTGTTGTCGCTGGCGGCGGTTGTGCTGGCGACAACACCTTTCTCTTGTGGTGGCCAATCGATCAGCAATGTGGTGTCTTCCGAGCCCCTGTTTGTTGATCAATCAAACTCGGCGGGCTTCGTTACTTCACATGGCAAACGTGCGGTGCAAAATGAATGTTTGCTCAATCCGGCAAGGTTAAAAAAGGTTTTCCCTGTCATTACGCCTCCGAACGTAGCGCGCGACTTATCTAGGCAATGTGACCCAGAAAGGAGTGCTGGAGGTGCCGCAGCGGTTGATGTGAACGGCGATGGGCTTGACGATATTGTTTTCACTCGCCTGTACAACCATCCCTTGTTGTACATAAACAAAAGTAAGAAAAATAAGGTTCTATTTGTCGATGAAACAAATGGTTCAGGACTTGACAAAATTGAGTCAAGCACCAATGGTGTCGCCGCTGCAGATATAGATAGAGATGGCGACCAAGACGTTGTCATGTCAACGCTTGCCGGTAAGCAGTTGCTGTTGTTCGTCAATAATGGCCAGGGGCAATTCACTGAAGAGGCGCAAGACCGTGGCGCAGCAATGATTGATGGTCGCCCACATTCGGGGATGGGCATTTCTTTTGGTGATTACGACAACGATGGTTGGGTCGACTTTCATACAAATGAATGGCAATCAGAAGATTTTGCGGAGTTTGCAGTGCCATCTCATTCTCGACTGTTTCGCAATCTTGGGGCTTCAGGTAAACCTGGTTTTTATGAAGACACCACTAAAAAAGCCGGATTAGAACTTGAAACACGCATAGAACTTGTGTACTCATTCAGTTCTAGTTTCACCGACTTCGATGATGACGGTTTTCCCGATTTAGCGATAACGATGGACTTTGGTCAGAGCCGTTTCTATTGGAATAATGGAGATGGAACATTTACCAATGGAACATTTGACGCCGACTTAGGGCAAGAGGAAAACGGGATGGGAATGGCCATTGGGTTTCTTGGCAAGCAACAAAAGTTGGCAATGCTGGTTACCTCAATAAAGACGCGCCCAGAATGCAACGCTGGTGAAAGCCTACTCAGATCGGGAAATAGGCTTTACTACTATGTGGGTGATCGCAAATTTGTAGAAGCCGTGGATGAAGCCGGCTTACGAAATAGCAATTGGGGATGGGGTGTGAACTTCATTGACACCACTAATGCAGGGAAACTAGATGTGGTCAGTGCAGCGGGCATGGATGTTCCATGGGCTGATAGCCCAGATTGCTGGAAGAATGACCCAATTCATTTGTGGTTAGGCGATGGCCTCGGCAGTTTTACAGAAAAAGCAAAGGTAGCGGGAATCAATAATACTGAGCCATCTAAGGGTGTAGTCGTTTTTGATGCCGATAACGATGGTCGACAAGATCTATTCATTACTCGCGACGCAAACACGCCATTGTTTTTGTATAACAACACAAAGAATGTTGGTAAATGGATTGGCGTGAAGGTACAAGGATCCACAACAAACCCCGATGCCATCGGTGCAAAAATCACGGTCACTCCGATAGAAGGAGGCGAAGTTTTGAGAGGTTTCGTGGGTACAACCGGATCATTTCTCACGCAAGATGGGGCAGTGAAGCATTTTGGTTTAAAAAATTTGAAGGGAAAGATTGCCTCTATCAAAGTGGAATTTCCTTCAAGCAAAAAGAGCACTGTGTTAAATGATGTCAAAACAAATCGCATAATCATTATTACGGAGCCGAAATAGTGTTTGGTAACGGCAAAAGTATTTTTCTCGCTGGCTTATTTTTTCTCGGTCTTGGAGCCTGTGGGGATAGAAATTCCGACTCTCCACCGGACACAAACCAAATATCGGAAGCTTGTGACCTCGTTGCAAGTGGTTCCTGCCAAGGAGCAGTACTCGGTATGGTTAGCGCCAGCGGGCGAGACCTGACGGGAATAGATTTCCGCAAGGCGAATCTTAAAGGTGCAAACTTTTCTGGAGCGAATCTTACACAAGCCAACTTTTACGGAGCAGATGTAACTGGCGCAAATTTTGAGAACGCCGTACTGGTGCGAGCCACATTTGACACTGCGAATATGCAAGGTGCCAATTTTCAGAAATCTAGATTAACTGGCGCGAGTGTAAAAAATGCCGTGATTGATGGAGCAGATTTTTTGTCTTCTTTTGTCACTGATGCGAATTTTTCAGGATCAACCGGAAATATGAATTTGGATAAAGCATTTTTATGCAAAACAACAATGCCAAATAACAAAATTGAAGAGGCAACATGCTGAAACGGTGCGTTGTGTTAATCAGTGTGGTGATGGTGCTCTTTGCGCCACAAATGAATGCTTCAGTAGGCGCGGAGAAGCCAGATTTACGAGGCAGTGTTGAAATTGAGGATTTTTTTAATGAGTTAATGACGAGAGTGTCACGTGACCGCCTTTCTGCACCACAAGCGAGTCGCCTTTACGCTTATGTGGCTAGTGCGATGTTGATCGCTTCTACGCCGGAAGAAGATGTTTTGCGAAGGAAGATGAATGCAGCTCCTGTAGTGCAAAAATCTGGAGAGAAAATTGATCCTGTGATTGCTGCGCTGGCTGCAGGTTCCTCTGTTGCTAGAAACCTTCTTCTCGTACGGGCGGCGAAATTAACTCTCGGCGAACGTCGTGATCAAGTTCTTCACAGCACGGTTGGTGAACTACCACGTAGCGAAGTTGCTCAATCGATAGCGTTTGGTGTCGCAGTCTCTGACGCTGTCGTTGCTCGGGCAAAAGAGGATGGTTTTGAAGAGGCGAAAGCGGTATCTCCCCCAGAGTCAAAATCTCCTGGGGAATGGGTTCCTACGCAACCGGGGTTTCAACCCGCTATCAATCCGGGCTGGGGGACACTCAAACTCTTTCTGGTTAATTCACGTGACTGTGTAGTTCCGCCGCCTCCAGTATCTGGTGAGGCATCTTCGCCCTTTCAGGGCGCTGCAGAAGAAGTTGCGGCCATTGCAAAGAATCTCACTGAGGAACAAAAAGATATTGCGCGTTTCTGGGACGATAGTCGAGGCCGTACGGGTACACCTTCAGGGCATTGGTTGGGCATTGCTTTAGCTGCTTCCAAAAATCAACAATCGAGCGGACAAGACACCATAAAAATTATTGCTCACACGATGATGGCTGTTGCTGATACGTTCATTCTGACATGGAGATTCAAGTACCTGTACATGGTGGAGAGACCTATTACTACGCTTCAAAGGAGTGATCCGTCGTGGAGCTCCTATATAGGTACGCCTGCATTTCCCGAGTACCCAAGTGGCCACTCTGGTATTTCTCGCGCAGCTGCTGATGTACTGGACTCATATTTTGGTGAGTGGAAATTCACTGATCCCGGCTACGGAATGACAGAAAAGTCACGGGGGAGTTTTAATTTGAGTCCTCGTACTTTTGCCTCGTTTGACGAAGCAGCAAAAGAGGCCAGCATCTCGCGCCTGTACGGCGGAATTCACTTCACAATTGGACTCACCTCGGGTGCGTCTCTGGGGGCTTGTGTGGCCGGCAAAACCCTCTAATCCCTAGGATTCTCGGCGCGGTATGTCCCGCAAATCGGCACATACCGCGCCGAGAACCCAAGAACCTTTCAACACGGAGAGTTGCTAGGTGGCAGAGTTCCCTGAATGAGGAACGCATCAACAAGTTGAGTTGCGCAAGCATTTTTTAAGTAACTCGTATGGCGTGATGAATCGACACGAATGAAACGTGAATTCTGTAATGCCGCACTCATGCTTTGCGATGAAGCGAGTGGGGTAACAGGGTCATTGGTCGAGCCAATCACGACGACGGCGGCAGTGGAGGAGATTTTCAGTTGCTCCTGTGGAGATTTTTTAGTTGGCCATAATGAACAGGTGTAGTCGCGTCCAAAGAAGTTGCCGAATCGGGGGGCGATGCGCGTGAAGGAAGCTATTTGAGCATCAACTTCTGTGGTTGGTATGCGCTGGGCCTCGTCGTCGCAAATGGTGGCGATAGATGCTTCAGAAACATTTCGGCTGTCTTCGTAACCAGCATCTTGGTAGTAGTACGAGTTGTACAGGTCAAGAAGTAGGTCTCCATTGCCATCTTGAGCGCTCTGCAGAGCCTTGGCGAGGTCTTCCCATGCGCTGTCGTCGTAAAGGGAAGATGCGGTAGCAGTAAGGGCAACGGTTGCATTGACTGCAGATTTCGTTGTGAGGAGCTCGTCAAATGCCTGGGCAGCTTTGCCATTGTTGTGAAATGCGCACGACGAGTTTTGAGAGCACTGGGCAAGAAATGCAGTGAGTTGTTTTTCGAAGCCTTCGGCTTGTGCGAGCCTGCGCTCAGCACCTGTTGAATTCGGTGCGGCCGCAGCATCGAAAACTGCACCTTGAACGGTGTCGGGGAAAAGTGTTGCCCAAGTGGCGCCCAAGGTACTGCCGTATGAAAAACCAAAGTAAGAGATTTTCTTTTCGCCGAGCGCGAGGCGAATGGCGTTCATGTCGCGAGCCGATGCGGCAGTTGATATGTAAGAAATAATCTCTGGGTTCTTTGCGGCGCACACATCAACAAACTTTTGCGTTGAAGCCACAGTGCGTTCGTTGGCAAAGAAGTCGTTGTAAGAGTCGCCGCAATCGAAAGTGGGGGTCGAGGCTCCTGTGCCTCGTGGGTCCCACCCCACAATGTCGAAATGGGTCATGAGATCTTTGCTGAAGTAGTAGGCCGCGTTTTGAGCAAGCGAACTGCCGGGGGCTCCAGGGCCGCCTGGGTTTACTAGAAGTACGCCTTGGCGTAGATCGTCGTCAAGGGCGCGGAGTCGGGTGAGGGGAAGAGTGAAGGATCCGAGTTCAGGGCTGGCGTAGTTGAAAGGAACGGAAATGGAGGCACATTCAATATCGCCACATTTTTTCCATTCAGGGGAAGAGGGGACGACGCTGGTTGAGGAATTGACGGCGAGAGATGTTGAGGGGGCAGAGGTAGTTGTTCCACAGGACAAAAGCACGGGAAACAAGCAGGAAATACAGAGCATTCTTTTGGTGAAAAGACGTCGGTACCGCACATGGAGAGGCTACGACATTTGCTGAGCAACACGTCTGACTGAACTAGTATTTACCTATGTCAAACGATCGTGAACCCGTCAGAATTCTCGCCCATGAATCGGTAGCCGAAGGCATTACCGAGCGCCTTGAAGCAGCGATGTCGCGTCGTAAGTTTCTTGGAGCAATTGGTGCAGCAGCAGCCGCGGCAGCACTCGCAAGTTGTGGCGACAAGGTATACAACTACTACGGCGGCGCGAGCCCAACGGCTTCAACGCTTGTTGAACGGCGTTTGAACCTCTACAGCTGGGCCGACTACACCGACCCCGAGCTACTGGCTGCATGGGGCGACACCACGGTTGCAATTTACAACTCATCGGAAGATCTCATTAAGAAACTGACCGCAGCGAATGGCAAGAGCGGATTCGATGTCGTGGTACCTACCGGTATGTTCATTCCCGAGATGGTGCGCCGCGGTCTACTTGAGCAGCTCGACTTAACAAAGATTCCGAACTTCAATCAGCTGGATCTGCAATACACCGATCAAGCATGGGATCGGAAAAATACCTACTCAGTGTGCAAGGCCTGGGGTTCAGTGGGCTGGTTGTACGACTCCACAGTGGTCACAAAACCCATTGCAACTTGGAACGACTTCATTGAAGCTGCAAAGGGAGAAGCAAGCGGCAAGACCTCGCTTCTTGATGCGCCAATTGACAC
>Ga0114968_10001481_pt1 | contig 17998 bp, 17 predicted proteins | sample M_130807_EF_Meta_FD_87020 | JGI IMG/M metagenome (GOLD analysis project Ga0114968, IMG submission 87020) | Freshwater microbial communities from Lake Montjoie, Canada to study carbon cycling - M_130807_EF_MetaG | ecosystem: Environmental > Aquatic > Freshwater > Lake | place: Lake Montjoie...
AGAGTATTAAGATCGGCATCATCTAGAAGAAATAATCCTTCATCATTGACAAGAATTACACCTACGGTAGAAGATTATTCAAACTTTCATTTAGCAGCCATCAATGGTTTTTTTGATACAATAACGAGACTTCATAATGAAAGAAATATTGATTTAGATTATAGAGATGAAACAGGTCACACTGCTTTACATTTAGCTGTTATGAGAGGCCATGAAAATATAGTGCGATACTTAATTGATAATGGAGCTAATTTAAATATTAGAGATCCTCAATACGGTTTTACCCCTCTTATGGAAGCAGTTTCGTTTAACGTACGCTCAAGCTTAATACCTCTTCTTTTGATGGAAGGAGCTGATGACACTATTCTCAGTAGAAGAAATGAGACTGCATTTGATTTGGCAGTTTCTCGAAATAGACCATATGCTAATAGAGAATTATGGGAACAAATGAAAAGTAAGGTTTCCGAATCCAAAGTACTTGACAGTGTCACAAAATTTCAATTAAACCCTTCTTCCGTTGCTGTTTCAGATGACACCCACCTAGCAAATTTTTTAAATGAAGTCCCAGCATCCATGGATATGATGCCAAGCGTTATGTCATTTAATAGTGAAACAGAAACAGATCCTCGTCTTCTTGATATAAATCACGTGGAGTATTATAATTTTATTATAGGAGTAATAAACGCTTTTGAATCTCTTCCTCCTGATTCTAGAGAAAATATACCTTTTGATTTCTTGATGCCATTTATCAATGCTCAAAGATCTACACCATTAAGTATTGATAGAGCAAAGTCTATAATAAAGGTAGTGATTATTTATGAAAGCGCTGATAGATCCATATTATGGAGAGAAAATCGTTCAAGACTACTACTTAAAAATTTGACATATAATGAAGAAACAAATACGGTTAGTTTACCACCAGATGAGTAACTTTACTGTAATCACATTTTTTTATCTCAAAAAAAATAAAAAAATATTTCTTTTTCAGAAAATAGATCAAAAAAATGACTCTTATAACCAAGAATATATCCAATAACGACTCCTCTCTTGTCTATTACACCTATGCTATGATGACAAAATTAAATGGTAATCTTCGCTATTATAATTTACTAGAAAATAATTTCGAAGCCAATGAAATCTTTAAAGGATTATGGCTAGGGTCTTTGGAATCGTCCTATGACCAAGAAACTTTAAAACAAAAAGGCATAACACATATTATCAGCGTTCTAGCAGGATATGAGCCGCCTTACCCCGACGATTTCAATTATCTCGTCATTCATGCGCTGGATAATCAAACGTCAAATTTAAGTGAGGTTTTTAACGAAACCAGTGATTTCATTGCGGATGCTTTAGCAAATGATGGTGCTGTCCTTGTCCATTGTGCTTATGGTAGAAGCCGTAGTGCGACGATCGTAGCAGCGTATTTAATAGATTCTTTTGGGATGGATTTTGAATCTTTGATGAAAGCTATGAGGATGAAACGCGAAATCGTTGACCCAAACCCGTACTATGTGACACAACTCAAAGATTATTATAAAAGTAAATATGAAGAATTTTAGTGTTTTTTAGGAGATTTTCTCTTTTTTTTCAATGATTTTTGTCTAGATTTCTTTTTTCCATCATTAGTTTTCTTTGATTTTTTTTGTTTGCGTCGGCTTTTACTTAGATGCTTATCAAATTTTCCATCCATCATCCATCCGTTTAAAGGAGCAGGGTTTGATGCTTTCCATTCTTCGATTTTATTTTTGTCTACTTTATCATGAACCATACTTCTCAGGATATCATTTTGACCGACGCCAACCTCTCTCATTCTGTTATATTTGTCAAAATTAGATGCTGATGCTGCTGCCGATGGGAGTCGTTCTTGTTCAGCTTGTCGCAAACGTTCTTGTTCAGCAGCTGCTTCCGCTTCTAATCGAAGTCGTTTTTCTTCATCTGCTAATCGACGACGTTCCTCTTCTTCTGCTAAATATATGGATTCTTCCTTTTCTCTTTGTTCCTCCAATTCTTTTTCTCTTATTGGTTTTGTAAAATGGATGTAACATTGAATTAAGTTTGGAAATTCTTTTTTGCTTGAATAAAATAACAAACTATTTTTTATAAATTCTAAATCATATGCTTTAATTTCCCTAAGACAATATTCAATTTTTTTTTTTGCGTCGTTTATGACATTAATGTCATCATAATTTTCTGACAAAATCCCATTCAAAACATTTCTAAAAATGGAAGGGTCTCGGTTGTAACTTAAAACAGAATATATGAGAAAATATAATATACTTTTATTGTTTTCTTTACAATGATCAATATAAGTTTGTATGATTTGATAGACAATTTTTCGTTGATTGAATACAGTCTTTCTGTCAACATCTTTTTCAAAATCAAACTCAACGGTTTTTTCAATACTTCTCATTAATTGAGTTGTCTCTATTATATTTGGTTTCTTGATTTTTGCGTTTTCAACAAACGGAACAATAATTTTATATATAATTGTATCATAGTATTGAATCCAATCTATGATAGCATTCTTATAATCTTCTCCATCCTTATTGTCCAAATACAAAAAATAAACACGTAATAATTTATAAAGTAATTTGTTAGTATTTGCTCCAAAAAAAGTAGTCATCATAAAAACTATCCATTCCAGCTCTTCATATGTTAACGAATTTATATTTGTTGTTTTAGCTATCCATTCCTGATAATTCTTATCATTTTTCAAAACATCAGCCATTGTATAAAAAAGAGTCAATCCATCTTTTAGTCTTTCTTCTTCCATTTTTTTATTTAATAAAAGTATTAATTATTTTTTTTCTAAATTTAAATGAATATCTCTTTCCAAAAAAACATTAAAAAAAATGAAAATTGGACTCTGCTCATTAAGTATCGGTGATAAGTATAAAGAAAAAACCAAATGGACAACGATTAATAAGAAAAACTACTGCCTCCGTCACGGATACACATTCATTGATGATGAAAGCATCTGGGACAAATCTAAGCCCATTCCTTGGTCAAAAATCAACTTACTTTTAAAATATTTGCCTTTTTTTGATTATGTCGTTTGGATTGATGCTGATATTTTAATTATGAATATGGGCATTAAAATAGAAACTTTTATTCAGCGCTACCCTGGATATGACCAAATCACAGGATCAGACTGGAAAATGCAGAATACGGGTGTATGGATCATTAAAAATACCGAGTTTTCCAGACTTTTTCTTCAAAATGTGTGGGACAATGTTTATGACGAGAAAAGCGATCCAAGAGAACGATACATGAACTGGGAACAAGGCTCTGTGATTCATCTTATGGACAACAACGTCCTGAACTGTAAGGAAAAAATAAAGGTAACATATCCTGAGGAGATGAATTCCTATTGGTTTAATTACTTCCCCGGACATTTCGTCTTACATTTCGCAGGTGTTCGTGATGAGTTGGATAGCTTAATTCGCGAATATTACCCCGAACGACTAGACACTGACAGTGACCAATCATTTCATGATAGAATGGTGTACTTAGCCGGTCCTGTACGGGAATATTTAGATCGAAAATTACAGCATGATAAGTATCACGAGCGTTTGGGGGTAATTTCGTCGATGGATGCTGATGTGAAAAAACTCAAGGTGACTTCTTTTGATGACTTTAATACGGCAATGAATAACGGAAAAAGGCATTTCGATGCCTTACTACAGCTAGTCAAATGTTCTGTCGATGGAAAAGATTTCGAAGGCAATTATGTCTATGACCATCAAAGTTTTCAGCCATCCTTTGGAAAAATCAATAAACAAGTCAATCTCTTTAGTTTGGGTGCTATAGAAAGCAACACAGATATTTTAGAAATTGGTTTCAATGCTGGTCATTCAACATTACTTTTTCTTCTTGCTCACCCGACGACTAAAATTCATTGTTTTGATACCTGCGCACATTCCTATACAGAACGATGTTTTAATTATTTATCAGATAATTTTCCCGGAAGATTGGTATTGATCAAAGGAAAAAGTACAGAGCAATTAAGTGGTTATAAAGCAGCGCATCCTGATTTGGTGTGTGATGTCGTTCATATCGATGGGGATCATGAATTATCGAATGCGAATGGGGATTTCTTTCATTGTTTGAGCTATGTGATTTTTAAGAAATTTTTGATTTTTAATGATGTCCATGAACCAGGATTGAAAATGCTTTGGGACGGATATATCAGAGATTTACATTTAAAAGACATTACATCACATTTTTATCCAACCACGGAAGAAAGTTCACACGCTATCGGTATGTATTGTAAATTTTAGTTTTTTTATTCCAATAAGTAGTCAAAGAACTGGTAGTCTGGATTCTTCTTTTTCTTGAGTTCCGTGAGAACCTCGTCAAATTTCAGACGATACCAGAGAGGCACATTGATTTTTGTTCTATCATTAATAAAATAGTACGGTAAAGACATTTCTCTTCTTAATTTTGGTGCGCAGAGCATTTTTTTTATTATGAATAAAAAAAATATATTTTTTTTAAAATGCGCTTTTACATTGCCGATAGCCGGTAGAAAACATGTCAAGTTTTTCAGAAGAACTGAGGTTGAAATTAAACATACTTCGATTGGTCTTATCCGACAAACTAATGAGCTTACATTTCTTTTTACAAACAACGTCAAGTTTGCTTTTTTGCTGTTGTTTGATCGGAATATAAATAAGCTTGTAAATATAATCTAAAACATTGTCGGATGTTGAGAATTTAGCATTTTCAAAAACAATATGTATCCCTAAGACTCGATTTCCAATCGTTTGCGCCACATCAATCGAAAAATTGTCCACAATTCCACCATCGATATAGAAATTATTGCCATATTTATAATTTTCGAAAATCAATGGTAAATTTGATGTCATTCTTAGAGCAACCAGACAAGGTAATGTCGGATGGGTTTCATAACTGAGATATTCCGCCGCACCTTTTGATAAATTATACGTTACACAGATGAAATTCTTGTTAAATTTATGTTTTAAATCATGAAACGTTGGTAAATAACCGATTTTGTCGATAGTAAGTTTTTCGAGATATTCAGAGATATTTGAAAAAGACGTCGCACCGAGGTTGTTAATCATCGCAAAAATATCAAAATGCTGCATTCTTTCAATGATTTGGTTTGTACAAATTTGGGTAATAATCTCTACAGGGGTATACCCAATGGCGAGAAGAAAGGAAGACATTGCGCCTGAAGATGTCCCGATGTAGTTGTGAAGGTCGGTGAGTAAAAAATTATCATAACAATACTGAAGAGCGCCAAGAATAAAGAGACCTTTGACAGAACCGCCAGGTAAGACCAATGTATCGAATTTATTATTGATGGTTTCTTCTTCCTTTTCTTCTTCCTCTCCTTTTTCTTCTTCTTTTTCTTCTTCTTTTGGTTGTTCAACATCCTCTTCTTCTTTAGTCTCTTCTTCTTGTTCTAACTCTGTTTCTTCTCCGTTTTCTGTAGAAACATCTTCGTCATCTTCTTCATTACTGTCTTGATTTTTTTCTGTTGAAATAAAATGATTATCGTCGTCGTCATCATTCATTCTTTTTTTTTTGATTATTGTTATTTTTAAACAGCATCAAAATCTATTCCATCCTTTTCATAATTCAATATTTCGGTCTGTATGCTTTCTCTTGTTGAGGCTGCTGGAATATAATAAGGTGTTAATGAATCTTTTAATCGTTCAGATTCTGTTTTTCTCGTTCTTCTACGATTTGTTGCTGTTGCTGTTGCTTGAGGAGGAATATTTGTTGTTGTTTCTTGTTGTCGAAGAATAGGTTCTTCTTCTTCTGCTTGCTCAGCAGTAAATCCTGTAACTTCAGCATTTTGTTGTTTTTTCAATAAAAATTTATACACAACAAACGCTATAATGATAACAATCAAAACCCCGACTAAAGTTACTGCAGAATAGTCACTACCAGGATTTGACTCAGCACTGTCTAATTTGTAATATTTTTTCACAAATTCATCTGGTGATAGTAAAGGTTTCGTCTGATCGGTCGAAGGATACATTTTATTCAATCCTTCTATGTCTTTTTTAGAAAGAAAATAATTATGTTCAGGAGGACTCTCTTTATTTATTAGTAGTTCAGGAGGAATATCAATCATCATTATCGATAAATTATCAAAATCTGTTTTCGATTGATTATTCTCATTATTATATAATTTTACATAATCATCTCTATATTCTTTTTTTTCTTTTTCTGAACCTTCTCCAAAATTATCTTCGTAATATTTGTCAAAAACTTTTTCATCGGCCCATTGAAAAGTATTCCTCATCGGATTTCTATGTTCGTAAAGTAATCCTAGTGCTTGACTAAATATTTGTAAGATCAAATCTACACTAAACTTCCGTAAGCCGATAGTTTGTATTTCATCAACAGCATCAGGAGCATCTCCAAACATCGAATATGAAGAACCTTTATCACTAAAAAACTTAATTCGAATGTCTGATTGATCTTTATTTTCAACAAATTCGAATTTAAGATTGACAATAGGCTGAAATCGATTGATGATGATATCCTTTATGGCATCAATCACTTGTTCATGAGTAATATCTCGATATTTTTCAAATAACGGCTCTGTATCCATTTTAGTATTATGATTTTTGTCTATTTTAAAGTTTTTATCAGGTTGGTTCATAAAATGAATTTTAATCGTAGATCCATTTTTCCATAAGTTGTCAGCAACTGAGAGTTTTCTTTTCTTAAAGTATTTTAATGGCAGTGGAACACTTCTATATTTAGAAGTAGACTTTAATGAATAAGAAGCATTAATAGTGTTTACTGTTATCACGCTCAACAAACTTATTGTTAAAACGATAATCAAAAACAAGAATACTGTCTCCAAATAATAATAATAGCTCATTTCTTTTTGTTGTTTATTATAGAAAAAAAAAATATATTTTTTTTTAAGACCATATGCTTAAAAAAAAATAATCTACTTTTGAAGATCCAGGACTTTTTTAAATAAAATTGCCGAAACCAGTAACAAAATACTTATAACAATAATATACAAGCTTGTGTCTGTATTATATAGTTTTGAGCAAACGATACAATTGCTTGTATGCTCAGCCACATCGATACAGCTAAGAGATAAAATCTTGTGCATTTGCTGCTGCTGTTGCTGTTGACGCATAAAGTCAGGGTCTATATTTTGCTCAATCATGATCATCTGTGATTGAGATTGTTGTGGAGGTTTGGGCTGTGCTTGAATATTTTGTTGAGACGGTTGTTTCTGATATCTGGATGGGGGATGGCTAAACTGCTGAGAGTGAAAACCCATTCCTGATTCATTGGGTGGATTATAGGCAGTGTCTCTAATAAATTTAGAAACTTGTTTCAATTCAGCAGGAGGAACGCCATTGATGTAGCTTTGTCTTTCTAAATCTTCTAAGTAAGGCAAATCATCAATCATTGTAACATTATTTCTACTCATTGTATTTTTTTATTAACTCAAAAGAATAAAAAAAAATTAAAAAAACAGTCGACACGTTCAGGAAAAAATCTCACTCCAAAAAAAAATGGTCAAATTGCTGAGAGATTTAGAACAACCTGAAAAAGCTTATATTTCTTTTGGAAACAGCTCTATTGAATTACCCCAAAAGAAAGGAAAAAATTCGAAGGTAATTAGTTCAGAACAAAAGCGAGCGAACATGTTAAAGAGACTCAAATTAACAAAATATTAAGGTAAAGCACTTGTAAAAAGATAAGGATTCCTGTCATGACTGAATTTCAATTGAATATCATATATGGAATCCATAGAAGTATCATGGGAAATAATCAAAATCGTAATATTCTTTTTATTTAAATACTTGATGTAATTTAGAACGCGGTCTCGGGAAATATTGTCTAAGGATGCGGTGACTTCGTCCAAAATTATTATTTTTGAGTTAGGATTGAAATCAAGACGGAGTAAGTGTATAATGGCTTTTTGCCCCCCCGATAGATTCGCGCCCAGTTTTCCAGCGGGTTTGTCAAGAAAAGAGTATTTTTCCCCGCTAGTGTCTAATGTCTTGAAAATATCATATAAATTAAATGTTTCGAAAAGTTGAATGATTTTCTGTCTATCTACTGTTTCGCTATATCCATACAAGATATTGTCAAGAATGGATTTATCAAACAAAGAGTTGCTGTTCTGATTCATATAGCAAATGTATTGTCTCACGGATTTACAGTTATTTTTCGTAATAGGAATATTCCCAATGTAAATCTCACCTTCACGAGGGGTTTCGATACCGAAAATCAATCGAATAAAGGTTGATTTACCAGATCCCGACGGACCACTTAATCCAACAATTTTATTGGAAGGTATCGTCATGAAAAAATGATTCAGGATAATATGGTTCTTGAAAGAAAAAGAAACATTGTTGAAAATAATAAAGTTTTGATTGAGTTTAACGATTTCCTGCTGTTTTTCGTTCTTGACATAAATCATAATGTCTTTGATGAAATCCTCATTGCTATTCAATACACCGATATGCGCGAAAATTTCTGGGATATAATACGAAAAATCATAGATATTTTCAAACATACCATTTACGGCAAGAATTAATGTCACTACTTCTTTGTTTGTAATTTGCTGTCTTGTGTAAAAATTATAAATAATTATTACAATAACAATAAAAATGAACAAATTCATGAAAAAGGATTGATTTTGCTGGTAATTTACGCATGAAATAGATACCGCTTCTCTCGTAGAAACATCTTCTGCTAATTTCGTAATCTCGTGTAGTTCCAGTTCATACCCTTGATACGTCGACTGGACGATATTGATGTTATGAAATACGTCCTGGATATATTCATACATCTTATCTTGATACTCAATTTCATTAAAAGAACTCGTCAAACAATGTGAATAATTATTATAGACAATCAAACATTGGATAAAAATACAGGCTAAAATAAAAATTCCGATAGTCCTGTTGATAAGAATCACATTTATCAAAGTAAAAACTAAGATGAAACTTTTCGGTATAAATACAGTAAACATTAGAAAAAATAATTCTTGTAAATTTTTCTTGATTAAATGAATCTTATTAATTAATAACGACACATCTGACAATTCATTGACCATTTCGTATTTTTGAAAGACGGCAGTGATTAATTTATTGACGATATAGTCTGTGATTTTTGGTTCAATCATTTTACGGCAATAATTCGAAACGACGAAAATCAGTTTCATAAGAATCCAAATGAATATCAGCGTAATAAGCGTATTTCTAAATTCGACATAGGTACGGGAATCTCCATTATTCAAGGAGTTAAAGACATTTGCCATAGCCCGCGGGATAATAATAGAATCTATACCTGTTCTGATAATAGATGCTGTGATAGATGTTAAAACAATAACTTTATTTTCTTCATAAAAACTATACATGAATTTAAAAATTTCTAAATCCATTTCTTTCTCACTTTATTTTATAGGAGGTAATAAATCTAAAAAAGAAAAAAAATTAATTTACACTCAAAAAAAAAATATGAATCGCATGTATGTTTACTATTCCTGTTTGGATGAAAAAGAAAGCGAAGTGACATCCATTAGAATGTACGGTCTAGGAGAAAACCAGCAAAACATCTGTATTCGTATCAACAACTTTACCCCCTATGTTTACATTGAACTTCCGGCAAACATTGAGTGGACGGAAGCTAAAGCGCAACTGATTTCTCGAAAGATTGATCAAATTATGGGCGGTGCGAAACCTTTAAAGAAAGCCTTAATTCATCGTTATAAGCTCTATGGCGCGAATTTGACTCCTGATGGCTCTCGTCGGAAATTCCCTTATTTATTTTGTAGTTTTTCTAGCAAAAACGACATTCAAATCTTGTGTTCTCGTTTAAGGAAAGATATTGGGACTATTGTTGGGATTGGAACGCAAATCAAACTTAAAGTTCATGAACAAGACGCGAGTCCTATTTTACAATTGATTTGCGCAAGAAATATTCACTCTGTTGGGTGGATTTCTTTTAAGGGAACAGCAGTAGATAAGGACGAGAAGGTCACGATATGCGACGAGGAATATTTTGTGAAATGGAAGGAGATTGTCAAGTTTGAAACTGATGTTATTGGAAACCCGTTAATTATGGGATTTGATATTGAAGTCAATTCCTCAAATCCTGCCGCAATGCCTAGTGCTGATAAATTGGGTGATAAAATTTTCCAGATTTCTTGTGTATTTACTCGAGATAATACGACTGAAGAAGCTGAGCCTTATTTATTGACATTAGGTGAAACTGAAACAGACTTGTTAGGGAACGATATCCGTCTGTTGACGTTTCGAACGGAAGCTGACTTATTGATTGGATTTACAAAGCTGGTCAGAGAAAAGAATCCGAATGTGATTGTGGGATATAACATTCTAGGGTTTGATATTCCTTATATGATCAAACGACAAGAAAAACAAGGATGTGGAAAAGAATTTACGACATTAGGATTCCATGCCTTTCTCCCCGCGACACAACGGACAATCAAGTGGAGTTCGTCAGCATACGGTACACAGGAATTTGAATATTTGGATGCTGAAGGACGTATTTTTGTGGATTTATTGCCGTTAGTGAAACGAGATTACAAACTAGATAATTACAAACTGAAAACAGTTTCGGAATATTTTTTGAAAAACGACACGAAGGCTGACTTGAGTGTGAGTGGAATTTTCAAGTGTTTTCGGATTGGAACAAAGAAAGAAAACGATGGGACGTATGGTCGAAAAGCCAAAAAAGCCATTGCGTTGTGTGGGAAATATTGCGTCCAAGATTCTCTTTTGGTAGTGAAACTCATGAAGAAAATGCAGACGTGGGTTGGATTATGCGAAATGGCAAAGACGGTAAATTGCTCGATTTTTTCATTGTATACTCAGGGACAACAGATTAAGGTTTTTAGTCAGGTCTACAAATATTCCACGGATAATAATATTGTTGTGGAAAAAGATGGCTATCAAACGAAGGATGATGAACGATATGTTGGTGCTCATGTTTTTCCGCCAGTTCCTGGAATTTATGACAGTGTTCTTCCTTTTGATTTTTGCTTGTCGGGTGATACTTTGGTGACCTTGTCTAATGGCTTATCGAAGCGTCTTGATTCTTTGGTTCATAATGAGGAAGTTGTTGGATATAAAATTGGATGTGGTTTTGGAAATTACTCGATGATTCATGGATTACAACGTAAAGGTTTGCGTGAAACTGTGAAAATAGTTTTCAATGATGAAAGTTCGATTATTTCTACACCGGATCATAAATTTATGTTGTCTGATGAGCAGTGGTGCGAAGCGAGAGATTTGTTAGGAAAGTTTGTCAAAACAGGTATTGATTATATAGAAGGGAAAAAAACAGTCATTGATGTCCGTCCTAATGGTCTACAGGAAGTTTTTGATATCGAAGTCAAGGATGTCCATAATTTTCTGGCAAATGGTGTCGTCGTCCATAACTGCTCTTTGTACCCTACGACCATAATTGCTTACAATATTGATTATAGCACATTGGTTACGGATGAAAGCTATCCTGATTCAAAATGCCATGTTATGAGGTGGGAAGATCACTTGGGTTGCGAGCATGATCCGAAGGTAATAAGGCGGTTAGAATTATCAAAACTTATCATGGACGAGAAAGAAGAAATTAAGAAACTCCGAACCCTACGAGATGCGAAAGGGACTGTCAAAAAACTTCGAGAGATAAGAGGTGATGAAAAAACTCGGAAGCAGATGTATATCAACGAAATCAATGAGCGAACAGAGAAATTGAAGCCATTGATTGAAGAACGGTCGAATTTGGTGAAAACGATTACAAAGAATACGATGTGCGCTAAAAGAAATTATAGGTTTGTTAAAGAGCCTCGTGGTGTACTACCTACGATTCTTCAGAATTTGCTAGATGCTCGTAAAAACACTCGGACTCAGATAAAGAACTATATGAAGACTATGAATGATGACAACAAGAATGAGATTAATATGCTGGTTGCTGTTTTGGATAAAAGACAACTTGCCTATAAAATCTCAGCGAATTCCATGTATGGAGCTATGGGAGTCAAGCGAGGATATCTTCCCTTTATGCCAGGAGCAATGTGTACGACATATAAAGGGCGATGTAATATTGAAATTGTCGCGAAAACGATTCCTGAGAAGTATGGTGGTGAATTGGTCTATGGTGATACCGATTCGAACTATATTCATTTTCCCCATTTGAAGACTGCCCAAGAAGCATGGGATTTCGCCGAGTTAGTAGCTACGGAAGTCTCAGAATTGTTCCCAAAACCCATAAAGCTAGATTTTGAAGCTGTTATCTACGCTAGATTTTTCATTTTAACCAAGAAACGATACATGTACAAATCTTGCCTACGTGACGGGGTCGTTGGTGAAAAAATCGGAAAGAAGGGTGTTCTTTTGGCGAGACGAGATACGTCTGTCTTTGTCCGAAATTTATATGAGGACATTATCAAAATGATTTTCAACAAAGCCTCCAAAGACGACATTCTCTATTTTATTCTTCAGGAACTCAACAAGATGTGTAGTAATACGCTCGATTACAAGAAGTTTGTGATTACAAAGTCAGTTGGTAGTACGGAGAATTTGTTACCTACATTGGTAAAAAATGAGAAAGGTGTAGAGAGTATGATGATGGGTGACTATAAAGTCCCTAAGCTCCCTCTTGATGAAAAAGAACGCGCCGAGCAGCTAGAGAAAAAAGAAGCGACGACAGAGCAAGATTATTATGAAAAATGTCTTCCCGCACAAGTCCAACTGGCTTTAAAGATGCGAAGTAGAGGTTATCCAGTCCAGTCCGGAACGCGATTGGAGTATCTCATAACAGATATTGAGAACCACAATGACAAGCAGTATGCAAAAATTGAAGACTTTGACTATTTTAAAAAGTTCAGCGATGTGCTAACGGTCGATTTCTTTTATTATTTAAAAATCGCTATTAATTCTGTGGATGAAATTCTAAATATCGCCTTTGGGACGGAGCTCGATTTCGTCAAAGAACAGTATAATTTTAGGTATAAAGTACGTAGAAAGGTGTTGAATGATATCAAATCATTAAGCACACCGAAAGTAATCTTTCAACAATAAATAATAAATAATCTGTATTTTTTTGTTCAAAATGTCAAGACAAAGGATTTTGAAAAATCATTAATTTTATCTTTGGGTTTTCCTCGTTGATTACCCACAATTCGTGTCCCTTGGATATCAAAGTCGAAATTTTGATGGATATGTCCGCAAATCCACGTATGGATGTTTTCTTTATGGATTAAATAATCCAAATCGCTGACATATAACGACCGAAACTTATCTTTTTTGGTGTTGGCATTGAGAACTTTAGACGTTGGACAGTGATGAGTCACAACAACCAATTTGGTGTTTTTATCTTTACAGGACTCAATCATTTTCTTAATGTAGTTTAGATCGGAAATATGCTTCTTATTGTATAAAAAAGTATTCATATCAGGAATCCGAACAATATACTTAGGGATATTTATCAAACTATTAGACCAAAGAGTACATCCAATAATACAAACATCGCCAATCATAATGCTAGATTGTTGAAGAATGTATAAATTCTTTATCTCATTTTCAAGGGAATAAAGCGAATCTGTCAAAGACTCAAAGCTTCTCTGTTGATAGTTGTCCTGTGTGTAATATTCGTGATTACCAGGGATATATAAGGTGGCCTCGAAATGGGGACATATGGCCGAAAGAAAAGATTTTAGCTGTTGAAATTTGTAAAGAGATCCAATATCACCTGCTAATATCAAAACATCAGCTTTTGGGGTAATAAAATCCAAGGGGTTTAAATTATTATCGTTTTTATACTCGATATGAAGATCTGAAACTATTTGATAGGTGGTCATCGTCTTCGGTGTAGTGTTCATATATATATGCGTTTCCTATTATTTAGATTCATTTTAAAAAAAAAATTAAAAAAAAAGTTTAGTTGACTTTCTTCCACTCTAATTTGGTTAACAAATATATAATAAATCCCAAAACTGCCAAAAAAACAAACACCAAATATCCAGGTAAAGGGGAATGCTCATCAGATTTTTGAGGAGAAGAAAGAATTATCAAATTATTTACACGGTCATTAATTTCGTCGATTTCTCGTTGATAATCACTCACTGATACCATCTTATCTTTGGGACACTCTTTTCATGTCTTTAATTTAATTCAATGTGAAAAGGTATAACGTCTTGTGAATGTCACTCATCATTTCATCCCTAATATTTAAGAGGTCGGTATTGACGATTTTAGCATTTTTTTTGGAATAACCACGTAAAAGGGTAGTCTTTGCTCGAGTTTCTTCAGATAAATCTCGTAAATAATCCAATAAACCATATAAACAACCCATAATTTGTTTATCATCATATGTCTGTAAACGGATGGAAGTATTGATAGAGAAATTTTTATCCTCATCAGGATGCGATCCTAAATAGGTTTCAACAAATTTATCCATATTGGCAGTTAAATTTTGGATAAGTTCGTCACTTGCCTTATGTTTGGCAAATGATTTTGTTTTCCAGTGGTAAAGTTGAAGTTTATCTCTTGTTTGAATAATTTGAGAAATAATTTCTGCTATGTTATAGCTTGATGCGGACGGCGATACGGCGGCTGACGAACTAAATGAAAAATTAATTATACTCGTTGGTGATTTCTTAGACATTTTTTTTAATTTTATTTTTAGAATTAAAAATAAAAATTATCAAATAAAAAATAATATGTCTTCTCCGTATGATAATGACGAAATTTTACAACAGCGATTGGATGAAATCGTAGAAGATATATTTTCATCTACTGAATTTATAAATTTTATTGATTCGTTTCGAATTGACAGAAATCCTGATGTCGAATCTCCTCCTACTGAAGAAAATAATTATGACTACGAATACTATTATCCAGAAAGTTTAAATGTTACGAATTACTTCCATATTTCAAGTTTGTCCGCTGGAATTATTGACGAAACTCTTAATAATTATATTCAAAATTCAACAACTACCACATTCCTTCCCTCAACAACTATCCTACATACTGATACGATCGTCGCACCGTATATTGACAGTTTTTCCTATGAAAAAGTAGGCGAAAAAATAGAAGAATGTAGTATTTGTTTAGTGGATTTTCAAAATGAAGATGATGTCGCTCTTTTAAATTGTAATCATTTATTTCACAAGACATGTATTGATGAATGGTGTGCTCGAAAACCAGATTGTCCCAATTGCCGAGAAAAAATTTAATTTACTGGGTTTTTCCATTCGGTATAAATTTTGTTACCATGATGGTAAACTATACCGACAATGAGAATACTGAGAAATAACAGAAACCACCAGGGTAAAAGAATTCCGAAAGCGTTAAAAATGACGATAGCACTGAGAAGAGGAGCAACGAAACCCACGTGAAACCAATTGATAGCTGCCATAATAGTTTTTATTATAACGTATATACTTTTTTTAATTATTTTATTAAAAAAAGGAATAAATTTTAACCCGAAGAAGGTGGAGGGCTAGTAGATACACCAGTGCTCGAAGAAATAGCTTTATTTTCAACTATACTAGCATTTATAATATCAGCCACTGTAATCGGTTCTAGAGGTGCTCTTAAGGCATTTTGAGCTCCCGCTGGTTGATTAGCTTGTCTCTCGATGGCATCTTGCTTTCTTCTTAAGGTATCCAAATTTGCGGTAACAGAGCTAGCCATGTGTTGAGCTTTGGAAGCAGCAGATTTAGCAGGACCGGATGGTTGTCCAATACCATTAGCAACGTTCATCGCACCAAGCATTAACTTATTGGCAGGGTCAGAAGAGACTTGAAACCAACCGGACTTATCAGGAATGATGGGTAAATCACCTCTGATGAAATCAGCTTGTCCACGGGAACGACCACCAATCTTTGTTGATGTGAAACCAATAGTTCCAATGGTTCTATCGTAGACGTATTTGTTATTTTCACCAGCACTAATTTGGGTCATATCAGTAACGGGAAGACCGACTTGACCAGTTTTCTCATCATAAACCTTAATGCCATCAGGATTTTGTAGATAATCCTTCATTTCAATATAATCACTTTCCAAATAAGGCTCTGTGACGTCATTATTGGTTACCATATTGCTGAACATAAGAGGAACAATGGAATCGGTCTCTGCTTTTGGTTCAGAGAAATAATCAACGGAAGCAGGAGCAGGAGCTGAGGGCAAATTATAAGAAGATGACGAATATCCACCGTAACCTTCTTCTTTCTTGTCCATATTAGAAGAACCGCATCCACCATAACCTTCTTTCTTGTCCATATCATAAGAAGAACCACATCCTCCTCCATAACCTTCACAATCATACCTATTATTACGTTCTTGTTTTCTACGTCTTCTTCCACCATCCTCCATATCATCGTCAGCTTCATACATAGATGAACAAGCATTCGTAACTAAAAGAGCAGTAAGTCCACACCCTAACAATATCATAAGTTCGTCTTTCATTTTTTATTATACGAGAAGAAAAATAAAAATAAAATAACAAAAAAAATATCTATTATGGCTTAAAAAACCAAAATCTTTTTTTTTAAGGTAATTTATATATGGAAATGAAAGTTTGGATATTTGCGATTTTTTTCTTAATTTTTAAACAATCAATCGTTTGAATATTTTTTATCAAAACAGACAATTCGTCGCGATTTAAGGCATTGATTCTATTGGCAATTTTTAAAACTTGAGAAGCGCTCCAAAACGTATATTTATCAAAAGAAAAAGAAAAAGAAGACAAAGGTGTTTTTTGTTGAAGAGGAAGAGGTGCTGAAAAAGAATTACATTTCAAATTGAGAAAAGACTCATACCGAATATTTTTTTTCAAGTACACGACGAAATCTAACGGTTCTAAATCTTCAAGATCCATTTTATCTCTATACATCAACGACGAATGTTTCTTCATAGAAAATAAATACCCTTTTAACTGATGAATACTCCTGAATGTTTGCGGGTAAAACTGGCTTCCGGAGATAAAATTCGCAATTTTTATGATAGAGGATAACTCGAATTTATTTAAATTATGATTGGAGATGATTTGGTACAGAGATGTGAATAGTAAAGTCAGAAGGTCGTGTATAGAACTAAATTTGTAGGGATTCACTGAACCTCGGTGGATGTAGTTCTCATCAACCACATGAGATTTATCAAAGTCAATAATCACAGGAATGAGTTTTGTCGAGAGTTGATACTGACCATAAGTTATGTGTTGAACTTCAGGACAAGATTTTAAAATAATGTTCCACGGGGTCAAATCATTATGAACAAATAAATGATTTTTTTGGGAAACATGTAATGCCAAACAAAGCTGAATTAACACATCTAGATAAATTTTAAAGTCAAAGCGTTCCTTACTTGCGATAAAATCATAAAGTTTTATCCCATCAATATATTCCATAACCATATTTTGTTCTTTGTCGTACCCATAAAGATGTGAGAAATTAGGTAAAGAAAAATTCGAAAAAAAATCAATCAAATAGTCAGTCGTATTTTTTTTTTCACCGAGACGATGTTTTCTTTTTTTGATTATGATCGGTAAATTTTTACATTTGAGGATTTTCACATTACGATTCTCGAAAATAATTTCTTTTTTTTCTTCTTCCTCCTCATTAATGGCGTTTTCTATTTCTTGAGATAATTTAAAAATAGAATTTGTTTCGTTTTTTTTCTCGGGAATGACAGGGGGCGACCTGCTATAGTCCATAAATTGCTTTAAATCCATCAGCATTTTCTGTGTATAATCTAATATACCATCCTTCTCGAGATATAATTCGCTAAAGTCTCTAGCATTAGCAGCAATACATTCGCACAAGTCATCATTTGCTTTACACCACGCTATTTGCTCATAGAGATCACTTAAATCCGATTTTATGGGTACATAGTGCTCATAAGGCACTAATAAATCTGAGAACCACATTTTCCATTTTGACTCTACCATAAGAATGACACTATTTAGCTTCAGCGTAGCCGACAAACGAAACGCAGATACATGCCCGTCGATATGAACG
>Ga0114968_10001482_pt1 | contig 17997 bp, 16 predicted proteins | sample M_130807_EF_Meta_FD_87020 | JGI IMG/M metagenome (GOLD analysis project Ga0114968, IMG submission 87020) | Freshwater microbial communities from Lake Montjoie, Canada to study carbon cycling - M_130807_EF_MetaG | ecosystem: Environmental > Aquatic > Freshwater > Lake | place: Lake Montjoie...
GCGCGGGCCACGCTGACCGTCACGGCCGGTGCGCGCGCCTTGGCGTTCGTCGGTTTTGGCTGCCGGGCTGGCAGGTGCAGCAGGTGCTGCTGCCGGAGAAGCAAATAAGCCTTTTACCCAGGCAAAAAAGCCTTGCTGCGCTGGCGGCACAGGCGCTGGCGCAGCGGGTTTGGCCGGCCGTGCGGGCGCAGCCGGTGCTGCTTCGGCGCGAGGCGCCGCTTGGGGCGCGGGTGCGTCGGGCAAGACGCCTTTGATCACCGGCGTTTGCTTGTTAGTTGGCTCTTGCGAGCGGCGCGTCACCGATGTCGGGTCTTCGATGGCATCGGCCATTTTGTAGCTGGCCTCGATGTGGTCCAGGCGCGGGTCGTCGTGCTTTAAGCGCTCGAGCTTGTAGTTCGGGGTTTCCAGCGTTTTGTTGGGCACCATCAGCACGTTGATGCGCTGTTTGAGCTCGATCTTGGCGATCTCGGTACGTTTTTCATTGAGCAGGAACGAAGCCACTTCGACGGGCACTTGGCACAGCACCGAAGCCGTGTTGTCCTTGAGCGATTCTTCCTGGATGATGCGCAAAATTTGCAGCGCGCTCGATTCGGTATCGCGGATATGGCCGGAACCCCCGCAGCGCGGGCAGGGGATGGAGGCGCCTTCGGACAGGGCCGGGCGCAAGCGCTGGCGGCTCATTTCCATCAGGCCGAATTTGCTAATGGTGCCAAACTGCACGCGGGCGCGGTCTTGGCGCAGCGCATCGCGCAAGCGGCTTTCCACTTCGCGGCGGTTGCGGCTTTCTTCCATGTCGATAAAGTCGATCACGATCAGGCCGCCCAGGTCGCGCAAACGCATTTGGCGGGCCACCTCGTCAGCTGCTTCCAGGTTGGTGCGGGTAGCAGTTTCTTCGATGTCGCCGCCTTTGATCGCGCGCGCCGAGTTCACGTCCACGCTGACCAGCGCTTCGGTGTGGTCGATCACGATGGCGCCGCCGCTAGGCAGTTGCACCGTGCGGGCGTAGGCCGATTCGATCTGGTGTTCGATCTGGAAACGGCTGAACAAGGGTGCGTCGTCGCGGTATCGCTTCACACGGGCCGCGTGCTCGGGCATGACATGGGCCATGAACTGCTGGGCTTGTTCATACACATCGTCGGTGTCGATCAGGATGTCGCCGATGTCGTGGTTGAAGTAGTCGCGGATCGCGCGGATCACCAGGCTCGATTCCTGGTATATCAGGAAAGCGCCTTTGCCGCTTTTGGCCGCGCCGTCGATGGCGTTCCAGAGCTTGAGCAGGTAGTTCAAGTCCCATTGCAATTCCGGCGCGCTGCGGCCGATACCGGCCGTGCGGGCGATGATGCTCATACCGTTGGGGTATTCGAGTTGGTCCAGCGCCTCTTTCAGGTCCGAGCGGTCTTCGCCCTCGATGCGGCGGCTCACGCCACCGCCGCGTGGGTTGTTGGGCATTAGCACCACATAGCGGCCGGCCAATGAGACATAGGTCGTCAGGGCCGCGCCTTTGTTGCCCCGCTCTTCTTTTTCCACCTGGACCAGCAGTTCCTGGCCTTCGCGAATTACGTCCTGGATGCGCGCCTGGCTGACTGGGACGCCTTCTTTGAAGTACTGGCGCGAGATTTCTTTAAAGGGCAAAAAGCCGTGGCGGTCTTCGCCGTAGTCCACAAAACAGGCTTCGAGCGAGGGCTCGACCCGGGTAACTACAGCTTTATAAATATTGCCTTTGCGCTGTTCGCGCCCTTCGATCTCGATTTCGTAGTCGAGTAGTTTTTGTCCATCCACAATCGCCAGGCGGCGTTCTTCGGCCTGGGTTGCGTTAATTAGCATCCGTTTCATCGGTTTGTCCTTCAATAGTTATCACCTGCCCAAATGGGGCAAACGATGCCTGGACTGACGGATTGAACTGAGGAGGAATTGCCGGAGAACGTCGACTACACGAGGCGTCGGCGCATAGGCGCAGGGATGGTGACGAGGGGATGCGTTGGGCCGGTGGCCCGGGTTTCAAACAGCCGACGCGCGCCCATCAACGGGGCGCAAAGGCTCCGCAGGCACAAATTTATCAGTTGCATCAACACAAACATCTCGTTGCATTCCGCCCTCAGAAAAAATGGATCTGGGGGTTTGGGGTATTCCGATTCAGTGGTTCAATACGTCGGCTTGACCTTGCACTATGCCGGCCACCACAGGCAGCTGTGCTGTGGTTTGCGGGCTTTGCGGCAAGGCGGCATCGACCTTCTAGCGGGGCTGCGCATGGGGGGTGGACTAAACTCCAGCCAAATCAACCACTTACAGCAAAACGCTAGTGAAGCACATTATAGGGGCCTTGCCCCCGGCCCCCGCCGACCCGCCCGCGCCGGCTCTTGCACCCTCGGCGCAGTGGCTCACCGTGGACGCGGAACAGGCCGACCAGCGTCTGGACAATTTCCTGATGCGCCACCTCAAAGGCGTGCCCAAAACCCATATTTACCGGATCATTCGCAGCGGCGAAGTGCGGGTCAACAAGGGCCGCGCCGGCGCCGACACCCGCGTGCAGGCCGGCGACGTGCTGCGCTTGCCGCCGGTGCGGGTGTCCGAGCGCGCCCAGGACAAGGCCGTGGCCATGGCCGAGCAAACTGCGCGTGGCGCGCCGGCCCGGGCTTTTGCGGTTTTGTACGAGGACGAGGCTTTTTTGGCGCTGGACAAACCCGCCGGGGTGGCCGTGCATGGCGGCTCGGGGGTGAGTTTTGGGGTGATCGAGCAGCTGCGCATGGCGCGCCCCGGTGCACCCTTTTTGGAGCTGGTGCACCGGCTGGACCGCGAAACCAGCGGCATCTTGCTGGTCGCCAAAAAGCGCAGCGCCCTCAAAAACCTGCAAGAGCAGTTCCGCCAGCGCCAGACCGGCAAGACCTACCTGGCCCTGGTGCTGGGCGACTGGCCTGCTAATAAAAAGGTGCTGGACAAGCCCCTGCATAAGTATGTAATCGACGGTCAGGCGGGCCAGGCCGATGGCGAGCGCCGCGTCAAGGTGGTCGGGCGCGAGGACCCCAACGGCATGCCCTCGGTCACCCTGGTCAAGGTACGGGCGCGCAGCCCGCAAGGCAGCGCCCAGCCGCTGAGCCTGCTGGACGTGACCATCAAGACCGGGCGTACCCACCAAATCCGCGTCCATCTGGCCAGCGAAGGCATGCCCATTGCCGGTGACGACAAATACGGCGACTTTGATCGCAACCGTGCGCTGGCGCGCGCCAGCGGCGAGGGCGCCTTAAAGCGCATGTTTTTGCACGCCTGGCGTCTGCAAATCAGCCACCCGGTCAGCGGCGCACCGCTGGCGCTGCAAGCGCCGTTGGCGGCGGATTTGCTGCCGTTCTTGCGCCATGTCCTGCCCCAAGCGCCTGAAATGCTGACCGCCCAGGCGCCTCTTCCCCCACCTTTGGATTGATTGCTTATGACTTTGGCCCGCCCCCGCCGCTTTGACCTGATCGCCTTTGATTGGGATGGCACTTTGTTTGATTCCACCGCCATCATCGTGCGCTCGATTCAGGGCGCGGTGCGCGATGTCGGCGGGCGCGTGCCGACCGACACCGAGGCGGCCTATGTCATCGGCCTGGGCCTCTCGCAGGCCTTGGCCCATGCCGCGCCCGACGTGCCGCGCGAAAAATATCCGCAGCTCGGCGAGCGTTACCGCCACCGCTATGGGCAACAACAAGACCAGATCACCCTTTTTGAAGGTGTGCTGGGCATGCTGCACGAGCTCAAGGCGCGCCAATACCTACTGACCGTGGCCACCGGCAAGAGCCGCTGGGGCTTGGACCAGGCGCTCGCGCATGTGGCGCTGAAGGACTTGTTTCATGCCAGCCGCACCGCCGATGAAACGGCAGGCAAGCCGCATCCGCGCATGTTGCACGAGCTCATGGCCGAAACCGGCGTGCCCGCCGAACGCACCCTGATGGTGGGCGACACCACGCACGACCAGCAACTGGCCGCCAACGCCGGCTGCGCTAGCGTGGCGGTAAGCTACGGCGCCCACGATACGGCGGCACTGGCGGCTTTGCAGCCCCTGTACATCGCCAACTCAGCGCGAGACTTGCACGCCTGGATGCAAGAAAACGCCTGATGTTTTCGGGCAAGCACTGTTCATGGGCGATGTGGGCCAACCCATTAACGGACCTCTTGTGAACGGCCCGTGCCGAAAAGCCGCGTCAAGATAGCCTTAAGCAAGCGCGATGGACCCTTGGGCTGGCATACTGCCGCGATACGCCAACCAGTGATTTTTGAATATGACCGAGCCTGTTTTGAACGACCCCGCCGACCCCAGCCAAGCCCGTCCCGGCGCCCAAGCGGCGGACCCCGCATCCACGCCGCCGGCCTCTGCCGTGCCCTGGGAGCGCAACATGCTCGAGCAATGGATGCAGGGCCACCTGGCCGAGCAACGCGCGGCCCGGCGCTGGAAATATGGCATCCGTCTGGCCTGGTTGCTGTTTTTGGCAGCGCTCGTCTGGCTGGGCATGGACCGTAACGGCATGCACAGCACCGATGTCAGTCGTCCGCATACGGCCATGGTCGAGGTGAAGGGCGAAATCGCCTCCGGTGGCGAGGCCAGCGCCGAGGTCATCGTCTCCTCCTTGCGCAATGCCTTTGAAGATGAGGGCGCGCAGGCGGTGGTCTTGCTAATCAACTCGCCAGGCGGCAGTCCGGTGCAGGCAGGCATCATCAATGACGAGATTCGCCGCCTCAAAGACATCCACAAAAAGCCGGTCTACGTGGTAGTGGAAGAAACCTGTGCCTCCGCCGCCTATTACATCGCGGTGGCTGCGGACCAAATTTATGTCGACAAGGCCAGCGTGGTCGGCTCCATCGGCGTGCTGATGGACGGCTTTGGATTTACCGGCCTGATGGACAAACTCGGCGTGGAGCGCCGCCTGATGACGGCCGGCCAAAACAAAGGCTTTTTGGACCCTTTCAGCCCCCAAACCGAAAAGCAAAAAGAGTTTGCACAGGCCATGCTCAACCAAATTCACCAGCAATTTATTGGCGCGGTCAAAGCGGGGCGCGGTGAACGTCTTAAAGAGACGGCTGAGACCTTTAGCGGCTTGTTTTGGACGGGTGACCAGGCCATCAAACTCGGCCTGGCCGACCATTTGGGTAACCTCGATTTTGTGGCGCGCGAAGTGGTCAAAGCTTCCGACATCATCGATTACACGCGGCGTGACAACGTGGCAGAGCGCCTGGTCAAGCGCTTTGGTGCCTCCATGGGCGAGTCTATGGCGCTGGCTTTGCGCCACGCGCCTGCGCTGCGCTAAGAGGGCGTTTTAAGGGCCGATAGCAAACACCGCAGGTGTTTGCTTGTCCAGCGCCCAGCGGCGCTGGCGCCAGGTGGCGATATCGGCACTGTGGTGCTGGGCCGACGGCAGGCCCAGGCCGATGGACACCGACAGGCGCGTGCTTGGCTGCAGCACTTGCAGCAAGGTCTGCAGCAGCGCCTCGTTGCGGTAAGGCGTTTCAATAAAGATTTGGGTTTGTCCGGTTTTAAGTGCCAGTGCCTCCAGCGCCTTGAGGCGCTGCCCACGCTCGCTTACCTCGCTGGGCACGTAGCCCACGAACGCAAAGCTTTGCCCATTGAGCCCGCTCGCCGCCAAAGCCAGCATCAGCGAGATGGGCCCCGCCAGCGGCACCACAGGGATGCCCAGCGCATGTGCCGCCCGCACCACCGAGGCGCCCGGATCGGCAATCGCGGGCATGCCCGCCTCGCTCAGTAAACCCATGGCCTGGCCCTGCAGCGCCGGGGTGAGCAGGGCGCGGGCGTCAAACTGGCGATCGCCTTTTTTATGCACCTCGCGGGGCAACTCTTGCAACTGCTGGGCCTGAATCGGGGTGTGCAGCGGGCAGACCTCGCCCACCCGCTTGAGAAAAGCGCGCGCCGATTTGGCGTTCTCGCACACCCATACCGACAGGGCAGCGGCCTGCGTAATCGTTGCCAATGGCAGGCTCTCGCTCAGCGCCGCGCTGGTGTCGCAGCCAAAATCCAGAGGCGTGGGCACCAAATACAGAGCACCTGCTGCCTTACCGGCTGAAAGTACGTCCTGGCTCATGGCGGGCTCAACACAGCGATGCCGGCTTTTTGCAGCAAGGCCGCTAGGCGGATCAAGGGCAGGCCGATAAGAGCGGTTGGGTCGTCGTTGTCGATGCGCTCCATCAGCGCAATGCCCAGGCCTTCGCTTTTGACACTGCCAGCACAGTCGTAAGGTTGTTCGCTGCACAGGTAGTAATCGAACTCGGCGTCACTGGCGTCGCGGTACACCACGCGCACCGGCACCAAGACTTCTGCGCAAAACGCGCTTTCCTGGCAAACGACGGCCATGGCCGTTTGAAACACGACGGTCTGCCCACGCATGGCGCGCAGTTGTTCCATGGCCTTGTCATAGCCGCCCGGTTTGCCCAGCGCCTGGCCATGCAAGTCGGCCACCTGGTCGCAGCCAATCACCACGCTGGCCGGCGCGCGCGCCGCCACCGCCTGGGCTTTGGCCAGCGCCAAACGACTGGCCAGCGCGGCCGGTGCTTCGCCGGGTAGCACGCTCTCGTCCACGCCGGGCGCTTGCACCGAAAAAGGAATGCGCAGACGCTCGAGCAACTGGCGGCGGTAGGCGGAGGTGGAGGCAAGAATCAGGGGTCGGGGCGGGCGCGCTGTCATGGCTTGATTCTCTTACACTGCGACGATGACCCGTTTGACCCACCCCCGCAGCGTTTCCATCGCCGAGTTGACCCGCAGCACCACCCCTTGGCAAGGCCAGAGCCTTTTGGCGGATTTCGAACGCTTGTCGCTAGAGCCGGCGCAGCCGCAGCCCGAGGTGCGCGTGGACTTTCAGGCCCACGGCAGCCAGCGGCCCGACGCCTCGGGCGCCCTGGCGCCCTGGTTGCGCCTGCAAGGGCAGGTGCGCCTGTCGCTGCTGTGCCAGCGCTGTCTCGCGCCGGTGGAGGTCGATGTGGTTTTTGATCGGGAGTTCCGCTTTGTTGCCACCGAAGAGGAGGCGCAGTCCCAGGACGACGAAAGCGAAGAGGATGTACTGGTCAGTTCGCCGCACTTTGACCTGCTTGCCTTGGCCGAAGACGAGTTTTTAATGGCCGTTCCGGTAGCGCCCAAGCACGCAAAATGCCCCCAAGACCTGCCGTTTTCGGCCGCTGACGCCGATTTTGAGGCTGACGAGCCCGCGCCACACCCGTTTGCCAAGCTAGCGCAGCTCAAAACGCCCAAATCCTAAGGCGGCTTGGTTCTGCCGGCTGCGGCTATAATGGACGGCTTGGCGTGTTAGACAGTCCTTTAACGCCAGTTTGAGTTACGCAATTTTTTCCGATCACGCAGCCCTTGCGGTTGCCCTATTTGACCAGGAGCCGACCATGGCAGTTCAGCAAAACAAAAAATCTCCATCCAAGCGCGGCATGCACCGTTCGCACAACGCCCTGGTCGTGCCCGGGATCGCGGTAGAGCCCACCACCGGCGAAATCCACCTGCGCCACCACATCAGCCCGACTGGGTTTTACCGTGGTCGCAAAGTCATCAAGACCAAGTCCGAAGCTTAAAAAGCCCTTTCGGCATGAAGCCCGAAGCTGCATCGTTTGTGGCCTCGGGCTTTTTTCTTGCCGAAAACCAGCCTCGCCTTACCTACAAATTGCATCGATGAACGGCATGATCACCATTGCAGTCGATTGCATGGGCGGCGATTTCGGTCCCTCGGTCACTTTGCCCGCGTGCGTAGCCTTCCTCAGTCAATACCCCAACGCCGAACTGGTCCTGGTGGGTCGCACGGAGCAACTGGCACGGTTTTCCCATCCCCGCGCCCGCATCGTGGCGGCCAGCGAGGTGGTGGAAATGGACGACCCGCTGGAAATCGCGCTGCGCAAGAAAAAAGACTCGTCCATGCGCCTGGCCATCGAGCAAGTGCGTGATGGTCAGGCCCAGGCCGCTGTCTCGGCAGGCAATACCGGCGCCCTGATGGCCATTGCCCGCTACCTGCTCAAAACCCTGGACGGTATCGAACGGCCTGCGTTGGCGGGCCAAATTCCAAATGCTTTGGGTGGCGCCACTACGGTGCTCGATTTGGGCGCCAATGTCGATTGCACTGCTTTGCATCTGCTGCAATTTGCCGTCATGGGCTCGGCGCTGGTGTCGGTGACCGCCAATGTGTCCTCCCCGTCGGTGGGCTTGCTCAATATCGGCGCCGAAGTGATCAAGGGCAACGAGACCATCAAAGAAACCGGCGACTTGCTGCGCGCCGCCGCCGCCTCGGGCGACCTTAATTTTTACGGCAATGTCGAAGGCAATGACATTTTTAAAGGCACGGTCGATCTGATCATCTGCGATGGCTTCGTGGGCAACGTGGCGCTCAAGACCAGCGAAGGCTTGGCCGGCATGATTGTCGGCTTCCTGAAAGAAGAATTTGGCCGCAACTGGCTGACCAAGCTGGCAGCGCTGGCCTCGATGTCGGTGCTGGGCGCATTGAAGCGGCGCATTGACCACCGGCGCTACAACGGCGTGGCCTTGCTGGGCTTGCGCGGTTTGGTGTTTAAAAGCCACGGTTCGGCCGACGTTTTGGCCTTCTCCAGCGCCCTGGCCCGGGCGTATGATGCTGTGGAAAATGATTTGCTGGAGCGTGTGCGTACACGCATTGCGCATGCAGCCCCGTTGCTTGACGCGCAAACCCCGTCGCCAGCAGCCTTGTAATTTGGTTTTGTAGTCGCGTTCATGAGCAGATATTCACGCATTTCCGGAACCGGAAGCTATCTCCCGCCCCGCCACCTGAGCAATGATGATTTGGTCGCCCAACTGGCAGCCACCGGCATCGAGACCTCGGACGCTTGGATCCAGGAGCGCAGTGGCATTAGCGCCCGCCATTTTGCAGACGAGGGCGTTTTTTGCAGCGATTTGGCCCTACATGCCTGCCAGGCCGCATTGCAAGCGGCCGGTCGAACGGCCGCCGATGTGGACCTGATCATCGTCGCCACCTCCACGCCGGACATGGTTTTCCCCTCAACGGCCTGCATTTTGCAAGGCAAGTTGGGCGCCACCGGCGGCGCGGCGTTTGATGTGCAGGCGGTGTGCAGCGGCTTTGTGTACGCCCTGACGGTGGCCGATTCGCTCATCAAATCGGGCACGGCGCGTTGCGCGCTGGTGGTGGGGGCAGAGATTTTTTCCCGCATTCTGGACTTCACGGACCGCACGACCTGTGTGCTTTTTGGCGACGGCGCTGGCGCCGTGGTCCTGGAGGCGTCCGATACGCCCGGCATTTTGGCCAGCGATTTGCACGCTGATGGCCGCCATGTAGATATTTTGTGCGTTCCCGGCCATGTGCACGGCGGCGCTATTTCTGGGGTGCCTTTGCTCAAAATGGCCGGCCAGGCGGTCTTTAAGCTGGCTGTCGGCGTGCTCGAAGAGGCCGCGCACGCGGTGCTCAACAAGGCCGGTAAAACCGAAGCCGATATCGACTGGCTGGTGCCGCACCAGGCCAATATCCGCATCATGCAAAGCACGGCCAAAAAGCTCAAGCTGTCTATGGACAAAGTCATGGTGACGGTCGATCAGCACGGCAACACCTCGGCGGCGTCCATTCCGTTGGCTTTGGACGTGGGCGTGCGTGCTGGGCGCATCCAGGCCGGGCAGACGCTGCTGCTCGAGGGCGTGGGCGGCGGCTTTACCTGGGGCGCGGTGTTGCTGACCTTGTAGGCCAGGGACGGTGCAGGCTTTTTTGTATTTTTCTGACGTTTTGCCATGAAACCATTTGCTTTTGTATTTCCCGGGCAGGGCTCGCAGTCGGTGGGCATGCTCGACGCCTGGGGTACGCACCCGGCCGTGCGCCAGGCCCTGTCCGAGGCCTCGGATGCCTTGGGTGAAGACTTAGGCGCCCTGATCGCCCAAGGCACCAAAGAGGCGCTGGCCCTGACCACCAACACCCAACCGGTCATGCTGGTCGCTGGAGTGGCCGCCTACCGCGTCTGGATGGCCGAAGTGGGCGTGGCCCCGCAGGTGGTAGCCGGCCATTCACTGGGTGAATATGCCGCTTTGGTGGCTGCCGGTTCCCTCACCTTGGCCCAGGCTGCACCTTTGGTGCGCTTGCGCGCCCAGGCCATGCAAGAGGCCGTGCCCGTGGGCATGGGCGCCATGGCGGCGATTTTGGGCATGGAGCCCGAGCGTGTGGCCGCGCTGTGCCAGGAGATCAGCGCCAGCTTGGACCCCCAAAGCGGCGAAGTGGTCGAGGCGGCCAACTTCAACGACAGCGCGCAAACCGTGATTTCGGGCAGCAAAGCCGCCGTCGAGCGCGCCTGCGAGCTGCTCAAAGCGCAGGGCGCCAAGCGCGCGCTGCTCTTGCCGGTGTCGGCGCCGTTTCATTGCGCGCTGATGCGCCCGGCCGCCGACAAGCTGGCCCAGCACCTGGCGCAAGTGGATTTGCAGCCACCGGCCATCGCCCTCATCAACAATATCGACGTAGCGGTGGAAATTGACCCCGCACGCATTCGTGATGCCTTGTACCGCCAGGCGTTTGGCCCGGTGCGCTGGCTGCAGACGGTGCAGGCCATCAAGGCGCGCTGCCTAGAGCACTTGGTGGAGTGCGGCCCGGGCAAGGTGCTCGCCGGCATGGTCAAGCGCATCGAGCCGGCCATGACGGCCTTGGCGGTTTTTGATCCGGCCTCGCTGGCCGATACACAGGCGCAACTGGCATGACGAATATTGAATTTGCAGGACAAGTGGCGCTGGTGACCGGCGCTTCGCGAGGCATTGGCGCGGCCATCGCCCTTGAATTGGCGCGCAAGGGCTTGCGTGTGATTGGCACGGCCACCTCCGAGGCGGGCGCGGCCAGCGTCGCGCAGGCGCTGAGCGGCTTTGACGGCTGCGCGGGGCGCGTGCTCAACGTGACCGATGGCGCCGCCGTCGAGGCCCTGGTCGATGCGGTCGTGAAGGAATGGGGCGGTCTGCAGGTGCTGGTCAACAATGCTGGTATCACCCGCGACACCCTGGCCATGCGCATGAAAGACGAGGATTGGGACGCTGTGATCGACGCCAACCTCAAGGGCGTTTTCCGCATGAGCCGCGCGGTGATGCGCACCATGATGAAGCAGCGCTACGGCCGCATCATCAACATCACCTCGGTGGTCGGCGCCTCGGGCAACCCCGGTCAGGCCAATTACGCGGCCGCCAAAGCCGGCGTCGCCGGCATGACGCGGGCGCTGGCGCGCGAGCTCGGTTCCCGCCAAATTACTGTCAATTGCGTCGCTCCAGGTTTTATCGCAACCGATATGACGGCAACGCTAAGCCAAGAGCAGCAAAATGCGCTTTTGGGACAAATCCCGCTAGGTCACCTCGGGCAGGTAACCGATGTGGCCCACGCGGTGGCGTATTTGGCATCGCCTCAGGCGGGCTACGTCACGGGTCAGGAGTTGCATGTCAACGGCGGCATGCACATGTAAAGTAGTATCCGGTTTCGCGCCCTTGTGTCCGTGGGGCGGCCAGTCAGCGAGCGCTTTGGCGCACTGGTAAAATGATGGACTGTTTCACAACCCTTAGAGGGAATCCATGAGCGATATCGAAGTACGTGTCAAGAAAATCATCGCCGAGCAACTCGGTGTAGAAGAGTCCCAAGTTACCAACGAGAAGTCCTTTGTGGCCGATTTGGGCGCTGATTCGCTGGACACCGTCGAGCTGGTTATGGCCTTGGAAGATGAATTCGGCATCGAAATCCCCGACGAAGACGCTGAAAAAATCACTACGGTGCAAAACGCCGTGGATTACGCTACAAGCCACAAAAAGGCCTGAAAAGCCGGGGACCACCTGCAGCCCTGGCGGCTGCGTGTGGTCCGCCATGTGCTGGCCGGGGCGCCAAGACTGCTTCGCAGTTGCTCGCTTGGGCCGCTAGTACATCCGTTTTCATTGAAGTACGTTTGAACGCAGGTGCTTATGTCCCGTCGTCGTGTGGTGGTTACCGGTTTGGGCTGTATCAGTCCGGTGGGCAATACCGTGGATCAGGCCTGGACCCAGGTTCTGGCCGGCAAGTCTGGCATCGGCCTGATCAGCAAATTTGACGCTTCGGCCTTCTCCTGCCGCATTGCCGGTGAGGTGCGCGATCTCGATTTAGACCCCTATATCAGCCCCAAAGACGCCCGGGCGATGGATACCTTTATCCATTACGGCATCGCCGCCTCGGTGCAAGCGGTGCAAGACGCGGGCCTCAAAACCGGCGACGCGCTGGGCGAGGAAGAATCCACCCGCATCGGCTGCCTCATTGGCTCGGGCATTGGCGGCCTGCCCATGATCGAGCATACCAACGTGGAATTCACGGCCCGTGGGCCGCGGCGGATTTCCCCGTTTTTCGTGCCCGCCTCCATTATTAATATGACAGCCGGCCATGTGTCTATGCGCTATGGCTTTAAGGGGCCCAACCTGGCAATTGCCACCGCGTGCACGACCGGACTGCATTGCATTGGCCAGGCCGGCCGAATGATCGAGTACGGCGACGCCGACGTGATGATTGCCGGCGGCTCCGAGGCCTCGGTGTCGCAGTTGGGGGTGGGCGGTTTTGCCGCCATGCGCGCCCTGAGTACCCGCAACGACGACCCCGCCACGGCCTCGCGTCCCTGGGACCGCGACCGCGACGGCTTTGTGCTGGGCGAGGGCGCCGGCATCATGGTGCTCGAAGAGTACGAGCACGCCAAGGCGCGCGGTGCCCGTATTTACGCTGAGTTGGCCGGTTTTGGCATGAGCGCAGACGCTGGCCATATGACCGCTCCCAACCTGGACGGTCCGCGCCGGGCCATGTTGGGCGCACTGCGCAACGCCGGCCTCAACGCCGACGCCATCGATTACCTCAATGCCCACGGCACCTCGACGCCCCTGGGCGACACCAATGAGAGTAACGCCATCAAAGCAGCGCTGGGCGACCATGCCAAGCGCACGGTGGTGAGCTCGACCAAGTCCATGACGGGGCATTTGCTGGGCGGCGCGGGGGGGCTGGAGTCAGTCTTTACCGTGCTGGCGATCTACCACCAGAAATGCCCGCCCACCATCAATATCTTTAACCAAGACCCCGAGTGTGATCTTGATTACTGCGCCAACGAAGCGCGTGACCTGCCGATCCAGGCGGCCCTCAAAAACAACTTTGGTTTTGGCGGCACCAACGGCGCTTTGGTATTCAAGCGCATGTAAGCGCGGCCGATGCGGACCCGGCGCACAAGCGAGTACAGCATGCACAATCCTCCGGCGATCGCTTTGCCTATCCAGGCGGGCAGGTTGGCCCAGCGTTTTGCCTTAGGCGTGGGCCTGTTCACTTTGGCGGTACTAGCGCCTCTTGGTTTGCAGACGAGCGGCCTTATCTGGGGCGGGTTGCTTGCGCTCACTGTGGTCACGCAGCTGTGGGCATGGCGGCAAAACGGACGTGCGCCCCAGGGCGTACTGGCCTGGACCGGAGCGCACTGGACTTGGTCGGCCTGGCCGCAGCACGATGCCTGCCGGGCGTCGATGGTGGTGGATCTGGCCTGGTGCAGCGTGCTGCAGGTGCGCCAAGCCGGGCAAACGCCGCTGTGGATCGTGCTAGAGGCGGCGTCGCGTCGCGATCCTCGCTGGGATGCCATGCGACGGGCGCTGGTGGCAGCCCGACCGTCGGCGCTATAGGTCGCTTGCTATTTTTGACTATTGGTTTGTTAAGGAGTGAGATGATGGCTTTTGTTTTGCAAACGCGCGCTATGGCACCCTGGCGGGCGATGGCGCTAGCGGCCTTGCTGTGGGCCGCGCTGGCAGTTTTGACGCTGGGTCCGGCACACGCGCAGACGCGCACCTTGCCCGATTTCACCGATTTGGTCGACCAGGTCGGGCCTTCGGTGGTCAATATCCGCACCCTCCAAAAAGTGTCCTCACGCCAGCAACAAGGCGGGATGGACGAGGACATGGCCGAGTTTTTCCGCCGCTTCGGTTTGCCGGTGCCCAATATGCCTAAGCAGGCGCCGCGCCAAAACCGCCCCGCGCCTGAGGAGGAGGTTCCGCGGGGCGTAGGCTCGGGCTTTATTTTCTCCGCCGACGGCCTGATCATGACCAATGCGCATGTGGTGGACGGGGCAGACGAGGTGTTGGTCACCCTGACCGACAAGCGTGAATTCAAGGCCAAAATCATTGGTGCGGATAAGCGTAGTGACGTTGCGCTGGTCAAGATCGAGGCCTCGGGCCTGACCCCGGTCAAGGTGGGCGATGTATCGCGCCTGCGGGTGGGTGAGTGGGTTATGGCTATTGGCTCACCTTTCGGCTTTGAGAACACGGTGACTGCCGGTATCGTTAGCGCCAAGCAGCGCTACACCGACGACGCCGATTACCTGCCATTCATCCAAACCGATGTGGCCATCAATCCGGGCAATTCGGGAGGGCCGCTCATCAATATGCGTGGTGAGGTGGTGGGTATCAACAGCCAGATTTACTCGCGCTCGGGCGGCTTTATGGGAATCTCTTTTGCGATTCCAATGGACGAGGCCGTGCGCGTCGTGGAGCAATTGCGCGCCCAGGGCCGTGTCTCGCGGGGGCGAATTGGCGTGGGCATCGGTCAGGTTAGCAAGGAAGTGGCTGAGTCTTTGGGGCTGGCCAAAGCGCAGGGCGCCTTGGTGACCACCGTGGAGGCGGGCTCGCCGGCGGACAAAGCCGGTGTGGAGGCCGGCGACATCATCCTGCGCTTTAACGGAAAAGCCATCGAAAAAGCGGTGGATTTGCCGCGCATCGTGGGTGAAATCAAGCCGGGCAGCAAAGCGACGCTGTCGGTCTGGCGCAAAGGTGCGACTAAAGAGCTTGCTCTGACGGTGGGCGAGGTGGAGGCGGACAAAGTTGCGGCCAAAACCAACGCGGGCGAGGGCAAGTCCAAGGGCAGCGCCCAAGGCTTTGGCCTGACGGTCTCCGAGCTGAGCGATACCCAGAAAAAGGAGCTCAAAGTCAAGGGCGGAGTGCGCATTGAGGCCGCTGCCGAAGGCGCCGCCCGCGCCGGCTTGCGCGAGGGCGATGTGATCCTAGCTGCCAACAACACCGACATCGCATCCGTGAAAGACCTGGAGGCGGTTTTGGCCAAGCATGACAAAGCCAAGCCCCTCAATGTGCTGTACCGGCGCGGCGAGTGGACGCAGTTTGCCGTCATCAAGCCGGGCAATTGATTGCGTGCAGACGGCTAAAGCCATGGCAAAGACTAGGGGTAAGCGACCTGTTGTGGTTGGTGCCCCCGTTTTTTGCTTTGACGCATTAGTTAGAATGGAGACGTGCATCAGGCAATTTCGGTAATAAGGCGGACTTCAGAGTTCGCAATACGGAATGCTAAAGCGCCTTACACAGCCCATGCACAAGTTACCCACATGAATTCCTTACAGCTTGTTTATAAGTTGTGAATAAATTACTTGTTGTCCTCGTGCAACAAGCCAAGACGCTCCAGTGATCACCTTGATTTTTGCTCTTTTTGCCTACAATGAAGTTCCAGCTTTCGCAGTTGCCAAAGAATGTTGGTTCAGGGCGCGTCGTTCATCCGACGCGCCCTTTTTTCTGTGCGGCACCAATTAATTCCTCTACTTAAGCTTGCTGTTTGATGCAAAACATCAGAAATTTTTCCATCATCGCCCATATTGACCATGGCAAATCCACGCTCGCCGACCGGCTGATTCAGCGCTGCGGCGGCCTGGAGGCGCGCGACATGGAAGCCCAGGTTTTGGACTCGATGGACATCGAGAAAGAGCGGGGGATAACTATCAAAGCCCAGACCGCCGCACTGCACTACAAGGCCAAAGACGGCAAGGTGTACAACCTCAATCTGATCGACACGCCGGGCCATGTGGACTTCTCCTACGAGGTGAGCCGGTCGCTATCGGCCTGCGAAGGTGCCTTGCTCGTGGTCGATGCCAGCCAAGGCGTAGAGGCCCAGACGGTGGCCAATTGCTATACCGCCTTGGAGCTCGGTGTAGAAGTGGTGCCGGTACTCAACAAAATGGATCTGCCCAACGCCGACCCGGACAACGCCCGGGTCGAAATCGAAGACGTGATCGGCATTGACGCGACCGACGCCATCCCCTGCTCGGCCAAAACCGGCATGGGAATCGAAGAAATTTTGGAGGCCGTCGTCGCCAAGGTGCCCGCGCCCAAGGGCGACCCGGCGGGCGCTTTGCGCGCCATGATCATCGACAGCTGGTTTGACAGCTACGTGGGCGTGGTGATGCTGGTGCGCGTGGTCGATGGCCGTCTGGCCCGCGGCGAAAAAATCAAGATGATGGCCACCGGCGCTGTCTACAACGCAGACAACCTGGGTGTCTTTACCCCGGCCAACGTGCCGCGTGAGTCGCTGGAGGCGGGCGAGGTGGGCTACATCATTGCCGGTATCCGCGAGCTGCAGGCCGCCAAGGTGGGCGACACCGTCACCCTGATCCGACCCGGCACCGGCGGTGCGGCGGCCACGGCCACCGAGGCGCTGCCCGGTTTCAAGGAAATCCAGCCCCAGGTGTTTGCGGGTTTGTACCCGACCGAGGCCAACCAGTACGAAGGCCTGCGCGACAGCCTGGAAAAGCTTAAACTCAACGACGCTTCGCTGCACTACGAGCCCGAAGTGTCGCAGGCCCTTGGCTTTGGCTTTCGCTGCGGCTTTTTGGGCTTGTTGCACATGGAAATCGTGCAAGAACGCCTGGAGCGCGAGTTTGACCAGGACCTTATCACCACCGCCCCCAGCGTGGTCTACCAGGTGGTGCAGGCCGATGGCGAAGTGCGCATGGTGGAAAACCCGTCCAAGATGCCCGACCAGGGCAAGCTCGATGAAATCCGCGAGCCCATCGTCACCGTGCATTTGTATATGCCGCAGGAATACGTGGGCGCGGTCATGACCCTGGCCAACCAAAAGCGCGGCCTGCAGCTCAATATGGCCTACCACGGCCGCCAGGTGATGCTGACCTACGACATGCCGCTGGGCGAGATCGTGCTGGACTTTTTTGACAAGCTCAAATCGGTCAGCCGGGGCTATGCCTCGATGGACTACGAGTTCAAGGAATACCGCCCCTCGGACGTGGTTAAGGTGGATATTTTGCTCAATGGCGAGCGGGTGGACGCGCTGTCCATCATCGTGCACCGCACCCAGGCGACCTACCGGGGCCGGGCGGTGGTGGGCAAAATGCGCGAGGTGATTTCCCGCCAGATGTACGACGTGGCCATCCAAGCGGCTATTGGCTCCAATGTGATTGCGCGTGAGACAATCAAAGCCTTGCGCAAAAACGTGCTCGCCAAGTGCTACGGCGGCGATATTTCGCGCAAACGCAAGCTCCTTGAGAAGCAAAAAGCAGGCAAAAAACGCATGAAACAAATCGGATCGGTAGAAGTTCCCCAGGAAGCGTTCCTGGCTATTTTGCGGGTGGAAGACTAATGCCTTTGATTACTTCGGTCGTACTGGCCGCTTTCGTAGCCTATGCCGGTGCCTGGTTTATGGGTGCGGTGGAAGGCAATTTCGCGTTCTTGTTGTTCATGGCTTCGCTCATCACCGGCGTGTACTGGCTGGCCGAGCGCCTGTACTTTTACCCGGGCCGCCAGGCCGCCGCCCAGCGCTTGCAAGAGGCCGATGAGAAGCGCCGCGCGGATTTACAAAAACAAGGCATTGTGCGGGTGGACGGCGATATCAGCGAGGCGCAGGAGCACATCCTGGCCCAGCCCTGGTGGCTCGACTGGACGGCGGGCCTGTTCCCGGTGATTATTTCGGTCTTCTTTTTGCGCTCGTTTATCGTCGAGCCTTTCAAGATTCCTTCGGGCTCCATGATCCCAACGCTGTTGGTGGGCGACCTGATTTTGGTCAACAAGTTCCAATTCGGCCTGCGCCTGCCGGTGCTCAACACCAAGTTGACCGAGGGCGAAAAGCCCCAGCGCGGCGATGTGATGGTGTTTCGCTACCCGCCCAACCCGAACCTGGACTACATCAAGCGCGTCGTCGGCCTGCCCGGCGATACCGTGGCTTACCTGAACAAACGCCTGACCATCAATGGTGAAGCGGTCGCCAC
>Ga0114968_10001483_pt1 | contig 17997 bp, 19 predicted proteins | sample M_130807_EF_Meta_FD_87020 | JGI IMG/M metagenome (GOLD analysis project Ga0114968, IMG submission 87020) | Freshwater microbial communities from Lake Montjoie, Canada to study carbon cycling - M_130807_EF_MetaG | ecosystem: Environmental > Aquatic > Freshwater > Lake | place: Lake Montjoie...
AAAAGTGGCGCAACTTCAACAATTGCTGTTGTGGTTATTTCTTGAGGTAGCAAGTGTCGGTATGGCGGGAAGGTTCCATCAAGCATGCGTGATGTCATTGTTTTACCTTCGCCAGCAAAGCCTGCTAGGCGATCGTGACTAGCTGCAGAACCAAGCGATAAAGAAACTTCTTTAGAGGTGGTTAGTGATTTCGCTGCATCTGCCAAAGTGCGTGCACGTAATAAAGCAGTGGTTTCTACGCCTGGTTTTGATGGTTGCCATTGCATTTCGCGCACAGCTAACCGATATCGATCTGTGGCTGCCAAAGTCACGGTGTTTTCGTTTACTTCTACATGTACACCAGTAAGGGTTGGTAGTGAATCGTCGCGGCCGGCGGCGATAGCTACTTGGGCAACAGCTGCCGCGAAAGTATCGCTAGCGATTACGCCGGTACTTTCTGGCAGTTCAGGCAAGTTTGGATACTCATTGATCGAAAGAGTTGGCAAAGTAAATTTTGCGCTGCCGGAAGTTACTAAAACTCTAGTGCCGTCTAAAGTGATTGTAATTGGCTTGTTTGGTAGCGATCTGGTTATTTCCACTAACAACTTTCCAGGAACTAAAACTTTTCCAGCTTCTTTAATTTGGGCTGCGAAATTAGCTTTACTGGAGGTTTCTAAATCTGAACCCGAAAGCTCAACGTTTGAGCCGGTTGCGTCGATTACTATGCCAAGTAGTTCGGTTTTAATAGGGCGGGTAGATAAGCTGCGTGAAACCCAATTAACGCAATCCGCTAGCGCGCTCTGTTCGACGATGAATTTCATTTGATTAGCCTTCCCGCTGTAGTAAAACTTTGCAAGTTTTTATTTTTAATAATTGAAAAGAATAAAAATTAACCAACGGGAATCGCACAGGTGTTTTCATATAGTTATATGTAGTAGTAGTAACCAGGGCACATATCTGTGGGAAAGGGCTATAACCCCATGTCAGAGGCGAATTTAAACTTTTTAACCTGTGGGAAAAGTTGTGGGTAAAACCATTTAATAAAACCAAGGCAGAAGAAGGCTGTGAAACTTCAACAACTTTGCCGGCAGTTACCCACATAAAACCCCTCCTTTTCCACAGTTATCCACAACTTATACACAATCTGGGGGTAATTCCCCCCAAATCAGACAAATACCTATTTTTGCGCTTGTTGTTTAATCCGGTTCGTTAATTCAGTGACCTGGTTATAGATCGAGCGGCGCTCAGCCATTAATTGGCGGATCTTGCGATCGGCATGCATAACAGTCGTGTGGTCACGACCGCCAAACATTTGGCCAATTTTAGGCAAAGAGAGGTCGGTGAGCTCTCGGCATAAATACATTGCGATCTGTCGGGCATTAACTAAAACCCGAGAACGCGAGGTGCCACAAAGGTCTTCGAGGGTCAAACTGAAGTAAGCCGCAGTTTGAGCCATGATCGCTTGGCCAGTAATTTCAGGTGCGGCATCTGTTGGCATTAAATCTTTCAAAACAATTTCAGCTAAACCTAAATCAACACCTTGGCGACTTAACGAAGCAAAAGCAGTAACGCGAATCAAAGCGCCCTCTAGTTCGCGAATATTGGTAGAAATTTTGCTCGCGATATATTCCAAAACATCATCAGGTGCGTTTAATTTATCTTGCGCAGCTTTTTTGCGCAGAATCGCAATACGAGTTTCAATTTCTGGCGGTTGAATATCTGTGATCAAACCCCATTCAAATCGGCTACGCAGGCGATCTTCAAGAGTGGTTAATTGCTTTGGTGGGCGATCACTCGAAATAACGATCTGTTTATTGGCGTTATACAAAGTATTAAAAGTATGGAAGAACTCTTCTTGAGTGCGCTCTTTATTTTCCAAGAATTGAATGTCATCAACCAACAAAATATCTAAATCGCGGTAACGGCGCTGAAAAGCCGAAGCTTTGTCATCGCGAATCGAATTAATAAAGTCATTAGTAAATTCTTCTGAGGAGACATAACGCACGCGGACATTGCCATATAACTCTTTTGCGTAAGCACCAATTGCATGCAACAAGTGAGTTTTTCCCAAACCAGATTCGCCATAAATAAATAGTGGGTTGTATGCCTTTGCGGGCGCTTCAGCGACTGCAACAGCTGCGGCATGAGCGAACCGATTGGATGAACCAATAACGAAAGTTTCAAAAATGTAACGCGGGTTTAATTGTGACTGCTCAGCACCTTTATTTGTTACAACTGAAGAATTTGAAATGTCATCTCGTCCAGTTCCAGATTTTGGAGCGGCAATTTCAATTTCAACTTCAGGAGCTGCGGGGTTACTTGTGACTTCAAGTGTCTCATCAATAGTGACTGCAATATTGGCTCGCTCATTTAACTCGCGAGATAAAACTTCACCTAGTACGGAACGAAGCCGGGTTTCTAAAACATCTTTTGCAAAAGCGTTAGGGGCAGCAACCAGTAAGTTTGTAACACCATTACCTGGCAACAGCCCAAGCGGTTTAGTTAGAGTTAAAAATGCGCGGTGTTGAGGCGCATCGAGTGCAACAGCATCGATTACGCGCCCCCAAAGGGCCGTGAGCTCGAGATCTACAACATCCACCGTTGAAACCACCCGTCAACTAACCTAAGTAAATAATCCACATGTTTATCCACAGCCTGTGGGTCTAAAGGAGAGGTTTACCCTTTATTCCTATCTTCGCCTGTGGACAGAAGCGAAAAGTAGAGGCTATTGGCAATAAAAGCAACTGCTTATCCACAGATAGTTCTTTAACTAAGGCTTAAAAGGCAACAAAAAGCCAGTTTGACCGATTTATCCCCAGACCCGTACCGTTACCTCCTTACCTGAGCACGCTTTGCAGCTACGCAAAGCCCCATTAGATTTTCAAGGAGTCCCCATGACAAAGCGCACTTTCCAGCCAAACGTTCGTCGTCGCGCCAAGAAGCATGGTTTCCGTGCTCGTATGGCCACACGTGCAGGTCGCGCTGTTTTAGCAGCACGCCGTGCAAAGGGACGCACACGCCTTTCGGCTTAATTGTTAACGAAATTTAGACTCAGGTTTAATTTTTCTAATGCTAGCCAAAACGGCTCGTATTTCTAACAGCGCAGATTTCGCTAAAGCTACAAAAAGCGGACTTCGTTCAACGACTAACAGCCTTGTTGGATACCTCCATCTCTCAAACTCCGAGCAACCCGCTCGTTGCGGATTAATTATTAACAAAAGTGTTGGAAACTCCGTTGTGCGCCACAATGTGGCTCGCAAAATCCGCCACCTAGTCGCTGCCAACCTGACTTCACTTCCGGCAGGTTCACTTTTCGTAATCCGAGCACTACCTACGTCGAACATCGCAGACTTAAAGTCCGAGACTAATGAATTGATTACAAAGTTAGTTAAAAAAGCTGAACAAAAGACTTCGGTGAAATCTTGAGAAGCCTATTAATCGCACCAATTCATTTTTACCAAAGATTTATCTCGCCACTTTTAGGCCCTCGTTGTAAATATTACCCATCTTGTTCCTCGTACACCGAGATCGCAATCGCGAACTATGGAGTTAAAGGGATAGCAATGGGTGTTTGGCGAATTATGCGATGCAACCCTTGGTCAAATGGCGGAGTTGATTTTGTAAAGGGCGTACCAACAAATACGCAAAAAACACATGAGAGAGCACCGGTGCTATATCTATGAATACCATCCTAAACCCCTTATATATTGCGGTCTCGTGGGTTATCAAAACTATCCATAGCCTGCTTTCGCCAATCTTTGGTGCAGCAAGTGGTGTCTCTTGGTCGCTAGCTATTATTGGTCTAGTTATTTTAATCCGTGTTATTTTGATCCCACTTTTTGTAAAACAAATTAAAAGCCAGCGCGCACTAACTGCTCTACAACCACATCTTAAAGAGATTCAAAAGAAGTATAAAGATGATCGCCAAAAGCAATCAGAAGAAATGATGAAGCTATACAAAGAGCATAAAACAAATCCACTCGCATCATGTTTCCCAATTCTGGCTCAAGCCCCAATCTTCTTCGCACTATTTACCGTTCTTAATGGAATTGGAAAAAATCCACCCGTAGCTCATGGTGTATTAACTGAGCAAGACGTGGTAAACGCAGCCCAAGCAAAATTCTTTGGTGCACCTATTTCTGAAACATTCCTGGGCTCTACAAGTGCAACTGTAAAAATTGTTACAGTCATTTTGATCGCGTTTATGTCATTAACAACATTTACAACACAGCGTCAGTTAATGGTTAAAGGAATGCCGAAAATGGATTCCTCAAACAACATGATGTTGCAACAGCAGAAAATTATGTTGTATTTATTCCCAATTATTTTCGCAGTCTCAGGTGTTAACTTTCCAATTGGTGTTTTGATTTATTGGTCGACAACAAACCTTTGGACATGGGGCCAACAGTTCTATGTAATTAAAAGAAACCCAACACCTGGTTCGCCGGCGTATGAAGAGCTGCAAAAAAAGCGTTCTTCAAAAAATCCAACTAGTACAACCCAAAATATTGATGGCACAACAGAGGGATCGGTAATTGATCCAGAAGTTAAAGGTCAGCGCCAACAACCAAATAAAAAGAAAAAGAAGAAGAAGTAAATAGGGCAAAAGCCACAAATACTATTAAAAACCTACAAATAGGACAGGAAATATCAATTATGAGCGAGACAGAGACAGTTGTGGAAGAGACCACCGAGAAGGCGCTAAAACCAGGTCAAAAAAGCCCAAAAACAATTGCCAAACTAGAGGAAGAGGGCGATATCGCCGCTGACTACCTAGAAGGTTTACTCGATATTGCAGACCTTGATGGCGATATTGATATTGACGTCGAAAATGACCGCGCAGCAGTTGCCATTGTTGGCGGAAAACTAAACCACCTAGTTGGCAACGGGGGCGAAGTACTAGATGCCCTGCAAGAGCTAACCCGTCTTGCTGTGCAGACCTCAACCGGTGATCGCAGCCGCTTAATGCTTGATATCGAAGGCTTCCGTTCAGGTCGCAAATCCGAACTTAAGAAACTAGCCGAAGAGATGGCTGAAAAAGCAAAGTCAACCGGTGAAGAGATCCGTCTAAAGCCCATGAATGCCTTTGAGCGTAAAGTCATCCATGACACGATCCAAGACCTCGGCCTAAGCAGTGAATCTGAGGGCGAAGATCCAGATCGCTTTGTAGTTATCTTCCCTAATTAATAACTAAACGATGGAAGTTTCACGTGAAACAACCTTCTCGCAAGAGGAGTTAATTGAGCGCTATTTCCCTGACCGCCAAAATGAGATCAAAAAGTATGCCGAATTCCTGGTTGGCCCTGGAATTGAGCGTGGCTTAATCGGGCCTCGCGAAGGGGATCGCATCTGGGAGCGCCATATCTTCAACTACATTCCCGTTTCAAGCCTAATTCCCGAAGGATCTCTGCTCTTTGATATTGGTTCAGGGGCGGGCTTACCCGGCTTAGTAATTGCCTTAGCTAGACCTGATCTAAAAATTACCCTGATTGAGCCACTTGCCCGACGGGTAGATTTTCTGGAAGAAGCTATTGCGCTATTAGGAATCGAAAACGTGGCTGTAATTCGTGGAAAATCTGAAAATGTGAAGAAAAGCGCCAATTATGTGACTGCTCGAGCTGTCGCCCCACTTGAAAAGTTGAAGAAAATTACCTCCCATATGATCAAACCGGGTGGCGCACTTTTAGCTATGAAGGGGGAGTCAGCGGCCCAAGAGGCAAAAACTGTGCCTAACGCTGAGGTAATTGAGGTAAATCTGCCCGGGCTTGAGCTTGCCCGTATAGTCAAGGTGGCTAAGTAAACCTAAAGGTAGTTAACTACCCTCATGAGCACTGTTGATTCACGTGAGATTGTTCCACGTGAAACAGAGCGTGTAAGCAAAACAGTAATCGGAATCCGCAAACTTAAAGAGCCCATGCCGGCCCCGGCGAATACCCGAGTTTTTGTCGTCGCCAACCAAAAGGGCGGAGTCGGTAAAACCACTAGTACCGTCAATATCGCAGCAGCCCTAGCTATGGGTGGCTTGCGGGTCTTAGTTATAGATCTGGACCCACAAGGCAATGCCAGCACCGCTCTAGGGGTTGAACACAAAGAGAGCCCTGGGGTTTTTGAAATATTGATGGGCTCTGCCGAAATTCAAGATGTCGTACAAAAAGTTGTGGGTTTTGCGCACTTGGAATGCATTCCATCCAATACAGGTTTAGCGCAAGCAGAGATTAATTTAGTACCAATGGTTGCGCGCGAAATGCGCTTAAAAGATGCGATCGAAGACTTACTAAAGTTTAAAGTTGAAGCCGGCGGTGGATATGACTACATATTTATTGATTGCCCGCCAAGTTTAGGTTTGTTAACGATCAACGCATTCGCTGCAGCAAAAGAATTATTGATTCCCATTCAATGTGAGTACTACGCCCTCGAAGGACTAACTCAACTACTAGAAACATATTCGTTAGTTAAAAAACGATTAAACCCCAACCTAAATTTATCAACCATTATTTTAACTATGTTTGATAGCCGAACAAAACTTGCTAACGATGTTGCAGATAGCGTTAGACAGCATTTCCCAAACGAGTTAATAAACATTCCGATTCCAAGAACAGTGCGAATTTCTGAAGCACCTTCTTATAACCAAACCATTATGACTTATGACCCAGTATCACCCGGAGCAGTTGCTTACATGCAAGTAGCAAGAGAGATAGCGGAGAAGAAGTAATGGCAAAACGTGGTGGCCTCGGAACAAACTTAGATGCACTTATTCCAACATCTTTAACAGTTGGCGGAAAAGAAGTTGCACAGCAAAATGAAATTGATATCAACTTAATTTCACCTAACCCAAAACAACCACGTACTGTTTTTGATGAAGCTGCCCTAAAAGAGTTAATGGTTTCAATCAAAGAGATTGGAATTCTGCAACCACCGGTAGTTCGTGAAGTAAGTGGTGGACGCTATGAATTAATCATGGGCGAACGTCGCTATCGTGCAGCAAAAGCAGTAGGTTTAAAGGCTATTCCAGTAATTATTAGACAGACTCCGGATAACGAATTACTACGTGAAGCGCTAATTGAAAACATTCACCGCAGTCAATTAAACCCGCTTGAAGAAGGCGCGGCTTATGCTCAATTGCTTAGCGATTTCAACTGCACGCACGAAGAATTAGCAACCAAACTCGGCCGCTCACGCCCTCATCTTTCAAACACGATGCGATTGTTAACACTTCCGCAAGCGGTTCAAAAAAGAGTTGCACTCGGAATAATTTCAGCCGGTCACGCTCGTGCACTTTTAGGATTAAGCGATGCCGCTGAAATTGAAAAACTAGCTAACCGAATTGTCGCTGAGAATTTATCAGTACGTTCGGTTGAAGAAATAATTGCAACCGGTGGAAGTGGAAAAAAATCCACTAAACGCAAAACACGAAAAGACAACCCTGAACTAAATGAGATTGCTGAAGAACTAGGCGATCACCTTGATACCCGTGTGAAAATCGAGGGTTCAGCGGGTAAAGGAAAGATTGTTATTGAATATTCTGGCGGCGAAGATTTACAGCGAATAATTAAAGAAATTAAGCGTTAAGTTCTAAATTACCACCGCGGCGCGAAATCTCTTGATTTACAACGCCAGCCAGCGCTTTAATACCTTCACGAATTCGTTCCGGAGTTGGGTGACAGTAAGAAAGCCGCATAGACCAAGTTCCAAAACCATCGGCATAAAACGCAGTACCGGGAACATAGGCAACTTTTGCCACAATAGCTTTTGGCATCATCGCTTTGGTATCAATTTCAGGTGGCAAAGTAACCCAAACATAGAAACCGCCCCCTGGTTTAGTCCAAGTAGCGCTCTTTGGAAAGTATTCATCAAGAGATTCAAGCATCGCGTCACGGCGCATCTTGTACTGCTCGCAGAACGAAGCAATCTGGTCACGCCAAGGCTGATTAGCCAGGTAATTTGAAATTGTCATTTGGGTGAAATTAGAAGGACAGAGAATTGAAGACTCGCTGGCTATAACCAATTTATCTTTTAGCGACTGTGGAACCAGCGCCCAGCCAACACGTAATCCAGGCGAGATAGTTTTTGAGAATGAACCTAAATAAATAACGTTTTCAGAATCTTCAGCACGCATCGCATTAGGTGATGGCTTATCAAAACCTAGAAGGCCATAAGGATTATCTTCAACTACAAAAATATGTTCTACTCTACAAATTTCAAGGATTTCAGTACGGCGGCTAGCCGGCAACAAAACACCAGAAGGGTTTTGGTAATTAGGAATTAAGTATAAAAACTTAATTTTACGACCGGCAGCACGCAGCGATTTAATGGCCTGTCGTAGCGATTCCGGAACCATGCCATCGTTATCAGTTTCAACATGCACAACCGATGCTTCATATTGGCGGAAAGTGCCGAGCGCGCCAACATATGAAGGTGCTTCAGCCAAAATTACATCGCCTGGATCAATGAAAATACGCGAAATTAAATCAAGAGCCTGTTGTGAACCAGTCGTTACAACAACATCATCTGGATTAGCGCGAATGCCTTCGAGCGCCATAACTTCACAAATTTGCTCACGTAATTTTGGATGACCCTGACCGCTGCCGTACTGCAAAGCTTCTTGACCTTGGGTCAAAATCAAATCAGATACAACCGATGCCATCATTTCCATTGGCAGCGCAGAAAGATTTGGCATTCCACCCGCTAGTGAAACAATCTCAGGGCGTGAAGCTACCGCGAATAACGAACGAATTTCACTTGCGACCATGCCAGTAGCGCGGTGCGCGAAACGCTCCTCAAGGTTCTGAGGATTCCCAGTGTGAAAGCGCGTTGTTAGATCGGACATCTGCGAATCATCCCATAAAGAGGCGCGAATACGCGCAGATTAATTACTTACGAAGGCCAGCTTTACGTAAGTCAGAAAGTCGCAACATTCCAGTCTTGGCATCATCTTCGGATGCTAAATAAAGACGTTGAATCGCAATAACTATTGATTCGGCAATTACATCGCGAAAATCAGCACGACCCAGTCGTTCGGCATCGCCCGGATTCGTTAAATATCCCAAATCAACCCGAACCGTAGGGGCCTTGGTTAATCGCAGTAAATCCCAAACTTTGGCATGGGAATGACAGTTAACTAAATCAGTACGAGCACAAATTTCGCGCTGTACTAATGAAGCAAATCTTTCGCCAACAACTGAATGAAGCGAGTGCAAGTCACTGCCGTAGTAATAAGTTGCCACGCCGTGTGCGCTTTCGGTTGGATAACGGTCGGCATGAAAAGAGATAACTAAATCTGCTGAAGTTTTATTTGCTAAATCAACACGTTCTTGTTGCGTTGGGCAATTATCTTTTCCACGCGTTAAAAAAACACTTACCCCGAGAGCCAACAAGCGGCCTTCTAAGCGTTGCGCAATGTCATAAACAATTTCGGCTTCTTCAATTCCGAAACCACTTACCCCGCGACTTTCACCACCATTGCTTGGATCTAAAACAATTACTTTATCGGCTAGAGCCGGCCCACGATTTTTATGGGAAACATCTTCGCGCAATCGAACCGGTGCACCACCGCTAACAATTGTGGTTAATCGCAACAAAGCAATAATTGTTGCCGGACCACATTTTCCATCAACAGTAACCCCAACAGATTTTTGAAATTCACTTACCGCACTCGATGTGCGAGATCCATAAATTCCATCAACGCGGCCGCAGTCAAAACCCATTTCAACTAATCGGTTTTGCAGAGTTGCCACATCATCGCCATGCATTAACGCTGGCGTTGTAATGTGAAGTGAACGATCACCAAGTTTCCATCGTGCTTCTTCGAGTGCACGTGAAGTTACATCGTCAATCAAACCTGTAACAGTTAATCCGCGACTCTGTTGAAAGGAACGAACCTCATCGGGTGTTAGCTCTTTCATGATGGTTTCGGATCTAAGAAAATAGCGGCTTAGATAAAACCTTCTAGTTCTTTAAGCAAAGCAGGCTTTGGCTTAGCGCCAATTATTGTTTTAACTACTTCACCATTTACAAAAACATTCAGGGTTGGAATTGAAGTAATTCCATATTTAATAGCGATTGCCGATTCTTCGTCAGTGTTTAACTTAACGATCTTTATCTTGTCGCCATGCTCATCAGCAATCTCATCAAGGATTGGCCCTACTGCACGGCAAGGCCCACACCATTCAGCCCAAAAATCAACCAAAACTGGGGTGCTGCTCTTAAGTACTACATCTGCGAAAGTTGCAGTTGTGACAGGGGTTGCTGCGCTCATTTTTTGCTCCTTGTATTTACTTCTTTTATTTAATTCTTGTATGTAGGTACTTTAGTGGTGCGATAAGAATTTTTCAGCATCTAGCGCAGATTGGCAGCCTGTGCCTGCTGCCGTAATAGCTTGGCGGTAAGTATGGTCAACCAAATCTCCGCAAGCAAATACACCAGTTAGGTTTGTTCGAGTTGATCCGCTTTCTACAATTACATAACCTTCGGCATCAAGAGTTACTTGGCCTTTGACTAACTCATTACGCGGATCGTGACCGATAGCTACAAATAAACCAGTGAAATCGCGTTTAGAAACTTCACCAGTAACCGTATTCTTTAGCGAAAGAGCTTCAACTTTTTCGGCACCCAGCACATCGATGACTTCGGTATTCCAAAGCATTTCGATCTTCGGATTTGAAAGTGCGCGCTCAGCCATAATTTTTGAAGCTCGTAATGAATCACGGCGATGAATTAAAACTACTTTGCTAGCAAACTTAGTTAAGAATGTCGCTTCTTCAACAGCGGAATCACCGCCGCCAACAACGGCAATCGTTTGGTCACGGAAGAAGAAACCATCGCAGGTAGCGCACCAAGAAACACCACGCCCGGAGAGACGCTTTTCATTCGCTAAACCAATTTCACGATAAGCCGAACCCATTGCCAAAATTACCGATTTAGCTTTTACGGTATTTCCAGAACCATCTTTTAGAACCTTAATCGGCCCCGTCAAATCCATTTCAACAATATCGTCAGTAATTAAATTGGCACCAAATCGCTTTGCTTGTTTGCGCATCGCATCCATTAAATCTGGCCCCATGATGCCATCGACAAAACCAGGGAAGTTTTCAACTTCAGTGGTATTCATAAGGGCACCACCAGCAGTAACTGAACCTTCGTAAATGATGGGATTTAATTGGGCGCGAGCAGCATAAATAGCGGCGGTGTAGCCCGATGGCCCGGAACCAACAATTACTAAATTTTCTACTTCACTCATGGCTTCACCATAACCTTTCTTGAGCCAAATTTATTCCTCATTTACGGCTGCGCCACGTGAAGAGCGCAACAACCCAGTAATCATTGAAATTTCGGCGACCCGCAATAATTTGGCAAATAAGAAGTAACCAGAAGCACTGAACAATAAGACCAAAAGTAAGGTTAGCGGGCCATGCCAATCAAAGAACCGAGTGAGCGCAAACATAGGCCCCATCGCGAGGATAGCGGCCAGAAAAAGTTTTGAGTGTTGACCGATAAATTGCGAGAAATGAATTTTTCCTACGTGTTTCTTAATCAGTTCAACTGTAATCACGAGGCCGACAATATAACTGATTGAAAATGCTAAACCCAAACAAACTGTCACATATTCATTCGCAACCGTGTTTAGCGCTAAATATGAAAGTGCGACAGCAATCAAATTAATAATTAATATCGAAACCACTTGTGTTTTAGTATCTTCGAAAGCGTTAAACCCACGTACTAAAATTATATTTATGGAAAATGCCACCAAACCCAAACTAAGAGCTGACAAAACGTGACCCATATATGAGGAGTCGCTGCGACTAATTCCAAAGAATAGAACTTCGGTAATAAGTGGACCAAAGAAAGCCAAGCCAACTGCACTAGGAATTGTAATAACGCCCACCAACCTAATTGCCCTGACTAATTGGGCTTTAACTTCAGAAAAATCCGCAGCAATTACCAAGCGTGATAAATGGGGCAAGAGAGCTGTAATTATCGAAATCGTCACAATCGAATAAGGCAGCAACATAATTAAGTAAGCATTGCTGTACGGCGTAAAACCCACGCCACGAATGATTCCCTCTTGGGCACTTCGAACTGCAGCACTGGTTGCAACGTTGACGGTTACCAAATAACCAAGCTGTGAAATAACTACATAAACTAAAGTCCAGCCGGCTAACTTAAAAGATTTTCCTAATCCCGAAAAACCCAATTGGAACCGCAATTTAAAATTAGTGCGCATTACAACGGGGATTAGCACTAGCGCTTGAATTACAGCACCTAACGTGGTGCCCCAGCCAAGAACGGCTACCTGGGTATCGGTAATCGTGTCAGCGCGAACACTGGGCGCGAAGTATAAAAAACCACCAAATAAAACCACCCCAACCACATTATTTAAGATCGGAGCCCACATTAAAGGCGCGAAAACACCTCTGGCATTAGCCACCTGTCCCAGCATCGCATAAAGTACTAAAAAGAAGATTTGCGGTAAGCAGTAACGCATAAATGCCACGGTTACCGAGTACTCGTTTTCAAAACCAGCCGTGGTGAACTCAGGTGCATAAAGTCGCACTAAGGCAGGCGCAAAAATCATTCCTAGCGCAGTTAAGGCTAGGAGACTTACGCAAATTGTGGTAACTAACCGGGAAGTAAAACCTACCCCGCCATCATCATCGGAAAAAGAACGAATTATCTGCGGTACAAAAATTGCAGTTAGTGCACCACCAACAACTAGGTTATAAATAATATTAGGCATTGTATTTGAGACGTTATAACCATCGGCAAGAAGTGCGGTACCAAGCGCTGCCACCAAAAGAACACCACGAATAAAACCAGTAATACGAGAAATGATGGTGCCGATAGCCATAACACTAGAGGCACGATACAAATCTACTGTTTTCATTTCCTAGCCCGTCGCACACGACGAATAGTTTGTAAAGTTGCGGCAACGAAAAGCAATACCGCAGCACTGGAAGTAAACCACGCAACGCGTGAATCCACTATAGAGAGATTTAAGTTCAATTGTGAATACTTTGTAATTGGAACACCTTTTGCATCAGTTAAACGAGCCGCAACAGTAACTGTTCCTGGCGTAATCACATTAGCTGGTAGCGAAAGTTGTATCTTTGAATTGGCTTCGATAATTACATCAGAAATTCCAATAATCTGAACCCGAGAATTACGAGGAATTAGTTCTAAAGAAGCCTTAACTGGCGTGCTGAAATTATTGACCAAAGTAATTGGCAATTTGACTTCAGCTGAAGTTAAACGATATCTACCAGAGATAACTCTTAATTTTCTGGCCGAGCGAGTAACCTCCTTATCTGCGCTCTTTAGTAGGCGGTCGCGAAATTCCTTACTGATATTTGGATTTAGTAGTCGAGCTATTTGCAACCTTAAAGTGGTTAGTTCAGGGGCATCTACGACTCGATCTAGCGTAGTTAGTGCTCTGCGATTTTCAGCGTAATCTTTACGCAAAGCATCATTACCCTTTAGTGAACCCTTGCTATATCTGCCTGATTTATCACTTATTACCGGGCGAGCGAGAAAACTGGCTAATCGTTGGTTTGCATTGGAATAATAGAAATTCAATTCGCCGGGGGCATAATTTTTAAGTAACCGATAAGCGGGATTTCCATAGGGTAATGCGACGACTTGGTCGCTACTACTAATGAACGAAAATTGATTCAACCAATTCGCTGCAACAACAGATCCAACACCATCAATCTTTTCGCCACCCACCAACCCAATTTTATATTTCTCTTTCATCGCAATAACATCGTCAATAAACGCGGCATCAACAACCCAAACTCGTGGCCGATTGTCTGGATTAAAAACTAATTTACCTAAATCGCCGTTCGGTGCTAACCGAGTAGCTAAATCATCGCTATAAAAATAACCACTGAAATTACGATTTGGTTCAGTAACTAATCTAATTACCTTTGTTTCTGAAGCTTGGGTAGGTAGAAATGTAAATTGCAGACCGAGAATTAATGCCAGAACTAACCAAACTCTTTTCATAAGGTGATCTCGCCACTTTTCGCGATCAATTTCTTTTCATCTGGGTAGGCTAACCGCTCAACAATTTCAGAAAGTGGGAACCAAGAAACTTCATCGACTTCAGTAATTTGGGGAGTTAGTTCACCGGAGACTTCTTTAAAAATAAAATGGTGAACTGTTTTGTGAATTCTTTTTCCGCCAGCCATAAACCAAAAATCAATCACACCAATAGATTTTGTGATCTCTGAAGTTATGCCAGTTTCTTCCTGCACTTCGCGAATGGCGGCTTGCTCTGGAGTTTCACCAGCTTCGATATGCCCTTTAGGCAAAGACCAAAGCAAACGTTCGCGAGATGCATCTTTATGATCTATTCGACCAATCAAGAGCCCACGCGTTCCAGAAAAATCGATCACCAAACCGCCTGCACTAACTTCATCAACGCGTTTGGCATAAGGACGACGCTCAGGACCACTCTTGTTTGCCGGGTTACTTAAACCTTTAGTTGGTGTTTTTGGCGCAGGCGAATTTCCATCGGTTGAGGTGGTAACTGCTTGTGGGGCGCGATTGCCGGGACGTCTTCGTCGCCGCTTTTTCTTCGTACCTTCGCTGCCCGCACTAGGTGCCGGGGTCATGGAGTAAGGGTAGTCCTCTAGCCTTACCTATTGTGACGAGTCCATTAGGTGCCGCTGGCGAAATAGCTATTCGCTCGCTTATCGAACGCGCCCCCCTAGCCAGTTCACTGGCCGCTGCCTATAAATCGGCTGGGTACAAATTGGCCTTAGTTGGCGGGCCGGTTCGCGACGCAATTTTAGGGCGTCTAGGAAACGATTTGGATTTCACTACCGATGCGCTTCCGCTTGAAAGTAAAAAGATTTTAAAAATCTGGGGCGAACATATTTGGGATACCGGAATTGAATTCGGAACCGTTGCTGCAAAGCGCGGTGATACAACGGTTGAGGTAACGACATATCGCAGCGATAAATACGATCCAGAAAGTCGTAAACCTGAAGTTGAATTCGGTGACAATATTGCTGGTGATTTATCGCGTCGAGATTTCACGGTTAATTGCATGGCGCTTGAGTTAACAACGACCAACCCTGAATTTATAGACCCATTTAATGGATTAGCTGATTTAGCAAAACAAATTCTGCGCACCCCGGTTACACCTGAACAATCTTTCTCAGATGATCCACTTCGAATGATGCGTGCTGCGCGTTTTGCTAGCCAACTAAATTTTGAAATCGAAGCAGCAACTTTGTCCGCCATGAAAGATATGGCTTCACGTATTTCTATTGTGTCGGCAGAACGCATCCGCGATGAATTTACTAAGTTATTAATGTCAAATAATCCGCGCCGCGGTATTTCAATAATGGTAGATACTGGATTAGCGGCACTAGTAATTCCAGAAATCCCAAAACTTAAATTAGAAATAGATGAACACCACCACCACAAAGATGTTTATGAACATTCAATCACGGTATTAGAACAAGCAATAGCGCAAGAAGAGCGATTAGGCGGACCCAACCTAATAATTAGGTTAGCTGCTTTATTGCACGATATTGGCAAACCTAAAACTCGCGCACTTATTGAAGGTGGCGGAGTTTCTTTCCACCACCATGAAGTTGTTGGTGCTCGCCTAGCCCGGGAACGACTTAAGAAACTGCGCTATTCAAGCGAGGTAGTGGAATCAGTAGAAACCCTTACTGCGCTGCATCTGCGCTTTCATGGATATGGCGATGGGGAATGGACTGATTCAGCAGTGCGCCGTTATGTGCGTGATTCTGGTGATTTACTGGTTCATTTGCATGTCTTAACTAGGGCCGATTGCACTACCCGTAATGTGCGCAAAGCCGAACGGCTTGCCAGCGCTTATGAATCACTAGAAGCCCGCATCGCACGACTAATGGAAGCTGAAGAGCTAAATAAAATACGTCCTGATTTAGATGGTGCCGCAGTTATGCAGTTACTTAATTTAAAACCTTCAGCAACAGTTGGGAAAGCACTCGACTTCTTACTTGAATTACGACTAGAGCGTGGACCATTAGGTGAAGAAGCGGCAACTAAAGAACTACTTGCTTGGTGGGAGAAATTTTCCGCGTCGCAATAGCCTTAAAGCCGTAATTAAATAAACCACTGACACCAAAGTCGGCACCTGCCAACCTTGGCCGGAGTCAGATAACAAGAGAGCGGCGATAACACCACCACTAACAATCGCGGCATTAACTAAAACATCGTAAACGGCAAAAACGCGACCACGGTAATAGTCGTTAATTTTGGATTGAACGAGTGCGTCGTTGGTTACTTTGAAACTTTGTCCAAACAAACTGGTCAAGAATGCGGCGAGAAATAAAGTTGATTCGTTTCCCCAAATAGCTAGAGGTAGCGGGCCCACAACACTCAAGAACATCATGGTTCGCATCCACTTGTGACGGCCATATCTCCTAACGCCAAATGGTGCGATAAGTGCGCCTAAAACAATTCCGATGCCTGCGATCGAAAATGCTAGAGCTAATCCTGATAAACCTGCTTCTGGTTGATTAGGGTCATTGAAAGTATTGCGCTCCAACATCAAACCAACCAAGGTAAGGGCGGTTAAACCACCTCGCTGAAGACCATTAGCGAGAATTCCACGCATTGCATCAACATGAACGCCAAGAAATTTCCAACCTTCGCGCAATTCAACAAAACCTTGAGCAAGCGAAGCGGGTTTACGCTCATGTTCCAGCGGGCCAATCTCCGATTTACGCAAACGTAGCGCCAGTGTTGAGGCTAACGCGTAGCCACAACTTGCGGCGATAATTAAATAGGCATCGACGTGATCGGCAGTTGCGACCGAATCAAGTAATTTGCGAAGTCCGAGCCCCAGACCGCCACCTAAAACCAAGAAAACCGAGCCACCGGTGACCGCCATAGCATTGGCTGAAATTAAATTAGGTTGGTCAACTAACAAAGGTAAGCCGGCAGATGTAGCCGCCAAAATCAAACGGTTGAGTCCAAATGCAATCAGCACTAAAACGGTAAGTTCTAACCCAGTTCGTCCAGTGAAAACTAAGAGTGCAATTAATAGAAGATCTAAAGCACGCGAAAAGTTAGAAATTAAAAGAGCGCGCTGCCTAGAAACCCGATCAAGCACAGTGCCGACAAAAGGCCCAATTATCGAATAAGGAAGTAAGACAACTGCAAAAGCTAACGCGGCATTTAGCGCATTGGCTTGGCGCTCAGGCGAAAAGAGTACAAAAGTTGCGAGCGCCCCTTGGAAGATGCCATCAGTTGCTTGGCCAATCCAGCGCACCAATAACAGCCGCGATAGCCGCGGATGTCGTAGCAACTGCCAGAAGTTCATGTTGGCAAGCGTAGTTACTTAAGACCCTTTATTCTTACCTTTAATGAAATCGCAACGCTCGTTCATCGACTATTCACTCGATAAGCGCGCCACCCTGGCAGCGCTCTTTCGTGGCACGGTAAATGCTTGCGATGCTGATCCTTATTTGCTGCGTGCTGCCAAATTCCATGGTGTAAAAACCACTCGCCCCTGCCCAGTTTGTAAACATGTTTCAATGGTTGAGCTTATGTACACCTTTGGCGATCAACTCGGCCAATACTCAGGTCGTATTAAAAATGCCGATGAACTGCGGCAAATGGAAAAAGAATATGGTGAGTTTCGGGTTTACATCGTTGAAGTTTGCCGCGATTGTTCTTGGAACCATCTCTGCGTCTCTTTTGTCCTGGGTGATGGTGTTGAACGCAAACCACCCCGTTATACCCGAACGCTTGAAGATAGCGACTGGGCTTAGCGGGTAGCCTTAAACCATGTCATTTAAGCTCTCGAAGCGATTATTTATCAGGGCTGCCATCTTCCTAGGCGGCTTTGGGTTTGTCGCAGGTTCGACCTTATTTGCAATTGCTTACTTCACGGTTTCAATTCCAGATCCAAATGCATATGTAAATAGTCAAGCCACCATCATTCAATATTCCAACGGTCAAGAGATTGGCCGCATAGGTGCTCAAAACCGAACCATTGTTTCGCTGACCAAAATTCCG
>Ga0114968_10001484_pt1 | contig 17976 bp, 15 predicted proteins | sample M_130807_EF_Meta_FD_87020 | JGI IMG/M metagenome (GOLD analysis project Ga0114968, IMG submission 87020) | Freshwater microbial communities from Lake Montjoie, Canada to study carbon cycling - M_130807_EF_MetaG | ecosystem: Environmental > Aquatic > Freshwater > Lake | place: Lake Montjoie...
ATACCTTCCATCGCAATTTGGAAACCATAGAAGAGTTTCACAACTGCGGAGGAGGACTCCCCATAGAACCTCAAAGCCAAGTTTTCAGCGACGATTCCATCAGATCCCGCAAAGAACGCCAAAATGTGCTTGATGTAGTAGCGTTCATTATCATTCATCTTTTCCCAGTCTGCGTGATCCCTCTGCTGGACCTGAACTTCGCCGGAAACCCAAAAAGCGGTGATCGCCTTCTTATACAGGTCATAAAGTGGCATGTCCTTCGGCTCAATAGGCAGTAAACAGTAGGACATTTCTTAACGGGCACAAAAAAGCCAAGCGTCCTATACGCTCCGATTTTACCTCTGGATTCAATATGGATACCAGAGTTTACCATCCACGTTACTACTACGTCAGCGACGAGGGTGTCCAAGCAAAGCCCATCCCGCTAGACTACGCTCCATCGGCTTCATTAAATCTGTCGCTATTTGATAGAGACGAATGGCAGCAGATAGTATCCACGGAGAAATCTCATGGAACGAGAACCTGGAGCAGTATTTCAAAAGCACGGGTGAAAAAGCCCACGGTCTTGCTTGGATACACAAGAAAGGGGAAGAGATATACAGTTCTCGTAAGGCTTGGATAGATTTACCGGTGATTGTGATGAGTTCTGTTGTGGGCTTCTGTAGCGTTGGGTCTACCAGCATCTTCGTGGGGATGCCCGGCGTAGCATCGCTTACGCTCGGCGTGGCTTCCTTGATCGTTTCGGTTTTAAACACGGTTGGGTCGTATTATGGACTTGCGAAACGGGCTGAGGGTCATCGTCTGGCGTCAATCCAGTATGCTCGGCTGTACCGGTTTCTAAGCATTGAACTGTCGTTGCCACGGGATCAGCGGATGACTGCTCATGACCTGCTGAAGTATACCAAGGACTCGTATGAAAGGCTTCAGGAGATTGCTCCATTAATTCCTCCTGAAGTTCAGGCAGAGTTTCATCGGAAGTTTGATTCGGTTCAGGATGTGGAGAAGCCGGAGGAGTTGAACGGTCTGTCTCATGTTCAGGTGTATCAAGAAGCAGTCCATATTGTATCGCCACGTCCCGATCCGACTTCTCAAACACCGGTTTCGTTCGCATTAAAAACGAATATACCCTCATCGGAATTGCCAGTCGCTGAGGTAAGGCGTCCGGTTTCGCCTTCGCCTTTGCCTTCTGTGGTTTCGGCGGTTCAAACGGATCAACCTGTTTCCGTGCCCGCCGTGCCACAGTCTTCAGAGCCTCCACAGGAAACCCACTGACCTGTGCTAATTGTTCCAAATCCATAAAACCAGTATCGGGTAGTAAATGTAGGGCGAGGAACTTTTCCCTGATTGTTTTCATTACTACTAATCAGAGAGAAATGCCTTACGTGATAAAACCCTACAAATATGCGGAGGGTCAGCGTGGCTACCGTGTATATAAGAAGGACACGGATCAAGCGTTTAGTCATCATCCTTTAACGAGGGAGATGGCTGAACGCCAACTTCGGGCGATCTACGCCAGTGAAGGGAGACACAGCAGGATGAGTATGCGTGGTGGTAGCCAGACAGCAAAGGATGAAGAAGAGGATAAAGAAATCCTTGAGTATCCGCTGTCGGATGGTGATATCCGCAAGTGTCTACCAGACCTCAAGATTATTTCTTATCCAGATTTGAACGACATGTCGCATATTGAAGAAGCATTTGACTCTTACGGTAGGTGTTTAATTCTCTACCTGACAGAGAACGAGCATACTGGACACTGGGTTTGTATGTTGAAGAAGGGCGGGGTGATTGAATATTTTGATCCCTATGGGGGATATCGCCCTGACGAGGAGGGGAAGTGGCTTTCAAAAACCAAGCGTGAAGAGTTGGACCAAGACTACCCCACATTGACTAATCTATTAAGAGCCAGTAAATATAAACTCGTGATTAATCCTTATCATCTTCAAAAAGATAAGGGGGACATTTCTACGTGTGGTCGCCATTGTGTAACCCGGCTCTACCATCGTGCGATGAATATCCGTGCTTATAAATCGTGGGTTGATGCGGAGTGCCAAAAGTATAGCCTAAATCCGGATGAAATGGTCTCCGCATTCACTTTCAGGCTCATCAGGAAGTAATCTGCGGGGTTAAGACTAACAAAAAAAAGACGCTATAAGTAGAAATGTCATCGTATGCCTTACTGCCGAACTCCCGTGGTGATGCGGACACCGTCTTCTATACGGCGAACATTGTGAATAACAACACGAGTACAGGTGGCACTGGTCCTGATCCTATTGCGACCTACACTGATACTCGTGACGTTCCAATCCTGAAGGATGCGAATGATTACGAGTGTTGTGTCCTGAAGTGTAAGATTAACGGTGGCGGTAAGACTCTTCCGGTTCTTATCCCGCAGATCCAGCAGGGGTCATCTATTAATAACACAGTCTATAGCGTGACGCTTTCTGCGGCGGTGTGGGATAACACAGCCAGCGTTATGAAGTTCGGGCAGAGCGATGAGACGTTTATTCAATGGACTCCGGAAAATCAGGATCAGGGTACTTCAATTCCTACGACGGCTACGCCCGCACAGAGTGATTCGGATTACTATTACGCATACTCCTTTAATCACGTGGTGTCGTTGGTGAACGTTGCCCTCTTGACTGCTTATGGCACACTCCAGACCAATATCCGCAAGATGACGAACATGAGTGGCTACACGCTCCTGAACCGCTGTCCTACACTGGAGTATGATGAAGTCACAAAACAGTTTGCTTTCTACACGGACACTCTGGGCACATGTTGGAGCAAGCCCACTGCCCTGGCGAATACGCTGGTTGGACCTCCTACTGGTGCTAATCTGACCACCTATGGTCTTGCTCCGACGAGTGCCACTACGGAGTTTCTGTTCGTTGGATACAACTTGAACTTTGATGGTCTCTTCACGAACTTTGATACACAGTTTTTTGGTAGTGCTCAAGTTGTATTCGCAGCCTCTGGCGGTGGCACGACCAGCGGTGCTCAGGTTCTCTACCTTCCGGAAAACGTTCTGTGTGTGCGAAACAAGACAGGCACAAACATCCAGACGATGATTGATCCGAGCACGGGGCTGGCGTATAGCACCCCGAGGTTGAACTATGTAACCGTTCAGGATTTCCTAAGCACGAGCAGTCTCTGGAGTCCGGTAGACTCAATCGTCCTAACCACGACGATGCTTCCAATTCGTAATGAGTACGTGTCTGGACCAATCGTAAACGGCACAGGGACTACTGGTGCTGCGAAGAGTGGCTCTTCTAGTTTCCAGCAAGTGCTTCTGGATTTCAATCACACCTACCCAGATCAAGGAGCGGACGATTGGCGTGGATGTCTGTTCTACGAAACCCAAGGCGAGTTCGTCCCGGTGTCTCTGGGTACCAGCCACACGGAGATTAAGACGATTGATTTCCAGGTCAATTGGCGTAATCGCTTAACAAACACGCTTGTTCCTCTACGGCTTTACAATTTCTCAACTATCCACGTTCGTCTCTTGTTCCGCCGAAAGAAGTAGCCCCGTCGTTTTTCTTAAAAAATAAACGGAACTACTGGTATACACAATGTCCTCTGAGATCCAGAAGGTGTCTGTCGTGGATTCCCGCATCCTCCAGCCGAAGCCCAAGTTCGCCGTAGAGAAGGGACCGCTTTCCCTTACCAACGTGACGTATCGGGCGATTACCGCTACCTCGTCCCAGTGTACCTATAACGTCATCGTCCCGAGCGAGTCCGTCTTTGTGGATCGTGCCGTAGACTGGACAGCGACCATCTACGGCTCTGTTGATGTTACGCTTACTGGCACTGCCGTCACGGGTGCTCCTATCGTTGTCTATGGTAAGGACTGTGCCCTTGCTCCGTTCCCGCTCCACCAACTTTGCTCCACGATGTCTGCCACAATTAACGACACCACTACGGTCGTGAACACCAACGATGTTCTTGCCCAACTTCTCCGCCTTGCGGATTACAAGAAGCACCGTAAGCAGCGAACGTGCCCGACGATGTTGGATAAACACCTGAAGTACCCGCACTCCTTCCCTGTCGCCCAGTCTACGGATGCCAAGATCCAGTCCCAGTACCCGAGGGTTGGAAACTCCCCGCTCAGCGGTTATGAGAACGCATACAACGTGGATGAGAAGCCGAACGGTGCTTGGGGCGACTTCCAGTGGACGAACGCTGTTGGTGTTGTCCCCACAGCCACGGGCGATACGACGGTCGCCGCCGCCACTGGAACTCAGGAATACACCCTTACTACGTTCACCAACGGTAGCACGCAGTGTTGCTATGGTGCGAACGTTACGGCGACACAGGTCTTCCGTCTCTACTTCCGTTTCAAGTCCACGGAGCGTCTCCTCATCAGCCCGTTCATCTGGGCGGATGACTACGAGGTCAGCACGGGTCTGTTTGGTGTCCAGAACATCCAGTTGCTGATGAACTTCCAGAACCCGATCGGCGGTGGGCGTATTCTCCGTTTCAGCCAGGTTGCTGGTCAGGGCGGTAACGCCACCTCCACAACGAGCGTGGTAGCGAGTAACGAGTTGTTCCAGTCGTCTGTCTCTGGCGGGGCTGTCCAGAACGCCGCCGTAAACGTCCAGTACCTTACGCCGTCGCTTGATGTTCCGCTCCCGGCGAAGAGCATCGTGCCCTACATGGACTACCCCCGTTATATCTCCCAGTCCCTCACGGCTATCACATACGGCACGATTTTCGCAGGCTCCACAAACATGACCAGCATAACTTCACAGGGAATTACATCCCAGACGATCACGCTTCCTGCGATCCCGGATCTGCTCGTCATCTATGCCCGCCCGAACACCTACCCCACGACGGCGGGTGGCTCTACCATTGACCCTTCGCAGTGCGACTGGGTTCTCCCGATCACAGGTATCTCCGTGAACTTTGATAACTACGCTGGTCTCCTTTCATCCCACACGCAGGAGCAACTGTACCGCATGTCAGTTCGCAACGGTCTGGAGATGGACTGGGACGAGTGGCGTGGTTATGCGAATACCTCAGCCCTTAACAACACAGCCTACACCACACCCAAGGGTACTATGGTTCCGCTCGTTGGTGGTCCGCTGGTTCTCAAGCCTGGTCGTGATATCGTCCTCCAGGCTGGGCAGGCTCCTTCGCTCGTTGGTAACTTCTCCCTCCAGTTCAACTTGTCCGTCCAGAACCAGACGGGTGAGTCCCAGACTGCCGTCCAACTCTACGTCATCGCAGTCAATAGCGGTTTCATGGAGACGATCAAGGGCTCATCCCGTATCATCAAGGGCGTGCTCACGGAGCAGGACATCCTTTCCGCCCCGATGGGACCTGGCTCATCTGATGCCCACATGAACCGTATGCTCGGTGCGGGTAAGATTGAGGACTCCGCCAACGATATGGATCGCAATGGTCGTGGCAGTGGTCGTAGCAGCCGTCACGGAGACCACCGCAGTAGCCACCGCAGTGGTCGCAACAGTGGTATGAGCGACTACCGTTGAACGGGAGGTTATAGCCAATAAACCAAACTGACTTTTATAAAAACCAAAAAAAAAGAAGTGTGTCCACCTCTTTTTTTTTGTTTTGTGTTTTTTTGTTTATCGTTCAGCCCCTAAACCTCCCGTTTACCCCTGCCAGAAGAACCTGTCCAGGTTTCCGTCGTTCTGGCTGTCGTCCTCTTCGCCGTCGCCCCACTGTGCTTCGCACACCTGCTGGATACGCAGGAACACTGTCTCGTTGGTTGTGTGGATAACCAGGCAGCACACACCGCTACCTCCTTCGTAGTCACCTACCTTCACGCACGCCGTGTAGCCAACGCCAGACCCGTCCTCAAAGGGTGACGTTCCGTTTGGCTTATACAGGTACACCGTGTACCGTCCGTCCGCCAGTGCGAGCAGGGGGGAAAGGTCGTTGAGCGTCATAGTGTCTTTGGTTTTCTAACCCGGACCACAGGGCGAAAACCGTTTCAACTTTTTACCCCGCCGTCCTACGACATCAAAGTCCGTAGTTTGATGTCCGACGACGACGCTACTAAAAGTTGAAAGGCGGCACGCCCTGGTTACCGGTACAGCCAGACACACACACCCCCCCAAAGACACTATGACGACCCCCCACTATGTTATCCGTGACTGCTACTTCAACGCCCACATCAACCAGGGACTGGTCTTCAAGGACCTGAACCTGCGAAAGGTGATGGGCAGCCTCGCTATGAACGGCTTCTGGGAGTTCGGCGGCGAGAACCACACGCTGGCGGACTTCCAGAAAGACCCTGCGGACAGCCACTGCTGGCTGGAGGACGCTGACGGAAACGTCTACGACTACTGCTACGAGCACTACCTTATGGTGGCGAAGGTTCGCACGGGCAGCATGAAAGGTATGCGGGTCGGCGAGGTTCGCAAGGTCAACCACCACGAGGCGAGGCTGCGGGGCTTGACTTACAAGGCTGCTCCGCCTGACGCACAGCAGTGGCTCAAGGTTCGCATGCTCCACAACTCAGGCTTCATCAGGGCTATCGGCGGGCTCTGGGGCACGGACGAGGTCACGCCGCCTCAACAAATGCTGGACGCTATCAAGACGCTCCAAGACCTGGGCGTGAAGCCAAAGGCAGAGAAGTGCCAGCCCTACCCTGAGCCGCCGCCACCCGCTGAGGAGGAGGAGGAGGAGTACACCAGCATCCTGGTAAAGCCTCAGCAGAAGAAGAAGTCCAACAAGAACAAGAAGTAAACAGTAAACACAACAAACCACAAACCAAAAAACAAAAGAAAAGAACATCATACCTGGAAGTGGCGGCGGTATTTTTTTAGGTTTTTTGTGAAGGATGTCGTTGGTCCCCACAAAATATAAGCGGATAGTGTGCCGGCTGCCGTAGGATCCGTCCAATCCTCCCTGTGCCTGTGTCTATCCAAATAGAGGCGGCGGCGTTCCTTGGATTTATGGTGGAGGTAATCAGAATACCCTGCCGCCCCGAAGTGGGTTGTAATTGAATGACCGTCATCATCAAAAATAGCGGTGTATTTATGTTTATCATCATCCGCCGCACGTATTTCTACTAGTCTCATTGCTCTGTTATGATTACACAACATCGTCTTCTTTCACGAACGCATACCTGATGTCCTCGGGGGGCTTGTAGATGTAGTGGTGCTCTATCAGTTTCCTGCGGAGGCGTTCGGTATCTAGCCTGATGTGGCTCGTGTTGCTTTTGTAGAGTCCTTCGCCGTTCTTCTTGGCTTCGTCGTCCATCGTAAGCTCGGAGTTGCGGGTTAGGTATTGCGTGAAGTATGTCAGACTGATGTGGCAGTCATCCGCCTTCTTTTCATTCCGCTCGGTCATCCAAGTCTGGAACTCTTTGAAGAGGGCTGAGGACTCTCCTCGGATGTGTGCGGAGTCCGCAACCCGTGTGATGACCCAGCGGAGGATCAGGTCTGCGTTGAGCCGCCGCATATCTATGTAGGCTTGCGTGACCGGTCTGTTGATCTGGAAGTCAATCGGCTTCTTCCACGTCTCGTAAGTCTTGAGGTATTGGTAGAACGCATATTGCGTCTCCGCCTTTTCCAAGAGGTCGTTGAGTTTTGTGAAATACTCTGTGTCGTTGCGATGGTGGGTCTCCACGTCCACGAACCACATCCTGCGGTCGCCGGGCGTTGCTCCATATGTGGGGAGCGGGTTCTCATTGTTCGTGCCCCAGACATATCGGGCGAAGTCGTTCTGCTGGTACTTCGGCACGCCCTTGCGATTTATCATCTTGACCTTGCTTGTGATGGATGCCTTCAAGACATCAATCTCCCGCACGTTGTCTCGTCCCTTTGCTTCCTCTATGTAGATCAGCAGTTTGTTCTCCAGATGCTCCGTGAACTGGTCATAGAGCAGGGAGTTGTTCCCGAGCACGAGGAAGTAGTCCTCACCCAGCAATTTCTCTCCGAACCATTCTATGAAGAGGTTCTTTCCTGTGCCTCCGCCTGGCTTCAGCATCTTGCTGATATCCCGCAGAACCACGCTGGTCTGCGACTTCTGCCACGGAGTCTGGATGATGTTCGCTAGCCATTTCAGGAAGTATTCTGGGTTCTGCGATGTCAGCGTTGCGATGTGATAGAGGATCGGCTCCACCGCCTCATCCATCTCGTCCTGCGTCATCGTGACCTGGATGCTTTCGCCCCGCAGCCCCTTGAAGAGGTTGTAGACCGTCGGCGGGCAGTTCGCCACATCAGGGCAGAAGTCCATGCGGTCGTATTCCTTGCGGTTCTTGTCCTTCTTCCAGATGTGGTAGAACGGTTGCTTCTTGACCTTCTCTCCATCCCAGATCTTGAACTCTTTGTTTGCGTAGAGGAGGTTCGCCTCTGTATCGTTGAGGAAGGAGCGGGTACCGTTGTCGTGGAGGTGGCAGAGGCGTGTCCCCACGATGAAGTTCTTTAGTTCAAACTCCGTCTTCATCTTCTTGTATTCATCGTTGTCCTCCTGGTTGATGAGGGATGCGAAGACTTCTGGATTCTCCTGCTTCAGCCACCAGTAGATTGTTTTGATTGTGACCTGTTCATCCATCGGTTTGTCCTTGAAGGATTGGTAGGTGTAGTAAGGCGTGCCTTGCTCGTATTTCTCTGACCGCTTGCTGAACTCGTCAAAGACCTCCCAGGGTATCTTGGCGTGGTACAGAGCCATTCCTACCTTGATCCAGTCTGCGTGGTCATCAGCGTGTTCCTTGTTGATGCTAGCCAGAGCCTTGCGGATGTCATCCACGTTCATGGAAACGTCCGCTTTCATCTTATCCATCTGGGCTGCGTCCTTCTTCACAGCGATCGTCATCTTCTTCTTGTCCTCCTTAGCGATGTTCGGCTTGTAGAGGTTGATGACGTAGTCCACGATCGCCTTGGGGCATTCGGGGATTTCATCCACCGTGTCCGGGAGGTTCTGCCATTTGTATTTGTGCGTCTTCCCGCCAGCGATGTACTTGCTGGGTTCGCAGTATAGCAGTGCGTCGTTGTTCCTGATATCCAGAGCCAGTTTGTTGCTGGTCGTGGTCTTCAGGTCTTCCGTGTATTTGAAGATGAAGTGGTATCCCTTCTTGGTGACCTGCTTGATCGCCCCAGCCTCATCGCACATCCTCGCCAGTTTGACGTTGTGCTCCAGCTTAGGGTCGTCCACATCTATCGCAGTGATGCCGGACTTCGGTCCAGTCAGCAGGGCATACCCCGATGCTCCGTTGCGACAGACTGGGTGGTCTCGCCAGGAGGTACTGTGGAACAGGAACTTCTTCGCTCCTTCGCCCTTCTTCGCTGTGGCGTCCCAGGACATGTCGCCGCTCACGACCTGCCATCCGATCTCTTTGTATGCGTCCAAGAGTTCTGTGTGGTCTGTCATCCGTCCCTTGACTTCGGGGTGTGTGGCTTTAGGTCCCTCAATTTTTAGCCTAGGCTCTGTAATTACCACAGGGTCGGACATGCTTATATACATCTGCGTGTGTTTTTAAAATGGCTTTTTTACCGCTGTCGGTGATATTCTTCCTTCACGGTAAAGAAGAATATCAGTCTTGTCGGGTTTTCCAGGTAATAAAACCGGTTTTATTACCTGGAAAATCTGTTATTGTCGGTATTCTTACTTACCTTGTCGGCGTAGTTGCTTACATCTGGTTAATAAACTCCTCCGTGTCGGTAAAGAACTGCTTTAACTTCAACTTGAACTCCTCAGCCCGAAGCCGGAGGAGTTGCTTACAAACTTCCTTGACCTCCGGCTTCGCCTCCCGCTTGTAATTGAATTCGTAACCAATGAGGTCGCCCCATTCCATTCTCATCGTATCCAGCGTCTTGTAGAAGACCCACTGGAACTCCAACTGCCTAGGGGTCTCAGCCTTCGTCGTGATCGTAGCCGGGAGATTGTATTCCCGGTTGAGATCCGTGAAGTCCCCCGGCGTCAGTGCCGTGGCTTGACCGATAATCTCAATACGCCCGGGACCACTGGTAAGTTCATCAGTCTGCGTGGAAGCATCGGAGGTGGAGGAGGACATCTATATACTTACTTCCGGTAAAAGAAACTGTTCGTTTAAACGCAGAAAAAAGAACATTACCAAGAGTATATGAAGCAGATCACAGAGTTTATGTTGTCCCTCGTGGAGACGCTGAAGAAGGAACGGGAACTCACAGACTCCACCACATCTGCCTACCTCAGGACGCTGTACTCCCTCAACGGGGATAAGGCATTTAAGAACCTGGCATTTCTAAAGAACTTTGATGTGATCCAGAACAAGCTCAATGACCTAGCAGAGTCCACGCAGAAGACATACCTGGCGTCCATGGTGTCCGTGCTGACCCTCTACAAGGATAAGGCGGCATACAAGAAGACCTACACGCACTGGCATGATAAGATGATGACCGCTGCGAAAGCCAGCCGTGAAGTGGATACCAGCGAAAAGACGGAGACGCAGAATAAGAACTGGATGGAGTGGAAGGATGTCCTTGATGTGAAGAAGGAATTGGAAAAGAAGGTGGATGCTTTGGCGGGACAGAAGATGATCACTGCCGCCCAGTACGATTTCATTCTACAGGATCTCATCCTCAGTCTCTACACGGACATCCCGCCTCGTCGCAACCAGGACTACCAGAAGATGTATGTGGTGAAGAAGTGGAATGATAAGGAACCCACGGACAGGAACTATCTGGACTACGATGGGAAGCAATTCGTATTCAACGTGTATAAGACAGCCAAGACGCACGGACAGCAGACGCTGGCGATCCCTGATAGTCTATTCAAAATCATCCAGATTTACTTGAAGCACCACCCTGTTCATAAGGGTGCTAAGAAGTTCGCACCGTCGTTCGTGTTCCTAGTGTCAGCCGATGGCTCTGCTCTTACGGCGGTGAATGCGATCACCCGGATTCTCAATCGTATCTTTGGAAAGAAGGTCGCAGCCTCCATGCTCCGCCACATCTACCTCAGTGATAAATACGATATTAAGGAGATGAAAAAGGATGCGGATGCTATGGGGCACAGCCTATCAGAGCAGAGGGAGTATATGAAGGGTGGGGAGACCGTTCAGACTGTGGAAATCCCCACGCTTAATATTATTGAATATGAGTAGATATGGCACCCACAAACCCGAGTTCATGTTCAGTCATCGTTTCACCATCGCCTTCTGGTAACTTCATAGTTAGTTGGGTAGGCGGTGCGACCGGAACTGTAAATATTAACGTGTTTGAAAGTGCGACGGGTGGCTCGCCACTAGGTGGGTATTCTGTTGTAGCAACACTGAATGGAACTGCGATTACTGCTGGAACCGCAACCGTTACTGGCTACACCCCCATTTCGGGCTATTGGTATTGCGTGATCGTTCATAATACATCAGCCGCTGGTAATGATCTTGCTGGTCCAACAATCAGTCCTGCTTATCAAAACTACCCTCCTGGCGTTACACCGACCTTTACGCTTGACTCTCTTTCTGCTACACGTATGGTTGTATCGTGGTCTGGTGGTTCGGGCATTTCTACAATTGGTTTCAAGGCGTATATCGCCGATGCCACTAATATGACTGGGTCTACCCTGTTTTACGATTTTGGCACGTATAGTGCTATAGGCTCTGGGACGCAAAATATGGACTCAACATACACTCCAGGCTACTCCTTTAGTGCCACGATGTTAGTTACGTTTCAAAATAGTACAACGGCGACAGTTAGTATTACACCCGGTAAACAATTGGCTTCTCCCACGGTGGTGACCACAGGAGGAACCTTGACTACAAACGGCGGACAGTCAATCGTAACCTTCACGAGTAGTGGCACGTTCAAACTCATCTACCCTGCGAACACTACGATGACGTATCTCGTTGTGGGTGGTGGTGGCGGTGGTGGATATACAAACTGTGCTGGTGGCGGCGGAGCAGGAGGGGCGGTCCAAGCCAGTGCTGGAATTCAAGATATGACCCTACACGGATCGTATGCGGTCACGGTCGGTAATGGCGGTGCGGGCGGTACGTCTATGTCTGGTGATAATGGGCAGGACTCTTCTTTTAATAGTACTACAGGAACTGGAGGTGGAGGTGGAGGTAGTATTGCTGGTGCGTCGCCCCGTAATGGAAAAGCGGGTGGGTGTGGCGGTGGTGGCTCATATAGTGCCGGAATTAGTGCCGGAATTGGTGGGGCTGGGTCGCAGGGTTTCGCTGGTGGAAACGGTTCATCCATCCCCCCCTGGGCTAACAATGGTGGTGGTGGTGGAGGTATGGGAAGCGTCGGTGTAGCGGCGAATTATATAACCGTCGCCGCCGCTGGAAATGGAGGAGATGGAAAGACCTATACTATCGGTGGTAATTCCTACACTGTCAGCGGGGGCGGTGGTGCTGGTGGTGATAGCGGTTATGGTGCTGGAGGTTCAGGTATAGGTGGTCAGGGTGGTTATTTTGCTGTTATTTGTACTGCTGGTGCTACAAATACAGGAAGTGGTGGAGGTGGTGGCGGTGGCGGACAGGTAAACCCACCTGGTGCCGCAGGAGGCTCAGGCGTAGTCCGCATCGCATACCGAACCAAAGTAAGTCTCAATCCTGACTTGACTCCGTTCAAGCCTCGTAGCCCAGTAGGACGCTCGGATTATTACAAGCATCCTGGTCGTGGTATGCCCCGCTACATGACCGAATGGATGGACTCCCTAAACGTCTAGTTTGGTTTAATAAGTTCTGCCGTAGAACTAGCAATGGCAGACGAAATAGAAGACTGGAGTCCATTAAAAGCCCCGCTTTGTAGAGTGGGTTCAAAGCAACGCTTCGCTGAACTTCTAGATCATATCCTACCCGAACATCGTGTCTACGTTGAACCCTTCGCAGGCTCAGCGGCGATTTTCTTTTATAAGAAACCAGCCCAGCGTGAAGTCTTGAATGATCTGGACTCCAGTGTCACGCAGACCTACAAACTGATACAGCAAATAAGCCCGGCGACACAGTTTCCGGACTTGGATTCCGAGGCGAAGGTCCGAGCGTTCTGGAATAAGACTCCTGTTTCAAAGGAGGATAAATTGGTATGGAATATCGTCAGGGCGTGCGGTGGCTGGATGGGAAAGCCTGCCAGACCAGGACCAAACAAGTCCCTCATCCGTTTCAGCAATCCACTCAATAAGCTCAAACACTTCAAGGATTACAAAGCACGGTTAAGTGGGGTTCATATCACCAATGAGGACTACTCCAAGGTGATAGCGGATAATGATTCCGCATCCACTGTTTTCTTTATGGATCCGCCGTATGAGTCGTCAGACGGCTTAGGGTATGCGAAAGGCTCTGACTCCTTTGATTTTGAACGCTTCGCAAATACGGTCAGGAAAATCAAGGGGAAGTGGCTGATTACAATTAATGACTCCCCGTTCATTCGTGGTCTTTTCAAAGGCTTCACAATCACACCAGTCCTTATTTTAGGGCATCATCAAAAGCCTGGTTCGCAGACACGGGTTGCGAATACGATCGGGTCAAAAGATCGCCCGGAACTCCTGATTTCCAACTACGCTTTTCCAAAGGATCTGGAGGAGTTTTCACCGCCTCGGCTGAAGTTTGTCTGATCCGTGTCTTGATTGAGATGCGATTATTATCAACAGAAACATTAAGTATTTCCAGGTTCTTTTCTCCGTATAGCGGGATTTCAAAGAACACCCTACTGTCCACTGTATGAAACACCTGACTGTCTCGTACATGCGACATCACAACGTTGCCGTAGCGTCTTAGGAACATATACTACTAAAGACACTTTTCTTTACACATTCGGACGCTCCCACGGGTTCATCTGCTCTGTCCCACAAACGTAATACCAGAGTTTTCCTATTTGCGAACAGAGCCGCCAATGGCAGTCCTTCCAGCACGCCTCGTAATGATGCTTCATTTCTGGGCTGGCGTTCTTCGCACAGAATTCAAAGGTTTCGCATCGCACTTGTAGTTCCATCACCTCGCAGAAAAGAGTCTTCAGTTTCTCCTTTGTAAGTTTCGGATGTTCCATTCTAAAGGTCCTTAAGGAAATCCTCCGGGATATTTTTCCGAGAAAGAGGTATATGAACGTCCTATCCCTCTTTGACGGTATCTCCTGTGCCCGCATGGCACTCCAGCGTGCTGGCGTGGATGTTGCGACATACTATGCGTCAGAGATTGAGCCAAACGCAATTAAGGTGGCGACGGCACGGCATCCTACCACAAAGCAACTGGGAAATGTGAAGGACTTGAAACTGGAGGAGTTACCTAGGATTGATCTGCTGGTGGGCGGAAGTCCGTGCCAAGATCTCAGTTCCGCCAAGCACGAGCGAAAGGGTCTGGAAGGTGATCGTTCGGGTCTGTTCTGGCAGTATGCGAAAATCAAGAAGGCTCTCAATCCTAAATGGTGGCTCTTGGAAAATGTCGCATCTATGCGTGTCTCGGACAGGGATAAGATTACGGCAGAGATGGGCGTACAGCCTGTAATGTTTGATGCTGCCCTGGTCTCCGCACAGAGTCGCAAACGCCTCTTCTGGACGAATATCCCGTTCACCCTCCCAGAAGACAGAGGCATAAAACTCAAGGACATCCTACTTAAGGACGTGCCAGAGAAATTGTGGTTCAAGGGAAAATACACGGCTACTAAAAGGGGGAAGCGTGATATCATTAGAGTGGGTCATGTTGGAGAGTCTACGGGTCAAGCGAATCGTGTCTATAGCCCTGATGGAAAATCTCAAGTCCTGCTTTCGGGTGGAGGAGGACTTGGAGCAAAAACGGGCTTGTATGAAATCTATGTCCCTGAGGGAAACTCTGAAGCACGCATACGGGTCGGGCATGATGTTCGTCGCAGACTCAAGGACGGTGTTCGGGCAGATTATGATACCAGCATTAAACCGATCCGTCGTATGGAAGTCCGCAACGATGATAAATGCGGGACGCTTACCACAGTCCAAAAGGATAATCATGTAGTGGATATTGTAGATAAACGTATCCGCAAACTTGATCCTGTTGAATGCGAACGCCTCCAAGGACTACCAGATGGCTACACAGAAGGCATAGCAGATAGCAATAGATACAAAGTGTGCGGAAATGCCTTTAATGTAGACGTTGTAGCACACATCCTCCGGGGAATGTCTTAATGGGAGGTTTTGGGACTTTTTGGACTTTCATTTTCAGCCAAAAAATATTTTTGAAGGAGACTCATTCAAAAATATTTATTTCTATAAAAACCGTCCTCCGAAATCAGCCATAACCTCCCGTTCTAACCTAGCCATCTCTTGATAGCCTCTTCAAAGTTCGCCTGCGGTGTGAATGCGAATGGACGCTTGGCTCGGACTGCTTTCATAGCATTCTTTCCACGCTTGGGCTTATGAAGTGCTAGAACCAATGCTGTAATTGCGGGTGATCGCTGGCGACCTTCTACACAATGGATAAGAACAGGTCCGTCCACCATCGCCTCCATTACCTGATTTGCCCACTCCGCACCCTTCTCCTTCATCACTGAAACATCCTCGGGCGAATCATCAAGAGCAAATCGCACTGTTGAAACGCCTGCTGATTTGGTTTCTGGCACGTTGCGGGTACAGTTGAAGACCTTATGGATGCGTGCCTTTCGCAAGAACTTCTTGTTTGCTGCGTCTTCCTTATTACCAAGGTAGAGGTTTCGCATGACGAGTGTTGGTCCGGGCTTACCTGATCCTTGGAGTCGTCGGGGGTCGTCCGCTGGGAAATTGTCGTTGAATTCTTTTAGAAGTTGTGTGCGAACCTCCTCATCGCCTTCCGCCGCCGCCACGGATGCCTCGTATGTCTTCAAGGCTTCTTGGTATTGCTTATCAGACATTTCGTTCTTTTGCTCTATTTCGTCTGCTTCCGCCGTGGTCTTGTTTATGTCCTCCAGCATCTTCTTGCGGGCTTCCTCATTCGCAATAGCGGTGGGACTGGCTTTGTAGACTGTTTCAGGTGTCGCATCTGTGCCCTTGTTTAGCAGTTCAGGTGCTTTCTCCTCCAAGGAGGCGATCCAATCCATCGCCGGTTGATACCATGCTAGGCTTGTGGTCGCATCATCGTCGTGAGCTTGGATTTCAGATAGAGTACCAAACTTCGCATCCGTGAATGCCATCAGGGCGTGGATCTTCGCACGCTTCACACGCTTATCTTTTGCGTTGGCTGCGAGATACTGCTCCAGGGCATCAGGAAGGTCTATGGTGAACATATCCTTTCCAATCTTCATCATCGCAGACTTTCGCACGGCATCACTGATTGAACCCTTCTTCTCTGTATCCGCCAGGATTGCTTGGACTCGTGCTTCCTTTTCATCATCAAGGGCGGCGGCGACCGGCTCAGGCTCTGGGTCTTCCTCTGGCTCAACTGCCTCAGACGGCTCATCGGGCGGATCTTCGCCACCCTTCCTGCGTCGTGGCTTGCCCTTGGCTGCTTTTTTCGTAAGGCTTGGTTCTGCCTTTGGTTTCGGGGTCAGTTGCTCCTCCTTTCTTTCATCCTTACGCACTAAACCTTCTTGTTCCGGATTTAGTTCTAGAGTTCCTTTTGTATTTACCATTAACCGTGCTAATTGCTGTTCCGGTTCTAGGGAAAAAAACTGTTTATTAGCCTTTTCATTTTGAGGAGTAGGGTTGGTTCGCATGGGAGATGTAGGTGATCTAGGCGAATCAGGTGGTGGTTCAGGTTCTTCCCTATGTCTACCCTCTTTGCGTGCCACATATATTTCTGCTTCTCTTTCTGTTGCGAAATGCTTCACATGTCTGTTTGCTTCTTTTACACTTCCATTCAAAAACTCCTTCCATTCACGTTCCGCATACACATCCCATCCTTTATTTACCCCTGGTGCTTGTTTCACCACCAACTTCACGCCACCCTTGCGACCCCTCCTTGGCTTACCTGCCGCCGCCAGCACCTCCGCAGGATCCAGGTTCTTTTCTAGTGTCGCTTGGGCTTCGTGGCGTGTTGCGGGTGGCTTCTTAGCATATTCGGCAGCCATGAGGGGTTTAATGATTGGTTCATACACCTTTTTGTAAAAACGACCTGTTTTCACGACTGGGTTTGTGCCAGGTATAGGGTCACCCGCAACGATGCGATCCATCGCAATCTTCTGTGCTCTTACATGTCCCGGATTTAGCGGTTCCCTATTGAGTCCCATAATGGTTGGCTTCATCTCATAGATTTCATCCGCAACGATTCTGTATCCTAGAGACCTGGCTGGATCACGATACGAATAGTAATGTGCCGCATCCCGCAATTGATCCTCCAACTGTCGTGCGGCGTATTCCTGTTGTGCTGCGGTTTTTCCTGGAACAAAGGGTGGAAGACGGTCAACCTTAAATTCACCCGAGCCTCTGACCTGTGCCTTAAAAGCGTTCATCAACGCAAGTGTGCCGGCAGGATCACGTTTCCAGTCTATCTCGTATTGCTTCAGCATCGCTAGTTCATCCGGCTTTGCGATATCAGGATTGCGATTGACGAACACGGATGTGTAATATTTGAGGATTTCATCCTTGGGCGGTGGGACCAGCAATGAGCCACCAAAGAAATCACGGATGTGTCGCTTCTTCTTACCTTGCCCTAATAGTCTTTGCGTATTATACTGATCCTCCAAAGCAGCCATGGTATTATCCTTCGCCAAAAAATAGACGGCGTCTACCTCTTTCGCATTCAGTCCATTCTTCTCCCTTAGTTGCTGTTTATAGGCTACGGGGATACGAGGATCCGACCAACCTGTAACGGGAGGATCAAGATCAAAATACTTCCGGACTTCCATCGCCACTTTCAAGAGTTCGCTCTTCTTCGCACCACCGCTCATACCACCAGTGGGTTCATCACCATAAAAACTGGTAGCAGACTCCGCTTCAGGCTGTGTTGGCTCATCCGCCACCCACGTGCCATCCGAATTATCATACCCTGGTTTCTGGGTCAACGTTTCCAAATCAAATCCTGGTGTAACCGCATAGAGTTTTCCAGAGTTCGCCATTTGCTGATTGTAAGCTTCAAGGGATAGATTTGGATATTCACCCGTCGCATACAAGAACTTATTGCCATTGTAGAAATCCGCCAGTTTC
>Ga0114968_10001485_pt1 | contig 17973 bp, 18 predicted proteins | sample M_130807_EF_Meta_FD_87020 | JGI IMG/M metagenome (GOLD analysis project Ga0114968, IMG submission 87020) | Freshwater microbial communities from Lake Montjoie, Canada to study carbon cycling - M_130807_EF_MetaG | ecosystem: Environmental > Aquatic > Freshwater > Lake | place: Lake Montjoie...
AGACTTCGTGCGACCGCTGCGCTGGGCTAACCAGTCAAGGCGCTCGTTCAATTCATCACTTAGTCTGAGGGTCAACATGGCCATAATTCTCTCCTGTATTACATGTAATACACATAACAATAATTCAGATTGTGGATAAGTCAAGAAAGTTTGGGAACTAAGAAATGTATAACTCGCCTGACCATAAGGTGTGGGAATAACCCTGATCCAAATCTGGTTCTTACAAATACAAATCTCAGTGGTCTCGGTTATAGTCCCATTTCAACGATTTCAGTCAGGAGAAGTTGTGAGCAAGAACGCCAAGAAGTTCCGAAAGCACCAGCTGAGTAAGCACAACCAGAGATGCGCAGCAACTCCAAGAAGTGGCATACCCTCAAGAAAACAAAAGTTCCATTCTGCGAGCTCAAAACAAACTAGCTGAAAAATAATTCGATCTTGCTATTGAAGAAAACATGGAGGCGGGTAACATAGATCGTGCATTGAAACTTTCAAAGATTCGTACTAAGAATAAAAATTCGAAGAACAATCCTGAAAGCTAAAAGTAACAAATACAACTAAATAATTCTGTTCAAGTTCGAAAGAACTTAAGAAGAGAGCAACCTGCCACCCATCGGTAAGGTGCCAAAGCAGTAACAAAGGAACAGGCCTCAACAACCGTTGAAGCAAACAAAGATGGGGCAGCAATGCCCCGATAGATCAAGCCAGAGGCTTGAAGAAAGGGGCATTTCCCATGTCCAATGAAACAAACAACAACCCTTGCTACAGCTACGCAGGTGGACACCACTTCCACTACATCGCAATCAACAGCGCAAGCAATCCAAGAGTCCCAGCAACCGTAAGAGTGCTAGGCGAAGCCTTCCAAGTCACAGTAGAGGGAGAAACCAGCTTTTGGTTTACCCACAACCCTCAGAGACTTCTAATCGCTCTTGCCGGAGCTAAGCCAGAGAACATCACAGCTACCAAAGGCAGGACCTGGCTCTTCATCGACGGCAAGTACTCAAAGGACTGTTTCAACATGACTAATAAACCAATGACCCCTTGTGTTAGGCAACTAGTGCAAACAGACATGGAAGAAATAAACCGGATCATGGCAGAACGTCCACCTTTGGTGATTGGCAAACAGAATGACAACTAAAAGCTGGACTTATACAAAGCAGTGGGAGAACCCAGAGGAGAAGATAGCTGCAATAGACAAGGAATACGGGCGAATAACCTCTAGCCCCGTGTTCTTTGGCTATTGGGCCAAAGTAAGTCCCTACCGAGTAGTCCTAAAGGACTACGAGGAGGGCTTACATTCCCTAATCCAAGAGAACACCTGTACATGTGGTCTAAGAATAGAGAAGTCAGAAAACCTCTTAGCCATCATCGAATCCAAACACCACAGAAACCACAAAACCCTAGAACCAGAACCTAACCCCAAGTTCAGAGGGTTAGTAGGAAGAAGGATCTCCTGGCCCATGATGGGTACTGAGGATAAGCATCATGTGGATGTTTTGTGGGATCGGATAGCGAGCATGAGGGTAGCTTTCATCGGATTCTGCGAATTCATTTGAGCTATCTGCTTATGCCCAAGTTTGGGAGCAGGGTTGGATGAGGCTGGCTCAGGCTAACTCTTACTCTTCTTCGCCGCTACGCGTGTACTGGCGGAACCAGTGCTTAGAAATGATTTATACAAATCTGGCTCTTCAGAGGCGAAGGCCTTGGAGTTAAATTTGCTTTCAATTTTTTTGAGTCTCTTCCAGGAGCAAATCCCTGAGATCTCTTCGAATTCGGCTATTGCCACTTGTAGCTTGGTTTGATTTGTCTTGATATCCCATTCGGCGATGCCTCTTAACGAGGAGAGCGTGAGGGACGGCTCTGTTAGCAAACTCAGATCAGATTTCTCTTTGGCTAGCTCTATGGCCAACCTAACCCCCTCTATTTCCTCGTAAAACAAATCGCCCAAGTCCTCGTCGATATCAATTTTCACTTTTGGCAGGAAACGGTTGAACCAATCACTTTCCTCTGAGAGGTATTTGCCCCACTTATCGGGATGGGCATTTTTGAATTCATCCTCGAGGAATGTTGGGACAAAGGGTTTGACAACAACTTTGGAATATGGTGAGACATCTTTCCCCTCGGTAAATGCCTTAGTCAACATTGAGTTGATAGTGCTCTCAAAGTCTTTACAGATTTGTTCTTGGGCTTTTGCCACAGCCAACTTTGCGCCCCACTCGATTTCCTCAGGTGTCGGGTCGCGTTTTAGCCCATTCGAAGGATGGTACTTTAAAGCTGTTGCTTGATCAAATGTGCCCACGATTTTCGCAACCTCTGATGAAACTTCTCGAGCGCGTGAAACCGCCGCATCCAAATCTTGGTCATTTGCAAATTCAAACCATTCACCCAAGATGCGATTCTTTGCGAATTCCCGATGCAGGCGAGCTTCAACTAAATCGACTGCTTCTGTCTGGACTACGTGGGTAGATGAAAGCGAAAGTTTTCGTGGGTTACCAGTTTGATGTTCGGTCAAGCGTCCCCAAGAGTCTCTTCCATCTCGGTACCGTACCAATCCGATTTTGACAAACGAGGTTTGAATCCCTGTTTTGTATTCACATTCTCTGATGAAGTAAATTTCTCCGCTGTTATAAGTAGCCATGTGCTCTTTCTATAGGTTTCTGTTCTTCAGCGTACCCAAGCGAGGTGACATTTTTTTCTAAGAGGGTTCCTTGCTGAGGTTTAAGGCTTTAGCGAACAGCCGGCAAGTTTGTCACCTGAGTTTGTCAACATAATCTCGAAAGAAAAAGGAGACAAGATGACGCGAAAAAAGACTCTCTTGGAAGGCGCAGATTTAATAGCTTTCGGAGCTGGGCTGTCCCCCGCATCGAATCATGGCAGCGCACAAGAAACCTATCAAAAAGGGGTTGTTTACGACCCTTCAACTTTTTGGCTTGACTCTGGCTTTCACCCAGAGGCCCCAGTAGATCCGGCAGTCGAGAGAGCATTTGAGGAATCAGGAATTGATCAATTGCTTGCTTACTACCTGCCCATTTCTATCCATGGTTCTTCTAACTGGGGCATTCGCTATCTGAGGAGTCCAATGCAGAGTTATATCAACAAGCACTTCCGAGAAGTAGCAAAACGTGAGCCCAACGCAGACTACAAGGCTGTTAGCATGATGATATTCGAATCTGTGAGACGGCACGAACTCGAACATTGTGTTCAGGAGATGACTTATCTTGCATCTCGACCCTACGCGCTCTCCCCTAAGGGTTATTCGTCGATAATCTCGCAAGCTAGCCTAGGACTCGAGCCCTTAGCCGCCAATTTTGAAGTCACTGATACGCCAAGCACTCTTGGGTCTAGAAGATTGAAGAACATCGTGACAATCTATCTTTCAGAAATATCCCGCCCGCACCCATACTCACATTGGAACACAATAGATGTTAATCAAACCGAACTTGCTTATGAACTTCAAGTTCAAAGTCTCGGGGGATCGACATCTATGAAATCCGTTCGTCGCAAACTCTTAAAGGTTAAAGGGGCAGGGCTAATCCTTATCCCGGAAATAGTTTTACCTTAGAGGCTCAAGCTATTTCGTCTTCGACAGTGGGATTCGGAAGCGGAGTTATTCTGACTTGCGCATATTCAAGCGCCCATTTCCGGATTGAATCTAGTAGCGCTTTTGCGTCAGTTGCGTCGACCATAAAAGGCTCCGTCATTAGTTCTCCAGAGTCGTTTGACTTTATGCAGCATCGAACCCTCAGCATCTTTGACACCTGACGATTGCTTCTAGAATCTAATGAATAGATGGTCCATTTAGGGAAACCAGACTTTTCATATTCGACGGGTTCAATTGTTGCAGTCAGACTAGAGGTAAACTCAATGTCGATCTCAGCGTGCTTTTCATCATGCTTTAGACTCGCTAGAACTTTGAGTGTCTCAGTTAGCTGGTAGTAGATGAATTGGGATTCTAATTGCAAAACTGCATCTGGGTATAAGCGGTTAAGCTTCATGGGACTAGTTGAATTTTTCATTCGGTTCCTTTATTTGTTTGAATTGCTTAGAATTTTGCGCCAGCGTTGAACTGTTCTTGGCTGAACGCGATATTTATGTGCGACGGCTGAGACGGGTTGAGATTCAAGAAAGCGTTTCTCAGCTTTTAACTCGATCAGGGTGTGGGTTTCAATACTCAACGCAGCGGTTGCGCTAAGTCTTTCCTCTGGAGTCAAACCTCCATAAATACCATGCGGATCGTTTGCCCCTTGAATTAGACAGGCATCCCTGACCGGACAGCCCAGACAGATTGACTTGGCTTTAAGAATGGACTCTTCATCTTCCGCGTAGAAAAGCTCTGCATTAGTAGGGTTGCAACGTGCCCCACTAAGGGTCACAGCTTCAATTGCTTCGCGATCAAGGAGTTGGAGGTTCCCAGATAAAGCGAGTTCAATAACGTGAGGTCTACTGGTCAATTTGGCTCCTGGAGGAAACCGACCATTCTTCCTGGCTTGTCAGGTGCCAGCCCTTGCATGGATCGTGAAAATAGACACGAACCTGATTGAATCTGGTTTGTCCAAATTCTGAAAGATCTGCCGTTCTGCGGTTCGAAATTGAGTGGAGAGCGGCAATTGCCAATTTATGGTCCTTGTAGCGAACCTTATGCGTAAAGCAGTTTCTTGGGTTCTTGTGAGACTTATTAGCTTTCATTTTCATAGACATGTTCTTTTTCCTTCGTTCAAATTCATCGACCTACCCAGTCGAAGACACGCAACTCGTTTTGCGCGTGGTTCTAACATAGCGCGTAATTTTTTTTTAGTCAAGTTATCATTCTAAAGTGGTAGATAACAAGTTGATAACGCTTGCTAACAACAGAAACTGCGTGTTAGACTCCCGATAGTTGGATAAAGTAAGGAACACATGTCAACAGGACAGCTGGCTTCACTCGCCATTGAATTTTTGATCCGCTCGGATGCGGACAGAACTCAAGAGAATTATGAAAAAGAGTTGCAGAGCCAAACTAGAAGGCTGTGCAAAGAGTTTGGTCTGGAGAGCAGTAGTGCATTGGAGGTGACCCTGAAGCAATTACGCACTCTGCGCTTACAGGAACGCGAGCTGAAAGCCCTATTGATCTTCAGGGCAAACTTCCCAGAGCTGAATGGTGAGCCTGACTCCAAAATCATTGAATTACTAAGGCGTCTGGAGGGCGTTGAGCGTGACTCTGGAAGGCTTGAAGTAGTGAAGGCCAAAGTCCTTCGCTCTAACATTCACACAGTTCTCAAGCCGCTCGACCATTCTTGGAACACCAGATTCGGACTAGATCAAATGCAGCGTCCTGCAGAGGAAGCTCAAGCAATGGCAGCAGCTTTACTAGCCGAGAGAGTGTCATCTGTCGATGACTTTCACGAATGGGAGCGAAAAGTTTTCGCTCTTTTTGAATCAGTTCTCGTATACGACGGCCCTGACATTGACCTAAAACCAGGTGGAACCATAGATCCTCGTCAGGTGAGACTGTATAAACGAAATTGGATGAACTGGTGCGATGTCAATAAGTCCAGAGTCATTGAAACCATGAACAATCGCGAAATCGACTTGGAGTCTAAGCCAAGAACAAGAACCTACAACCTCAATTCACAACTCAGGCGACAAAAAGCCAGCAATATTCAAAAATCGATAAATATGGAAATGGTATTGCTTGAACAACTCCAAAAACAGATTTATGAAGAGTCGAAACAAAACAGCTCCTCTGATCGCAAAGCCAAACTGATGGAAGTTTACAAACAGAATTCTGCCAGACTCGCAATTCTGCAAAGAGATTTACAAACGGAACGCGCGTTGCCCTATCAGATTGGCCCGATGCCCTTGCCAACGTCTGAAATAGTTCAGAACTTCAAAATATTAGTCAAGCGAAACGGGCATGATGAATTCGAAGGTGAAAGAACGTGGCGAAGAAGACAAGATCTTTTATCCGAATTTGCCCCATGGCTTCATTCCCTACAACGAGTGTGGGATGACTCAATCACCGACTTAATTATCTCCTTTGAGTCGGAGTCGATTTCTGGGGTTACAAAAGTAGTTTTTGGGACTTCATCTGCAGACAAGGCAGCGGATAAAATTCAATTACTGGCTAACTGAATCGGATATAAGAATTCTGTGATTAGGTGATTGCTGTGACTACTAGCTAACCCTGCTAAATTTTATGTTTTGATTATTCGTCTACCTTTTGTTCCAGACCAATCCCCGAGCAACTTATCAACAGTTCTGCGAGCTTTCTGAAAAATAGTGTCAGTTGGCCTTAAACTACAAGCATGGCTTTCACCTTTATTGATCTCTTCGCTGGAATAGGCGGCTTCCATGGTGCTTTGTCTAATCTGGGAGGTAGAGCCGTATATGCATCTGAAATTGACAAAGATGCAGTAAGGATTTACGAGCACAATTGGAAACTACGTCCAGAAGGGGACATAACTCTAGCCGCAAATGACAGCACAATGCTTGTTCCTAAACATGACATCCTTACAGGCGGGTTTCCCTGCCAGCCATTCAGCAAATCAGGTAAGCAAAGAGGCATGGATGAAACTAGGGGAACACTATTTTGGAACATCGCAAAGATTATTGAAAAGCGAAAACCAAAAATCGTACTGCTCGAAAACGTTAGAAACCTAGCGGGTCCGCGTCACACCCATGAATGGGAAGTGATTATCCAAACTCTTCGAGATCTAGGGTACAGAGTCTCATCTGAGCCACTAGTCGTTTCGCCGCACAGAATTGGGCCGGATTTTGGAGGGAGACCCCAAGTTCGTGAACGAATATTCATTGGTGCGACTTATGCCGGCAAGAATTCTAAAGAAGCTTTAGGAGAACCGCGACAACTCGATCTTGAGCCAATCATGGCCAATTGGAATGTACAGGATTGGAACTTAGAAAAACACCTACCTCTCGAGCCAATAGGCACTGAGGGTCTCGAGAAATTTGCCCTAAGTAAGACTGAGACTCGCTGGATAGATGCTTGGGACGACTTCGTTGTCACCATGCTCGGTGAACTTGACGGGCAGAATCTACCAGGATTCCCAATCTGGGTCGATAACTGGGTTACTTCCAAGAACCTAGTGATTCCTACAGGAACTCCGTTATGGAAAGCTAACTTCCTAACCAAGAATTCAGACTTCTACACAAAGCACAAAAGAACATTAGACGCTTGGTTGAAGCGCTGGGATGGCCTTAGTGACTTCCCAGCAAGCCGAAAAAAATTCGAATGGCAGGCACAGGATTCCAAGACTCTTTGGCAGTGCATCATGCACTTCCGTCCCTCCGGAATTAGAGCAAAAAAACCAACATACGTTCCCGCTTTGGTCGCAATTACTCAGACTACTATTCTTGGTCCACAGCGAAGAAGGATTTCTGTTAGAGAAGGGGCACGCCTACAAAGCTTGCCTGATTTTTTTGACTTTTCTGACCAAAGTGACTCGGCCTCATATAAGCAGTTGGGCAATGGAGTCAACATGTCCGCCGTCTATCATGTTCTGAAGGCATTAGTCCAACGGGATGCTGATCTGCTTCAGAAGTCTCCTGAAATTTTGAACGCAATTCAGAAATCGCCGAATAACCCAGACAAAGTAGTCAGAAAAAAGTTTAGATAAAACTGTGAGAAAATACCTGCAGGTCACTGCCAATAGCCCTCTTTAAATCAATCTGATATTTCGGAGGCCTGGGCTTACTGTTTGAGTTTTTTCCTTGAGCATTAATAGTCAGTTCCTTTAAATTCCTGGCACGTTCAAGTCGTCGCGTGTTAGGAACGAAGAAAATGTCCAGGCTTTGAGAAGTGAAATGACTTTTCAAAGTGCGCACTGGCTCCGCATCCCCTCCGCCACGGTAATCCTTGTGCCACCTCGTAAAGTCTCGATCGTAGACAGGTTTGCCTGAAAGAATTATGAAGCCGAGGCCAGTTTCATCTACTGCCTGTTCGATTGCTCTTGAGTCATTCAAGATGCATCCTGAACTTGGAATCCCAGATTCATTCTCCGAACTATGAGCCTTTAAATCCCATAAAAAATTTCTGACGTAGTCGAAAGAGGTGTTAAATAATTTTTGCCTACCACCTCCTAATGAGGCTGTAAGCGCACTTGAAGCCTTCATTTCAAAATAAAATCCTTGCCACTGCACCTGTTTCCAGTTTGGGTCACCTAAATCCTTCATTTCTTGTACACACGCCTTGCCATCCATAAAAATGGGCGTGTGTCGAGCAACCACATCGGCAACTGCAGCTAGTTCATTCTCGAACACCGCTCCGACTGTTCGCAGAACCTGCGAGGGGTTAAGCGCTAAAGCCTCCGTCGCTGCTTCTAGTAATAGATTGAGCCCTTTGTGAGTTATGGTTTGCCCTACAGATTCAAATTCTGGCGACCAGGCCCTTCCAAGGCTAAAAGCAATGTGGGCCGCCAATTCCTGCTTTGTCAGTTCATGGCTAAATGGAATGCCTAGCCCAATCGCGAGATTTATCAGAACTGATTTACGTTCCTTACTACCTGGCCCCAACGCTTCTGGTCCGCTGGCAGTGAGGGCACTAATTCGATTTACTGCCTCAAGTTTGTCAGTCGCTGGCACAAAAGTCACTTTTGAGCCTCCTGCCGATATCGTTGAGAGATGTCACGCAAGAATCAAATCCCAATGCCTAATGCCGCATCGATGTGAAAAACTCACATTCTCAGCGAGGCGGTATGAAACCTCAATAATTTGCATCGCTAGATTAGCCTCCAATATCTAGTATCTGATTCAAGTTTTGGATTCCAAAATCTGAATCTTGATTCAGGTAGGCCACCCATCTAATATCACTTGTCCCCGCCGTAAAAACCGGGGTAGGAATCTGGGACGCCTTATATAGGCTTATGCTTTCAATACTTGCAAGTAGATCAAACTGAGGTTCCAGAACAGCTCCAGGCGGCAATCCCATAGTCTCAATAACCACATCTAAGAGTTTTCGGGCTGTCTTCGTGTCAATCCTCAAGACTATTCGATTAAACAAACCGCTAAGTGTTTCACCTACTGATACTTCGGCCAGTTGAACAGATGCAATCCACACATTGATTCCATGAAGTGGGGGAAGCTGACGTGAAGTGAACTGGTGTTGACGAACGGAAGAAACAGTTGTCTTGACTTCAACCCGGGTGTTATTGATTGAAAAATCATATCTGTCATCTGCGTCCACATGCCAAGCTAGGATTGCCGCCTTAGTATCAGGTGCCGCTTCAATAATGAGAAGTTCCCCTATAAGCCCGCGAACAACACTGAGCGGAGTTGTAACTTTGAACCCGTCGCCGAAAAGCTCTTTTAGCGTCAAAATTGCGTGGCCTGCATCTTTAAACCGAACTTGCAAATCCACAAGACTCAAAAGAATCCCTAATACCAGCCGTGAGAGTTGTGTATCAGACCGATCAAGTCTGCAACGAAGAACCGAACACTTAGGGAGTTCTTTGTTTTTTTCAAGCCAAGTTGTGTCGCACCAAGGATCAAACTTAAGTGCCTTGGTTTCAAAAGCCACTTGGTTTTCCGAGCCGGGGAGAACAAGGCAAACCAATCCTTGGCCATCAATTCCTATGCCAATACCGGTAACTGAGTCGTAGATTGGCATAGAGATAGACCGAGTATCTCTAGGTGTTTCGAACTCAACCGCTAGAGCGCTAATCACTTCGTCAATAGTCCAAATCATGCGTGGCCAATAGTCCTAATCTCGAAAGTCTCAGGACTCATGACTGCTAGCCCGATGCCTAAAGCCACCGCGGAGGATCGATTGCGGCTGAAACTTAAACCAAGAATAGGCTCAATTACAAAGACAACGGCATCGTAGTCAACTCGATCCCTCAGGGCTCTTTGGCCACCACCAATGTGGGGCACGCCAAGTTTTGCCCTCTTTGCCTTGTTCAAGTGCGTTGAAGATTGGAAACTCGCAAGCCATTCAGCCCAAGAAGACTCTTCGGCACCAAAGCTTACGGATCGAGTGACGTCGATATCATCGACACGACTCACAATAGATTCAGGAATTGCCCATGTGTCCAGGATCAATCTACTGATGTATGTGACTGTTGGTGTGCCAGAAAGCCCGAGGTTACCTAGTGCTGGGTCAAAAAGTTCGGACACCGCCTCCAAGCGCGCTGTTTCCTCCTGTAACCCCGTCCAGCCAGCAAGTAAGCGCATAATGCTTACCGTAGCAATGTCATCAAACCTAGCCCAGTGCGAATCACTAGAATTCTCTTTCAAAGCGCATTCGTCATGCCAAGTTCGAAGAGTCCGCAAATTAGACCTCAGGTCCTGTGGGTCAAAAATCTCGCGCAAACTCGCAATTGTCCCTTTTTGAATTGTTTTATCAGACAGATCCGGATCTCTAACACCTATTCTTGTCGGATCAAATCTTGCACCTTTTGAGGCGGCATAGAAAACTCTTGGCATTGTCGAACCAGTCAGCTTAATTTTGTTTTTGTCCCAGGTTGCTGCCCTGTTCCATACTGTCGTGTCAACAGTATTCATGTAATGTAAGTCATCGAATGACTGCTTTGGCGCATGAATGCTCAACCAATCTCTATAATCCCGTCGGTAACCACAAAATCTGAGTTGCTGCAACACAGTGTCGAAATTAGGTTTCTTAGAGCTGCGCATGAAGTAACTCACAGTGAGTTGAGGGATAGTTATTCCTCGGCCGAGTATGTCGCCTCCAATAAGTATCCAGGCATCATGTCGAGTGTAATCATGCTCACTTATGGGGCGGGGTTCTCCAACAGTCGGGCTAGAGCCATCGGAATTGATGACCATTATTTTTGTATCACGCAATATCTCAAGAAATTGAATTTGCCCTTCTGCGCTGCGAAACTCTGGCATCAACGATTTGGCTTGGGCTCCTCCATTATCCAAAGCCGTCGCTACTCGTTCGAATTCAGAGAATAGAAGTGATTTGTTCTCCTTAGAGGCTGAGCCTGCAACAATGTTTTCGACCATGTCTTTGAGGTCGATGCATTGATCTTCGACAAGGCGAAACATTCGGCTGTGGTCTCGTGTCATGCTGGATTCGTGAATAAGCATTTGTGTCGACAGCATTCGATTTGCCGGGTCCACTTTTACCGGGGACTTTGAATAGAAGTGAGCTGGAAAAGTTTTTCTTACCCAAGCGACAAACAGGAATCGCGAAACTGCATCTACTAAAGACTGTGGTGCTGAGGTCAGAGATCTAGCCTGGGTTCTCCAATCGGAAACTTCAATTCTTTGAGCAGCAAAACTTGACGATGTCGCATCTGTGAGCCCGAAATAGCCAGCTCTTGGCGGAACGATTGCAACGAAATCCGGTCTTATTTTGCCCCCCTTTTCAGCCAAAAGAACCGCTTGAGGTGTTGCAGTGTAGGAGAGCCAAATATTCCTGAATGGCAGAGCTCGCAGTTCTGAAAGCGATTCATAGGTAGCGGCAACCTCTCGCTGTCTTGCTTTGGCGTTCTGAGAAGCCTGATCCGCCTCGTCATCAATAGCGAAAAGGATTGAGTCATTCCCCAATGATCCAAGCACTTCTTTCAAAGCCGCGTTTGCTGCTGACACTCTAGCTGCGTTCTTCATAGTAACTAAAACCGGAAGCGGCTCTGATGGCCCAAGGTCCTTCCTAGCACTTGAAAGCGAGCGTAATTGGCTTTTGAAATCATCGAATAATTTCGACTGCGATAAAGTCGGCACTGAAAGTACAACAACTGGTGAACCTGGTAAGGCTTCAAGATCGGACTTTAGACGCGAATAAGTTTGGTCATTCAAAGACCCCGTTACTCCTGTGAAAACCACCGAAGCCAAAGCACTGGAATCGGAAGCCCAAGATAGTGCGCCGAGAAGATGCGCTGTTTTTCCAGACTGCACCTTCCCAAGCAGTAGGTGACTTACTTGTTTGTCTGCGCTCAAAATAAAATCTTCGCATCTTTGAGTTAGATTTAGCAATCCACGCTTAAATACCTCAATGGCTTCTTCGGCTTCGGGACCAGGCAAACGAAGCCTAGATTTGGCTTCGTCCTCATTCAAATATGCCTGCAAGGCTCCCGTTAGACTTTCTTCGTTTGATGCTATTCGCAGAGTGATGGGTTTGTCACTCATAAAAAGGCCTGGTCCCAATCAAACGAAGATGTTCATTCATTGACTCGCGAACACGTTGCTTATTCATCATTGTCAAGAATATCTCCGCTGATGCTAACGCAAAAGCCAGTCGTTCTAGCAAAAGATGGGTCTTTGCGTCAACTGGGATGTCATCCAACATTGGGTGAGAACTATTTACTAATACAGTATGAGACAGCCCCCCGCGGTCTTCGTAAACGCCAATGAAATCCGCAGACCTATCAGATACAAATTGTAATTTAAATGTGTGGTCATGGTCGTCTCGATCTTTGATGGTGTACTGCATGGATCCGTCAGAGCCTAATTGTCCTGCGTCGACTGGAACATCTTTTTCTGGTGGAACGTCGTAATTCTGCGGATCATGTTCTGAAACTGTTTTATGCTCCACGACACCGCTCAAAAGTCCTTCAACCCAGCGGACTTCTTGCTCGCGGTGCGCATCGATTTCTATCTGAGTTTCGCGAGCAGCCAATCGACGACGATAATTTTTAGCCATTCTCAAGAAATGCGCTTCGCTGTCTGGCGTCATGTCCTTATACACAGCTTCAACAAATTCTGCTTCTTCGTCGTCTGACCAAAGAGGTTTGTCTGTTGAAATCGTTTTGCCAAAATCTGAAACATCAAACTCCCCAATGAATGATTGGTCTGGGTACAAGCCTGCGTCTCCAAAAATACGTCTGGGTTTGTAGGAAGACCTAGCGATGGCATCCTTTGCACCTTCTGCCTCATGGGCTGTACTCGCACCCCCTGTATTTATAGGCACAACACCAGCTATTCCTTTTCCTCTGTAATGGAGAAAGAAACCGCTTTTGTCACGCCCCATGGTTTCAAGAATGCCGTACCAGCCAGTGACTTGTTTTCCAGTGGAAAGTGTTTTGCTAAAAGTATTCTTCCAGAGCCTTGGAGTTGAACCTTCAAGTGGACCATCTGCGTTTGCCCAATAAGCAGATGTTAGGAGAGGTGGGTTCTCGTACCTAAGTTCTGTGCCTTCATACTTTAAGACACACCCAATTTGCTCTCCTCCAGCTCCACCTCCAAGAAATGAGCGATAAATAGATGGCAGGTAAGCTCGGATGGCGTGCTTCGTTTTCTTTGCCGGAATTTTTTGCCATAAATCCTTAATTCGAATCTCTGTTCCTGGAAAACCTCTTGACGGTATCGGTTTAACGGTCACCGTTCCCTGCATGTCGCTTTCTTCTGAAACATCCAAAGTCGCCATCCAGCCATGAGGTTCACCTATCGGATAAGTTTTCACTTCTAGCCGAGCTCCCCACCAGAAAGCAGCAGCTTTCATCCCTATGCCGTGCCTTGATAAGCCGACTGAGAAGTCCTGTGGTGCCGCCCCCATTCGCAAGGCTCTTTGCATCTCACCTCGACTTATTCCTGCAGCGTTATCCTCAATTATTAGATCGTTGGTCTCGGGGGAAAAATCTATACTTATGCGAACTTTATAATCGGGACCGTTTATGTTAACCAATTCTTTCTGAAACTTCATAGATGATGTGAGAGAGTTATCCACGAATTCGCCCAAAGCATACCAAGGAGTGAAAGACATGCTCTTAAACATTCTTAACGCTGAAATGTCAGGTTGAATGTTCACATCAAATGAGTCGTCAGATTGACTTGCTGCTCCCTCGCCCTGTACTTCGTCGTTCATAATTGCCCCTGCACTCTAGGTTAGATAATGAGTCCAGTGTACATTCGACCTCTGACATTTGAGCCATTGTGTTCCCGAATAGCTCATCAAGCAGAGTTTTCAGTATGCCGCGTGTTCAGCTAATTTGAGCCCAAGTCATTGGAAGGACCGCAATGAGTTCACGTTTGCTTAATGGAATTGCAAAAGCGCTAAGCCTAAAGGAACAATTCCCATTTGGCATTCTGCATTGCCAAAACGCGATCTTCTAGCTTAGACAGGCGATCTCCTCCAAAGTAGGAGGCTCACAGCCAGCTCTCTCACAGGTGATGCTTGCTGCTATGCCTGCGGTTTTGACGTATTGGGCTAGTTGTTCTGTTGGTAGTGAGGCTAGTTTCTCTAGAGCGTTGGTTCCTAGGTAGTTGTTCTCTTCTAGTTGGCCTAGGAGGTGAGCAATAAAGGTGTCTCCTGCTCCTACTGTGTCAACTACTGTGATCTTCCTTGCTGGAACATCTACTACTTCATTGTTTCTGTAGATTCTGGTTCCTTGAGAACCTCTGGTTAGAAGAACTATCTTGTTGGTGTTGTTGATCCAGCTGTTAATGATTTCAGTTAGATCTGAGTCTGGTTCTAGGTTGTATAGCCACTCGATATCTTCATCACTGGCTTTGATGATGTGAGAGAAAGAGTTGACTCTTTCAACTCTTTCCTTCTCTACAGCTCTATCAAAGCCAAGTGCTGATCTGATGTTGATGTCGTGGCTGATAGTGACATCATCCTTTATTTCTTTAGCCCAAGCTTCAATCACTTTGTTACCTGGCTCCATAGCCATGGTTAGACAACCGAACTCAATAGCGGTTGTGTTTAGAGCTTTAAGGGTTTCTTTAGAAGGGAGTTCTTCTTTAGTCCAACCCCAGTCTGCTGTACCATTGGTATAGAAGTTGTATGTTGGGGAACCTTGAGCGTTAACGCTGATCACAGCAAGGGTAGTTGGCTCATCAGTGTTGATGATGTGGTCAAGGCTGACATTGTTACTGCTGAGTCGTTCCTTGATCAGTCCACCGAATCGGTCACTTGAGATTCGGGCTAGGAACTGGTGGTTGGTTCCTCGTCTAGCTAGAGCTAACGCTACGTTAGCGTTAGCTCCACCAACAACAGCCTGGAACTGGCCTTTATTCTCTCTAGATTCAATTAGGTCAATTAGGGCTTCACCGATTACTACGATCATTTCGCTTCTCTTATTTCTTTTAGTCGAGCCTTTACCAATTTAGAGACCAGTTTCTTAGGTAGGACTTGGTCAACTGCGAATTGGAAAGAGTTCTTGGATAAAACAAAGTCTTTTAGATCTTCACTGAAGGTTTCTAGTAGTTCAGAACTAGGTAGTGAGAAGGACAGGTGGCCTTTGTGAGCACAAAGGCCAACAACGAACTTGTCGTTGTATTTGAACATGGCTGACTTCCAAGCGATAGTTTGTTCTAGCTTTGGCTCTACCTCTAGTAATAGGGCTCTCATAGCCTCAAGGGTCCTAGCCTTGGTAGGGTTCTGTGCCTGTACATAGGCGGTTACTTCACTTGCAGACATAGTCTCAAGTTTATTGGGCAGTAATGAGAGGTTTACTCTCTCGAACCTATTCCTGTTCTTTAGAAGCTGCTAAGACTAGTCTTTGTGAGTCCAATGAGCGGGCAGATGAGGAAATCAAGTACTACTACTAGTCCAATTGGGGCTGTTATTACGAACTCCCGGATAAGGCAGGTAACTGACTTAGAAGAGCCATGTTGATATGGGCTTTGGCTAGCAGAATTCTAGAAGAATGCGCTCTTATAAAGTTCTGATATGTTGAGCGCCATTAGGAGTGCCAAAGCCAACAGAATTGCTGAAACCAAAATAGAAGTCAACTTCGGCACTTTAGATAGACGAGCATAAACAGCCATCACGATGAAATCAACAAAAAACAGTGGTGGGAAATTAATTTGCTTGGAGAACATGAAGATGACAAATAATGCACCGAGGCCAATTGCTACGTAAGCTTTTTGATTCAATTCTGTCTTTGGCTTTGGGCTGGATCTGATCACTAAAGCGACAATTAGCTGAATCAAAGAAATTGCCGTAACTAGCAAACCTAGAGGGACAGCTACGAAGGCAACGGTATAAGAGCTAGAGCTTATATGTTGAGCATTGGACGGGCTTGCAAATACCGGGTTCATCATCATGAGCACGCCTGAAATGAGGTTGGCAACTGAGCATAATAACGATCTTTGGTTTATCTGCTTTTTAGCTGCAATAAGTTCGGCGCTCATAAGTTCATCCCTTTTTTGGAGGTCCTTATTCCCCCTTAGTTTTAAATTGTATTTGCGAAGAGCGCGAATTGACTGCTTGCACCTCGGTTCAGGCTTTTCGCAATTCGAGGAGTTAACTCAGCCCTGCAACAGTCCGAATAGAGACAATCGTGACCACAACGATATACAGTGAGAAAATCAAAGCCATAGTTCCAGGCGCGTAGATGAAACTTAGATTCGGTCTAGGGATTCTTTTAACTTTCAGTGCGGTGATTGTCATAACAAGCCCTGTGATGAGCATGATAATTCCAAGTGGCCACATCAAGAAAAGAATTGAAGTGTTTGCCCCCCTTTGTCTTTGTAATGCATTTTGAGGGCTTTCGAAGATCTGCCCAGAAAGTAATAAGGCCCCCGTAAATAAGTTCAGCAGAGCCGCCGCTAGAACAACGTTGTTTCTCTTAGCTCGCGGGTCTTTGCGCTCATTGGGAACCTTCAACTCATCAGCAGCAACAGCTTTCCGAACAAGGCGAGCACCACTAGTAGAAGTAATTAGCCCGACTGGGAAGGTGTAAAACAAAGGAAGGCTATACGAATCAAGGCCTTGACTAAACATTCCTGGGTAAAAAGGCAAACTGATTACAGCAACAATTAGTGGAAGTAAAGAAAGAACAAAACCACCGAAGACCAAAATTTTGCCTAGACGAATGCTGAGCTTAAAGAAAGCCGCACTATCCTCTTTTTTCGCCTTGCTTTTCCAGAGTGAGATCGCCACAACTAAGCCAATAATTAGAAGACTCTCTAGCATTTTCCCCTACCGATCTCAATGAATTTAGATTATGCCCCGCATAAGCAACTTTACTGATTCATGACTTATAAGGAGTGAGGGTAGCCTTTTAGTTATGAAGTTCTCCGCCAGTGCAATTCTCTTCGACAACGATGGTGTCTTAGTTGATTCTCATGCTGCGGCTAAGAAGGCGTGGGATATTTGGGCAACAGAGTTCTCACCTGGTTATGACCTAGATAAGGCTAACAATGCAGGCAGAAGAGCAGAGGATATGGTCAGGGAACTTGTTAGCCCTGAACTCTTTACGGTCGCTAATGATCGCATCAATGCACTTGAGCAAGACACCGCACATCTAACGATTCCTCTAGCTGGAGCTAAAGAGTTACTACTTTCTCTAAAGCCCGGTATCTGGACCATCTGCACATCAGCTAACCCAAACCTAGGTAGAGCAAGGCTAGAAGCAGCAGGTCTTCCTATCCCTAAGGAACTGGTAACGGGGAATGATGTTAAACGAGGTAAACCACATCCAGATCCATATTTGTTGGGAGCTAAGAACCTAGGTTTTGACCCTCAAGATTGCATAGTCTTTGAAGATGCTGAAGCAGGTGTTATCTCAGCTATTGAAGCTGAGATAGGACTTGTAGTAGGTGTTGGTGAAAGAGCAGTAAAGTCCCAGGCAGATATTGTGGTTAGAAACCTAACTGGTATTAGTTTTGATGGTGAAGAGATAGTTATTCCAGATTCGATAAGGATTAGGTAGATGAGTGAAGTAATTGTTTATGGTGCGAACTGGTGCGGAGACTGCAGAAGATCAGAAGCTCTCCTAAAGGCTCTAAATGTGGAGTACGAAAAAAGAGACGTTGAACAATCAGCTGAATACACCGAAGAAGCCAGAGGCATCTCCGGTAGAACCAACATCCCAGTAATCCTCTTCGCAGATGGCAAGCACCTGGTTGAACCAACTGACCCTGAACTACATGCTGAGTTGACAATTAGAGGGCTGATTTAAGTATTTATATTGCCTCTAGGCAAAACGTTACCTTTCCGTTAGGGTTAATAAGTCAAGAAATCTTGATAGTAGTCGTTTGCAGCACATAGTTCGAACCTTTGGTCTGAACAAGATAAATGTGCCAGTCTTCCTATTTGTGAGAATCTGCCTCTTTGCAGATGTTCCTCTCGTG
>Ga0114968_10001486_pt1 | contig 17968 bp, 16 predicted proteins | sample M_130807_EF_Meta_FD_87020 | JGI IMG/M metagenome (GOLD analysis project Ga0114968, IMG submission 87020) | Freshwater microbial communities from Lake Montjoie, Canada to study carbon cycling - M_130807_EF_MetaG | ecosystem: Environmental > Aquatic > Freshwater > Lake | place: Lake Montjoie...
CCTTTGCAGGACTGACAGGCGATTACTCGGAACTCCATACCAGTGATGTCTATGCCAAAAGCAGCCAGTTCGGCCGCAAGGTGGCACATGGCATGTTGGGCCTGTCCTACGCCCATGGCCTGATGTGGCCGCGCACCGGCGAGTTGCGCGAAACAGCCGTGGCGTTTCTGGGCATCCAGGACTGGAAATTCGTCGGACCCATTTTTGTTGGCGATACGATTTTTGTGAGCTACACTCTGGCCGAATTGCGCGACAGCAAATCCCGCCCCACCCAGGCCATAGCCAGCTTTGCGGTGGAGCTGCAAAATCAGGACGGCATGGTGCTGCAAAAGGGCACAAAGGTTCTGCTGGTATCGAAAGTGCCGCTTGATGCGGTCGAGGCCTCGCTGTGAGCCTGTCTCGCCCCTCCCCCGCCCAACGGAAAGCGTGACCGCATGAGCCCTGTTTCAGTCACAGCAGCCAAATCCGGCGTGCCGATTGCCATCAACAATCTGTCAAAAGTGTTTGGCGAGGATGGCGATACGCCGTTTCGGGCGCTGAAAAAGATCAATGTCGATATTACCGCCGGAGAATTCATCTCGGTGGTCGGGGCGTCGGGTTGCGGCAAAAGCACGCTGATGCTTATGGTGGCAGGCCTGTTGAAAGGCTCGACCGGACAGATCAGCGTCAATGGCAAACCGGTCACAGAGCCGATCACCGATGTCGGCATTGCCTTTCAGGATCATTTGCTGCTCGAATTCCGCACCGCCTTCGACAATGTGATGCTGCATGCCGATATACGCGGGCTGGACCGCAAGACACTCGAAACCCGAGCCAGAGACCTGTTCAAGCAGCTGCGACTCGAACATGCGATGGACAAATATCCGCGCCAATTGTCGGGCGGCATGCGCCAGCGCGTTTCGCTGATCCGTACGCTGGTGCATGAACCCTCCGTCTTGCTGATGGACGAGCCGTTCGGCGCGCTCGATGCCCTGACCCGCCTGCAGGTCCGCATGGATCTGGAGGCGCTCTGGCTCAGACGCCGTCCGACCGTGCTGTTCATCACCCACAGCGTCGAGGAAGCCGTCGGCCTGTCCGACCGTATTCTGGTGATGAGCCCGAGCCCGGGCGAAGTGGTCGAAGATATCCGTGTCGATTTGCCGCGCCCGCGCCCGATCGTGCTTGGCGATGCACCCGAATTTGCCAGCTATGTCGACAAGATCCACCGCCTGTTCGAGCGCATGGGCGTTCTGCACGGCATTGCCTTGCCGCAAGGCGACATTCATCCTTCCGGCGGGCATGACTGATGGACGAAAAAGCACAAACGAACTCCCGCGCCCAAGCCCTGATCGACAGAGCCACCGGCAGCGTCGATCTGCATATTGAAGGGATGGTGGCGGAAATCGCGCTGTCGAACGGAGCGATGAATCTGGTCACGCGTCCGATGCTGCGGCAGCTGAACAGAGCGATCAGCGAGCTGGCAGGCCGCGAGGATATCCGTTGCGTTATCCTGCATGGCGGCACAGCCAAAGCCTTTTGCGCGGGAAGCGACATCAAGGAATTCGACGATCTGCGCCAAGATGCCAGCGAATATAAAATCCTGTTCGAGGATATGGTTATCCGCAATCTGGCGCGCCTGCCCATGCCGACAATAGCCGCGCTCAACGGCCATGCGCTGGGCGGCGGGTTTGAAATCGCACTGGCCTGCGATCTGCGGATCTTGCAACGCAATGCCAAAGTCGGATTGCCTGAATCCCATCTCGGCGGGCTGGCGGGCAATGGCGCGGTGCGGATCACCCGTCTGATCGGCCCGTCACGCGCCAAGGAATTGCTCTATACCGGCATGACGCTGGAAGGCGAACAGGCACTGGACTGGGGCTTGGTCAACCGCCTCACGGATGAGGGACAGGCTTTGGCCGGCGCACGCGAACTGGCGGCCACCATTATCCAGCGCGGGCCGATTTCCAACAGACTCGCCAAAACGCTGGTGGATGCCGCGCAGGACATGGCGATTGATGCCGCTCTGTCACTGTCGACCACCGTCCAGCAACAGATTTTCGATTCCGATGATTTGCATCGCGGTGTCGAAGCCTTTTTCGCCAAACGTCCGGCCGATTTCAAGGGACGCTGATGCCTGAGGCACATGCCCTCCCCACATCCGGCGGGCCTTGGTAATGGGGCAGAACAAAGCCAAGAGTCTGACCGGCATTGCTTTGGTGGTGATGGCCAGTTTCATTTTTGCCGCCTCCGATGTCGCCACCAAAATCATCATCACGCAGGTTCCCGCGTTCGAAATCATCTGGTTCCGCTACCTCGCCTATTCGGTGATCTCGCTGCCTTTGTTGATGCGGCCGCCCGCTGTCTCGCTGCTGTCCTCGCGCAACAAGCCTTTGCAAATCCTTCGCGGTTTGGGCGCGTTCGGCTCGGGTGCGTTTTTTGTCGCCAGCCTCAAATTCATTCCCATCACCGATGCCACAGCCATTTCGTTTACCGCCCCGCTGTTTGTCGCGGTGCTGTCAGCGGTGTTTCTGGCCGAAGCCATCTCGCCGTCCTATTGGGTAGCGACCCTCTGCGGCTTTGCCGGTGCCCTGCTGATTGTCAAACCCGGCAGTGCCGATTTCAACATCGGTTCGACTTTGCCTCTGGTCGGCTCACTGTGCTGGGCTACGGCCCTTGTGCTGTTGCGGCAGATGAGCGGCACCGAACCGGTGCGGCTGACCGCTGCCTATTCTGCCCTGATCGGCCTGACCTCGGCCAGTCTGGTCGTGCCCTTTGTCTGGATTGATCCCGATCCTGCGGTCTGGCCCTACTTGGCCGGGATCGGTCTGGCGACGACCACCGCCCATATGATGACGGTGCTGGCCTATGGCTATGCCCCCTCCGCATTGCTGGCCCCGTTCTCCTATACCCAACTGATCGGCGCCACCTGTATGGGTTATGCGGTATTCCATGACATTCCGACCCTGCCGACCGTCCTCGGTATTCTGCTGATCACCGCAAGCGGGCTTTATCTTGCGCTGCGCAACCGACAAACACACTAAAACCGGACAAGGGAGAATTTTCCATGCAACCGATTGTGAATGGCGCGACACGCCTGCTCTTTATCGTCTGCGACCCGATCGCGCAGGTCCGCTCGCCGCTGGTCTACAATCCGAAAATCGAAGCCCATGGCAAGAACTGTATTCTGGTGCCGCTCCTGGTGCCGCAGCAGGACTTCGAACAGACCATCCCCGCAATCATGCGGCTGGGCAATCTCGAGGGACTGATCATCACCTTCCCCTTCAAGGAACGGATCATGCCCTTTATCCGGCATATCAGCGCGGATGCGACGCTGATCGGCGCGGTCAATGCGGTCAAGCTCAACGCGCATGGCGAATGGTGCGGCGATATTTTCGACGGCATCGGCATGATCCGCGCGGTTCAGGCACTCGGCCAGACCGTCAATGGACGAAAAGCCTTGCTCTATGGCGCGGGCGGGGCGGGCAAGGCGATTGCCGCCGCCTTGCTGTCGAACGGTGCCGACACCCTCACCATCATCGACCATGACCACGCCAAGGCGGCAGCCATTGCGGCTGTGTTGAAGCAGCACTATCCGAATGCGTCCATTGGCTGCGATAACCGCAACGTGCAAGACCATGATCTGCTGATCAACGCCACGCCGGTCGGTATGGGCCCCAATGACAGCCATGTCGAATGGACCGGCACCCTGCATGCCGGCATCACGGTTGTCGATATCGTGCCCTATCCGATCGAAACGCCATTGCTGGCACTGGCCAAACAGCTCGGTTGCCCCAACACCAACGGGCAGGCGATGATCCAGGGGCAATCGGATGCGGTGCTCGACTATTTCAACATCGGTTAAGGGACGTTCGTCATGAACCTGAAATTCGGCCAACCCGACAATTCCGTGATCCAGCTGGCCTATGTGGTCGCCAATATCGAAGCCTCCATCCACCACTATCACCAGCGCATGGCGGTCGGCCCGTGGCAGTTGCGCGGACCCTTCACCACCACTTCCGCGCTCTATCACGGCAAGCCCGTGGCCCTCTCGCTGAGTATCGCCCATGCCTTTGCCGGCCACACGATGATCGAACTGATCCAGCAGCATGACGAGCTGCCTTCGGTCTATACCGATACGATCAAAACCACCGGCTACGGCTTCCACCACTGGGGCGTCTCCTGCCCCGATTTCGATGCCAAAATCTTGTCGCTGCACCATGAGGGCAAAGCCCCGGTGTTCGAGGACAAAACCGCGATCGGAACGCGGGTCGCCTATGTCGATTTCAGGGACAGCATGGGTGGCTTTGTCGAATACATCGAAATGAACGAAGGTGCCGAAGCCCGCTATACCACCATGTATGCAAGGGCGCTGACATGGGATAAATCGGAACTGATTATGCGGGTGTGACCGAATTTTTGGGTCCACATGAACGCAGACTCTCTGTCCGCGGATCAGAGTCCCAAAATAAAAATCGACGTCAACAGATATAGCCGCCATGGGGCGATTTTGGTTTCAGAACCATATCGACTTAACAGAACATATTGTGGAAAGATTTGTAACCCGACGTCGCGTGCAGACACCCATCTCCGGATAAGGGTTCCATTACGCCCTTTCTACAATGGTGAACGGCAAAATCTGTGCGCTGCGGTCGCCTTGATTCCAGATGGCTTCGAGGCCTTTGACGATGGCTTGACCGAATTTCGGATAGGGGACCGAGACAGAATTCAACCATGGGGCGATCCAGTCATTTAAGGGATTATCGTCAAACCCCATCAGGACAATGTCGCGGGGAACCCGAAACCCGAGCTCGCTCAAACTGCGATGCGCTCCATAGGCTATTAGATCGGAGGAACAGAACAGGGCCTTTGGCAAATCACCCTGTTGAAGCATCTGTTTGATCCCGTCATAGCCGATCTGGAGATGGTTCAAGCCCTGTCCGGCAAAAATGTGACGGGCTTGCAAACCCTGACCAAGATCTGAAAGTGTCTTCGAATAACCATCGACACGATCGGATGTCGCCGGAGAATGCAATGCACCATGGATCAGGCCGCAATGGTGCAGGCCACGCGTCTTGAAATAAGTCGCCACCGCTGCGCCCGCGGATTTATTGTCAATGCCGACAAAGTCATCGGGGGTGCTGTTGGGCCCTTGCGGGCGGCGGTTGACATAGAGCAGGGTCTCCCCGTGGTCTTGAAAATGAACGAGCTGCGGACTGTCGATCGTGCCCAAAAGCACATAACCGCGCACCAGATGGGCGCGCATGTCCAGCAAGCTTGTATCCTGCAAGTCGGGTTGGTCATGCGTGTCACACAATACCATGGTGTAACCGGCCATGCGCAAAGCGGTTTCGGCAGAGGCCGCAATCGCGGCCATGGTCGGATTGGCCAGATTGACCGCATGGATCGAGACAACACGGCTTTCACCGCGCCGCAAGGATTGCCCGTGGGTGACAGGCCGGTAACCCAACTCATCGACGGCCGCTTTGACACGCTGCTGGGTTTCAAACGAGGATTTGTTGACAATCCCGTTCATGATGCGGGAGACGGTGGCAATCGACACGCCCGCCTGTTTGGCAACAGCCGTGATCGAGGCCGGTTTGGGGCTTTTGCCGTGGATGCGGGGGGTGGAGGTTTTTCTCATGATTGTTTTACTTGTGTCTCAAGATCCCTGTTTCAACCACCCTCGTCAGACCGCCGAAACAAGGGGCCCGTCTCCATAGAACAGATATTGCCAAAGCCTAACATTTGCGCTTAACTTATTAAAGGTAATCGTTTTCCCATTCTCGATCATTGCGCTGTCACGCACAGTGTCTGGTTGAAAGGCGGGCATCAATACCCTGCAAAAAGCGGGGCTGATCTATAACAACAAAGGCGGGAGGATCTTGTGAAACCACTGTTCAAAACGATACTGGGTATGGCCTTTTCGGTGGCGCTGTCAGGCGCAACCGCGCAGGCGCAGGAATTGGCGATCTGGCACGATCTGGGTGACAACGGCAATGCGTGGTTCCAGAAGGCCGGCGAAGCCTTTGCCAAAACACGCCCGGGTGTGAGCATCAAGCCTTCGAGCTTTCCGACCGATCAATGGTTCGGTCGTGTCATCGGCGCGATCAATACGGATACGGCCCCAGCCCTCATTTACAACAATTATGAGCGCGTGATCCGCATCCAGAGCCAGACCGGCAAGGTGATGGATTTGAAGTCCACGCTCGGCGAGGTCAAGGACAAAGACTTTCTGTTGGAAGACGACCTGAAAGTGGCGACCTATGCCGGCAAGATGATCATTCTGCCGATCCAGCGCGTGCAAATGGGCTTCGGCGTCCGCAAAAGCTGGCTTGACAAGGTCGGCGAAAAATTCCCCGAGACCTGGGCGGATGTGCAGCGCATCTCGGTCAAATTCCGCGACAACGACCCTGACGGCAACGGTAAGGCCGACACCTATGGCATGGCATTGGAAGCCGCCAAACCGCGCGACCTGATCCATATTCTCGATCTGTTTATTTTCGGCTCGGGCCTGCGCGCCACGCTGGTCGATGCCAAGGGTGATGTCATCATCGACCAACCCGCCCATGCGCAGGTGCTGGAAGAAATCCTCAAGGCCTTGACGGTTTACGGCTATACCCCGCCCGACACCATCAACCACTCCTTTGCAGAAATGTACCAGACCATCGAAGGCGGACGGGCAGGCATGTTCCGTGTCGGCGACTGGAATGTGAAGAAATGGGACAGCCAGGCCCTCAATGGTGACTTTGTTGTCGGTCCGTGGCCGCAATTCGATCCCGCCCGCAAGAATGCCGTGGTGATCGGCGGGATGCGTGGTGTGGCCGTTCCCGACAATGCCCCCAACAAGGCACTGGCGCTGGAATTCGCCAAATTCCTGCTGACGCCGGAGGCGCAACAGGCTTCGCTGGAAACAGTCGGGGCGGCTGTCCGCAAGGATTTGAACGTTTCGGCCTTGTCGCAACGCGCGCAGTTCTTTGCGGCACCCAAGGGCTCGCTCGTCGCCTATGATTTCCCCGAGTCTGTCCATGTCTGGTATCCCGAACTCGAAGCCGCCTACCACCGCAAGCTGCTGGGGGCTTTGGCCACTCCGCCGAAGGATTTCAAAGCTTTCATCAAAGAAACAGCCCAGGAAATGCGCGATCTGAAAGCAAAACTTGCTGCCAAATAAAGACGGCATCATGATCCTACCTCTGCCCCCGCTCTGTCACGGACAATGCGGGGGCAGAGCCTGACAGGGCTTGAATTCATCATCCGCAGATCGGACTGCACTCCACATGCAAGCTCAATTGGCGATCACGCCACAGCAACGGCTGATCTTTCTGGCCTATGTCGCACCCTTTGCCGTGCTGACCCTGCTGTTCGGACTCTGGCCCATTCTGCTGTCTGTCAAAGTCTCGCTGACAGCCTCGGCCTCGGCCCTGAAGCCCGATGCGGTGTTTGTCGGCCTTGCCAATTACCGTGCGGTCTTTGCCGATCCGTTGTTTCTCGATTCACTCCAACGGACGCTGGTCTATACGATCCTCGCTGTCATTCTGAATGTCGGCTTTGCCTTGGGCTATGCCTTGTTGCTGAATTCGCCGCTGATCGACAAAGGCAAAACATTTTTCAAGATTGCCATTTTTCTGCCGGTCGTCACGCCCGATCTGGCGGGCTATGTGGTCTGGCGGTTTTTGTATGACCGCAGTTTCGGCGCCATCAATGCACTGGCCTCGGCCCTTGATTTGCCGCTGTTCGGCGGTCTGTCATCCCCCAATACGGTGACACTGGCTTTGCTGATCGCCGAATTATGGCGGCATGCCGGTTTCTATGTGATCATCTTTCTGGCCAATCTGGCCTTGTGCGACAAAGCGCTTGTCGAAGCCGCCTCGCTCGATGGTGCCAACCGCTGGCAGATCTTCCGCCATGTCATCATCCCGCAATTGCGTCCGGCGATTTTGATCAACAGCATCTATGCACTGATCCAGTTTTTGAAAACATTCACGGTGATTGTCGTGATGACCAAAGGCGGTCCGGCCGACCTCACCAATTATGTCTCCTATTACGCCTATCAGTTGTTTGATCAGGGCCGCTATGGCGAGGCCACGGCGATGGGGTCGGTTCTGTTTGCCTGCGTTGTCGCTGCAGCCCTTGCCGCCTACGCGCTTGGCAACAGGAGGCCGCAGTGAAGATCGAACGGATTGCCCTCTATCTCGTGGCCATATGGATCAGCCTGTTTTTCATCTATCCCTTCTGGTGGATGGTGATGGGGGCGATGCGCACAACCGAAGCCTTGATGACCTCGCCGCTGCGCTTGTGGCCCGAGCAATGGTCGCTCAAAGTCTTTTCCGACATTGCTTCGATCGGCGGTTTGCCGCTCTGGCGTTATGGCCTCAATTCGCTGGTCATCACGCTTGCCTCGACCATTCTGGCCATCACGGTGACGGCCTTGGGCGCCTATGCGATTGTCCGCTGCAAGGGCTTGGCGCTGTTCGAAACGCTGCGCTATGCCTTTCTGGTCTCGATCATGTATCCCTATATGCTGCTGGTGATCCCCGTTTATATCGTGATGTACCACCTCGGCCTGTTGGGCAGCTATACCGGTATCATCCTGTTTCTGGCCTTGGGTCCCATCCAGTTTTTTCTGTTCGAACAATTCTTCCGCACCATTCCGGCCGATGTCATCGAAGCCGCCATGATTGACGGCGCCGGTGAGTGGACCATTTTATGGCGCATTGTCATGCCGATGGCGGCCCCAGTGGTGGCCACGGCAACCGTCATCACCTTTTTGCTGAACTGGGCCCAATGGTTTCCGGTCATGGTGATTTCACGCTCGCCGGATACTTTCACTCTGCCTGTCGCCCTGCTCAATCTCAACGGCGAGCTTGGCGTCAATGTCCAAGGGATCATGGCGCTGGCCGTGTTGACAACGTTGCCGACTACTTTGGTATTTCTGGCGGCTCAAAAACGGGTCATGTCTGGCATGGCAGACGGGGCGGTCAAAGGATGAACGGAGTAACCGACTTGCAAGACAAAGATTTGCAAAAAGCGATTGAAGCAACGCTTGACCGTGCAAAAACCTGGCTGTGGTCGATGCAGGAAGCGGGCAAGCCCAAAGGCGTTCTGAAAATCAGTGCCGCACAGGACAGCGCGATCTGGCCGGGCATGCTGTTGCCCGGCAGTTACAACGGCTTGCAAGCCTTACAGCTGATCGGCGGACTCGACAGGCTCACGGCCTCCGAGCGTGACAGTCTTGCCAATTGGCTTTTGCAATCACGCCAAACCGACGGAACCTTCCGGATCGAAGGCATGAAGCCGGAGGACACATTCAAAAAGCCAGATCCGGCCGAGACCAAAACCTATATCGATTTTCATGTCAGCAATTACAGCCTTGGCGCCTTGGAGGCGATCGGGCGGCTTGACGCCCCCGTGCTGGATTTTATCACCCCCTATCTGCGCCGTGAATTTTTGGAGGCCTGGTTGTGCCGCCGCGATTTGCGCGACCCCTGGCTCGAGGGCAACAACATCGTCAACCTCGCGAGTTTCTTGTTGCTGAAAGCACAAACTGCGACCCCCGACACGCGCAAACAGATTGCCGATGCCATGGCCATTTTGTTTGATTGGCATGACCGTTATCAGGAACCCTCCACCGGCTTCTGGGGGCTGGGACAGGCCCATGATGCCACCATGGCCCTGCATGCCATGGCCGGATCCATGCATAATTTCCATCTCTATTATGAATGCAATCTGCCGCTGCCCTATCAGGACCGCGCCATTGATTATGCCCTGTCGCAACCACCGCAGATTGTCAGTGCCTGCATCGATGTCGATCTGGTCGATCTGCTCGTGCACGGGCATGACTGTCTCGACTATCGCCGCAGCGATAGCGCGCAATGGCTCAGGGCTTTGCTGCCGCATCTGTTGGCTTTTCAAAATCCCGATGGCGGCTTTTGTGACGAGCGGACCGGCATCCGCAGGCAAGATGGCTGGGTCAACGGCTATCAGGAGCCGCAAGGCCTTTCCAACACCTTTGCAACCTGGTTCCGGCTGATTGCCATTGCGATGATTGCCGATTGTCTCTGGCCGCAATGGCATGCATGGAACTTCCGCCGCATGATCGGCATCGGCTATCGCAAGGCGCGTTGACACATGACACACAAGACCAGCAATGCCGTTGATCCGTTTGCGCATCTGCATGACGAGAATTATGACGCCCCCTATGTGCATCCGCGCTGCAAAGCCCGCGACATGGTCACGATGGCAGGACGCCAGACGGTCAGCCTGAATGGCGACTGGCGTTTCACGCTGGATCTGTTCGATGAAGGATTGCGGCAAAAATGGTTTGCCCAACCGCCCATGCCGGTCAACCAATGGCGGGTTCCGCGTGATTATGACGAAAGCGACGCACAAACCCTGTCGGTCCCCTCTGTCTGGTCACTGGCCAAACCTGAATGGACCTATTTTGAAGGTGGCGGCTGGTATTCCCGATCGATCCATCACGAGGAGCATGACCAACGCGTGTTCCTGCGCATCGGGGCCGCCAATTACGAAGCCCGTATCTTCCTGAACGGCCAATTTCTGGCCAGCCATCAAGGCGGTTCGACCCCGTTCTTTGTCGAACTGACACCACATCTTCAAGCCGGCGACAACCGGTTGCAGATCAACGTCGACAATCGCCGGCGCCCCGAAAGAGTGCCCATGCACCATTTCGACTGGTTCAATGATGGCGGCATTTATCGCGATATCGAAATGGTCTTGTTGCCGCGCACCTTCATCAAGGATTTCAGCCTGTCGCTGGTCCCCGATGGCACGCTTTCGACCCTGCATTGCACCGTCACTCTCTCGGACCATGACAATGGCACAGCGGTGCTGGTCATACCGGAGCTGTCGTTGACGCAAGACATCACGATTGCCGGCGGTCAGGGCAAAGTCGAATTCTCCGCTCCCTTGCGCCTGTGGTCGCCCGAAGACCCCCATCTTTACGAATGCAGGATCAGCTTCGGTTCGGACACCGTCACCGACCGGATCGGCTTTCGCGAGATCAGACGCGAGGGCACAACCTTGCTGCTCAACGGCAAGCCGCTGTATCTGCGCGGCGTCTGCGTGCACGAGGACGATGTCCGTCTCGGCAAGGTCTCGACCATCGAGGATGTGACGCGCCGCTATCAGGACGCCAAGCGTCTGGGCTGCAATGCGCTGCGTCTGGCCCATTACCCCCACCATGAGCATGCCGCTAAACTGGCCGATGAAATGGGGCTGATGCTGTGGGAAGAGGTGCCGGTCTATTGGGCCATCCAGTTCGACAATGAAGCCACCTATCAGGATGCCCACAACCAGCTGGAAGAAATGATGACACGCGACCGCAACCGCGCCAGCGTCATCATCTGGGGGGTGGGCAATGAAAATGCCGATACGGATGCACGCTATTCCTTCATGAGGCGCCTGGCCGATCATGCCAAAAGCTTTGATCCGACCCGCCTCGTTGGTGCGGCCTGCCTGATCAACCGCGAACAGTTCCGGATCGAAGACCGTCTGGCCGACCATCTCGACATCATCGGTCTGAACGAATATTTCGGCTGGTACGAGGAAGGGTTCGAGGGCTTGCGTCAATTGCTGGCCAATTCAAAGCCCGACCGTCCCGTCCTGATCAGCGAAGTCGGCGCGGATGCTCTGGCTGGCCATCACGGTCCCGACAGCGAATTGTTCACCGAAGAACGGCAGGCCTGGGTGTTTGAAAACCAGATCGAAGCCATCCGCAAGATCGACTGGATCTGCGGGTTTTTCCCGTGGCTCCTCTACGACTTCCGCTCCCCGCGCCGCCAAACCTCGATCCAGAACGGCATCAACCGCAAGGGTCTGATCGCCGAGGACAAGAGGACCCAAAAACTGGCGTTTGAAGTCATTGCAGGGTTTTACAGGCAGATCGGAAATGAACCGTAAGCGTTGAACAAGGCGTTTCATCTTTCTTGAACATAGAATCCCGGATGATTGCCCTGCCCTATCCTGCCCATGTCCCCAGGAGTTGGGTCACGAATTGTTGGGTGGCCGGCGGCAGTGTCAATCCCTGACGGCGCAGAATGCCGAGTGTGCGTGACACTGTCGGGTTTGAAATTTTTCGGGTGACAAGGATAGGGTGCGGTAATTGCGGTGTGGCCAGACGCGGAAGCACAGAAACCCCGAGCCCCGCTTCAACAAGCCCCAATGAAGTCGAGAGATGGTTGACTTCGAAACTCCAAGCCAGGTTGAGACCGGCCTTCACCAATGCCCCGTCCAGCAAAAGCCGGTTGCCGCTGGAACGACTGACCGTAATCAGCGGATAACCTTCCAGATCGCTCCATTGCAATTCTTCACGCTCGGCCAATGGATGGTCCCGTCGGCATGCAAAGACAAATTCTTCCTCGAGCAAAGGCTCGAAGGTCAATTCGCTATGGTGGCTACCAAACAGGCTGATCCCGAATTCAACATCTCCTCGCAAGACAGCCTCGATCACATTGTTGGCCGACATATCACTGATCCTGAATCTGACAGCAGGATATTGCGCCTTGAACCGGCCGATGACTGACGGAAGAAAATAGAAGGCAGCGGTTGGAATGCAGGCAAGCGTGACAACCGCGCTTCTGCGTCCGCGGTCCTGCATTGAAAACAGCGAATGATCAAATTCGTCCAGCATGCGCCTAACCATCGGCAGAAATGCACGGCCTGCCGTGGTCAAGGCGATCCGGCGTGTTGTCCGCTCCAGCAGGATTTCACCAATTGCAAGTTCAAGGCGCTGGATCCGGCGGCTCAAGGCAGGCTGGGACATATTCAGGCTCGTCGCGGCACGATGAAAACCGACAAGATCCACCACTGCCACAAAGGCTCTCAGGTCCAGCAATTCATAATTGATGCTCATATCGAATTAATAACACCAATAATTGCATTTGTCTGCATGAATTAAGCCCATTATCCCTTGGTCACGCAGGATGGATCAAAAGGCAATTGCGTGATGACAAGCAGGCTGGAAACGGATCGGGGATTGAGGCGCATTCCTTGCGTCATCATGCGCGGCGGTACATCGCGCGGCCCGTTTTTCCTCGAAAGTGACCTTCCGCAGGATCCGGCCCTGCGTGATCAGGTGCTGATTGCAGCAATGGGGTCACCGCATGCTTTGCAAGTAGACGGGATCGGCGGTGGTAATTCCCTGACCAGCAAAGTGGCGATTATCGGTGCTCCCAGCCATCCCGAGGCGGATGTTGATTATCTCTTTGCCCAAGTCAGCGTGGAATCGACCAAAGTCGATTTCAATCCAAATTGCGGAAACATGCTGGCGGGTGTCGGACCTTTTGCATTGGAGGCCGGGTTGGTTGCTGCATGTGATGGTGAAACAACTGTGAGGATTTTCAATCGCAACACCAAAACACTCATCCATGCCGTTGTGCAGACCCCGGGCGGGCAGGTGGCCATGGAAGGGCAGACAAGAATTGACGGTGTATTGGGGACATCTGCGCCTATCCATCTGACGTTTCTGAATGCGATGGGCTCCAAAACATGCGCCTTGCTGCCAACCGGCGCATCGATTGATGTGATCCATAATATTGAAGTGTCGCTGGTCGATTATGCCATGCCGATGGTTCTGATGCGTGCCAGTGATCTCATGCTTTCAGGGGACGAGCTACCCGGAGAGATAGATGCCAACTCCGCACTGTTGCGCCAGGTCGAAGCGATCCGCATTGTTGCAGGTGAGAGAATGGGCCTCGGCAATGTCACGGATCGTGTGATCCCGAAAATTGGTCTCTTGTCCGCACCGCGTCGGGGAGGCACGCTGACCTCGCGTTATCTAGTGCCCGACCGGTGTCATTCAAGCCATGCGGTAACCGGTGCCCTGTGTGTGGCAACCGCGACACGCATTGAAGGGAGTATTGCAGCGCAAGTTGCAGCCCGTGTTTTGGCGGACCAGATCAGCATTGAACACCCTTCCGGAACCATTGAAGTTGCACTGGCTGCCGATGCATCGGGCCAGATTGCAAGTGCCAGTCTGGTGCGTACGGCGCGACGCGTTTTCGAGGGCAACCTTCTGCTGCCGGATCATCTTTTTTATCACAATAACGCTGCATAAAATTAGTCTTTGGAGGACGCAACATGGGCCAGAAAAGCATTATCTCCATTTCGCGACGCCAATTTGTCCAGACACTCGCTCCTGCCGGTCTGGCTCTGGTTCTGCTGCCCTCTGGTACAAAGGCTCAGGGTCAGTTTCCCTCGAAAAATTTGAAACTTATTGTGCCCTATGCCGCTGGTGGCGGGACGGATGCGATTGCACGGTTGATTGCTCAGGCCGTTGGAACTGTGCTGGGCCAGACCATGATCGTGGAGAACAACGGAACAGCGGGCGGAAATCTGGCAACTCAGCAAGCCGCCAGCGCAGACAAAGACGGCTACACAGTCCTGATGGCCAATCAGGGACCTATGGTGGTGAACCCCCATCTTTTCAAATCGGTCAAGGTGGATACGTTGAAGGCATTCGATCCTGTCTCCATGATCGCTGATACACCGCTTGTTGTGGTCGTGCCCAAGGATTCACGTTTCGGATCCCTTCAGGAGTTGGTCACCTTCAGCCAGAAGAACCCCGATAAACTGACTTATGGCTCGGCCGGAAATGGTTCGGCGAGCCACCTTGCGGTGTTGTTGCTGGCCACTGCCGCCAAATTCAAGGCCGTGCATGTGCCTTATCGTGGTGCTGGACCGGCAATCAGTGATCTGGTCGGAGGAAATTTTGATTTCATGATCACGACAATGCCTTCGATCATCGGGTTGATGGAAGCCGGAACCGTGCGGGCACTTGCGGTTACCTCGAAAGTCCGCGTTACCGCTTTTCCTGTTATTCCTACGGTTGCAGAACTGGGTTGGCCTGATTATGAAACCAGTGCCTGGTATGGTTTTGTGGTTCCGGCAGGCGTTCCCAAACCGGTGATTGAACATCTGCGTTCCGCAACCGTAGAAGCGATCAATACACCCGCACTCAAAGAACGGCTCATCAAGGAAGGGGCGACGCCTTTGGGCTCGTCACCGGAAGAATTTGCAGCCTTGTTGGGCAAGGAGCATGCCCGCTGGGGTGCTTTGATCAAGGAAACAGGGCTGAGGCATGACTAAACACCGCGGCCTCCCGGCATTGCGGGCCATTGACTTGCCTGGGCTATTCACAAGCCTGATTAAAGTGTCTGATATGATTTAAAATATAATCCGTATAGTTCAGTTTTTCTTGCTCCATGCGACTTAAATAATCCGCTCCATTTGATTCAGGACAGCCCAAGACCCTTTCCTCAGGTCGCAAAACCGCACTGCGCTTTGTCTTTGGAACCAGCATCTTTATGCCGTTGTTAAAAGATGCTATCAATCTCGGAACAAGGCTAAATACAAGAATAAATAATGGGGGAGACAGGTGATGGGACAATCTGGCCGTCGTGCTTTTTTGAAACAGTTTGGCCATTTTGGCATGGGGGCAATGGCCTATCACATGGCCAGCTTTGCCCCCCAGACTGTTTTGGCGGATGAGCCTTTCAAAGGCCGCACCCTCAAACTTGTTGTGCCGTTTCCGCCCGGCGGAGCCACCGATGTCATCGGCAGAATTGTCATGGATCGCTTGGGGCAGATGTGGAACAATACGATTGTTGTCGAAAACAGGCCCGGAGCCGGCGGCAATATCGGTGTCGATACTGTTGCGCGGTCCGAACCCAATGGCGAAACTCTTTTGATCGTCTCGGTCGGGATGGCGACAAACCGTTACCTCTATTCAAAGGTCAATTACGACCCTGTTGCCGATTTTATTCCCGTCAGTCTGGTTGCGATGGTGCCCAATGTGCTTGTTGTCGGCAACCATTTGCCGATCAAGTCTGTGGCTGAACTGATTGACTATGCAAAGAAAAATCCCGGGAAATTGAATTACGGCTCTTCGGGGGTTGGCACTTCCGTGCATCTTTCCGGCGAGTTGTTCCAGAAAATGACCGGCACGGTGATGACCCATGTCCCCTATCGGGGGACTGCACAGGCGACACAGGATCTGATCGGCGGCCGGATTGATCTGATGTTCGACAATATCAGCCAGATTTTACCGCATATCCGTTCCGGTTCGGTCCGGGCTTTGGGCATCACAACAGCCAAACGTTCGCCTGTGACACCGGAATTTGTTCCTGTCGCGGAAACCGTGCCGGGTTTTGATGTGTCATCCTGGTTTGCGCTCTATCTTCCGGCCAAAACGCCTGCAAATCTCGTCACCCGTTACGAGGCCGATGTTGCCGCCGCCGTCAAGGATGCATCTGTCAAACAACGCCTTGAAGCGACCGGCGCTATTGTTATCGGTTCAAGCTCGCAAGAATTATCCAGTTTTCTGGTCTCGGAGATGAAGGTGTGGGGTGATCTGATCAAAAGTGCCAGCATCAAGGCCGATTGATCGGCATTGGGCCATTATTCAGGTCGCGGGACCCAATATTGACGCTGATATAAGGAATATAGAGGAAATCATGTTGCAAAAATTATTTCGTAACCCTCAAGACGCTGCTGCCGGACTCTTCCTTGTCTCGGTTGCTGCATTTTTTTTATGGCAGAGTTCTAGCCTGGATTTAGGTACTTTACGCAGTATGGGGCCTGGAATGCTTCCGAGAAGCCTCGCACTTATTGTGCTTGGTCTCGGATGTCTGATTATGTTCAACGCTTCCGTAACAGTCGGGCCGGCTTTGGAATCCTGGCAATTGCGTGGACCGGTTTTCGTGATTGGATCCATATTGATTTTCGCTTTGCTGATCAGAAGCGCAGGCTTGCTGGTTGCCGGACCGCTCACCATGATTGTTGGCGCCTATGCGAGCGATGAATTCAGGCTGAAGGAAACTTTGATCTTTTCCGTCCTGATGACAGCATTCTGCATTCTGCTGTTCAAGGTCATGCTGAAACTACCCATTCCTGTCATCGCGTTTATGTGAGGTATTGATAATGGACACGATCATCGGGAATCTTGCTCTTGGTTTTAACACGGCCATGAGCTTGCAGAATTTGGGTCTTTGTTTCATCGGCTGTCTTGTCGGGACTTTGATCGGTGTTTTGCCGGGCGTCGGCCCCATCGCAACCATTGCAATGCTGCTGCCGATTACCTTCGGCATCGATCCCACCGGTGCCCTGATCATGCTGGCAGGCATCTATTACGGCGCGCAATACGGAGGTTCGACAACCGCCATTCTGGTCAATATCCCCGGCGAGGCAACATCGGTTGTGACAACGCTTGATGGCCACCAAATGGCCAAGCAGGGTCGGGCGGGTGTCGCCTTGGGTGTCGCGGCCATCAGCTCCTTTTTTGCTGGGACCGTTGCAACAATCGTGATTGCCGCATTGGGATTGCCCCTGACAAAACTGGCGCTGTTGTTTGGTCCGGCGGAATATTTTTCGTTGATGGTGATGGGATTGGTATGTGCCATTGTTCTGGCGCGCGGTTCCATCGTCAAAGCCATAGCGATGATCGTATTCGGACTATTGCTTTCGACGGTCGGCACCGATCTGGAAACCGGCGAAGACAGAATGACGATGGGCATTGCCGAGCTGTCGGACGGGGTCGATTTTGCCGTATTGGCGATGGGCATATTCGGTTTTGCCGAAATCATCCGCAATCTGGAAAATGTCGAGACACGGGATGTCGTGCGCAACAAAATTGGCCGCCTGTTGCCAGCTTGGCAAGACATAAAGGATTCCGCCATGCCTGTTCTGCGTGGCACGGGCATCGGGGCCATTCTCGGCATCCTGCCCGGCAATGGTGCCGTGTTGGGACCATTCGCATCCTATACAATCGAAAAGAAGATTGCGAAGGACCCGTCCCGTTTTGGCAAAGGGGCAATCGAGGGTGTGGCAGGACCAGAGGCGGCCAATAATGCAGGCGCGCAAACAGCCTTTATCCCGCTGTTGACGCTCGGCATCCCCCCCAATGCCGTGATGGCCCTGATGGTGGGGGCCATGACGATCCACGGCATCATCCCTGGCCCGCAGGTGATGACCAAAA
>Ga0114968_10001488_pt1 | contig 17943 bp, 15 predicted proteins | sample M_130807_EF_Meta_FD_87020 | JGI IMG/M metagenome (GOLD analysis project Ga0114968, IMG submission 87020) | Freshwater microbial communities from Lake Montjoie, Canada to study carbon cycling - M_130807_EF_MetaG | ecosystem: Environmental > Aquatic > Freshwater > Lake | place: Lake Montjoie...
CAATCCTTTCCGCCCTTAGCGGCCTTAGCGTGAGGAACGTGCTCCCCTAAATCCCTTAACCCCATAATCCCTATCCTTAAAACCTCCAATTCATCTCAAATTCGACCGCCTGGGTGTAAAAATTCTGCATCGTATAGCCCCCGAAATCGGGACTTAGTACCCCATCAATACGGTAGGCGATCGATACATCGAATCCTGGAGCCACTTGGTAACCGCACCCTAAAAATGCTTCCCAGGCCCCCATGAAGTTCGACTGATTGAAGTCTCCCTGATAGTTGATCGTTCCCGAAATCGTGCTGACAGTGAGTTTTTGGAACATGCCTCCGCCGCCTGCACCGACAAACGGGCGCCACCCGTCCCCAATTGGATAGGAAAACTCGACGTTTACCATTAGCGGCACCTGCAAGAGATATCCCTCCGCATCCAGCCTCATTGTTCCATTGAGATTTGGATTGCCACCGACCCCCGTGAAGGTTCCATTTCCTGTGATCGTGTACGATTCAACCGTGTTGTAAATGCAGCCGGTTTCAAACTCGAAATTGATCCACTGGTTCAGGCGGTAACCTGGAGCAAAATCGAAACGGAAGCCTGGGTTGAAGCCGATCGACTCATAACTAACCGTTCCATTGAACGGAACCGATGTGGCGAAAAGGGGATTAATGTTCGTCTGCGGATAATCCCTGGTGTCCCGTTGGGCGACAGACATATCAGAGTTCACCGTCCCACCGAGGGCAATTCGCAATCCTGGCCCCGGACCCGTGACCGGCTGAGCTTGCACATCGGTTAGGGACAATCTCTGGGCAAACAGATTCGATCCACAAAAAAACATTATGATCAGTAAGCACCATGCCCTTATGAGTGACATCGCGTCCTTGGCGTACTTTGCGTGAGGCATCATTTTCAACTCAGCTCAAAAGCGAATCGTCACCGTCCCCATAATCGACATTGAGGGAACCGACTGTCCTGCGATCGAATTCAGGTAGCGGAACTGAACATCCACCATGAGGTCCGGCTCTCCAGGGTTAATCTGAATTCCTCCAAACCCTTGGTAGGCGGAAAGAGTTTGGCTGCGGGTCACATCATTTGGGGATCCCGTGATAAAAACTTGGCGAAAAATTCCGCCCATTCCGCCTCCAGCTACGAGCCGAATGCGGGTCGCACCGAGGGGATCGGTTCGAAAGACAAAATTTCCCATCATAGGCACCTGGAAAAGCTGGACATTAGTCACTTGGGTCAGATCGGTGGCGGTGATTCCCGAGGTCTGATTGGAATAAACAGCGTTGTAGAGAAGCCCTCCCTCGATCTCAAAGGCGATGTTGTCGTGAAACTGGGCGCCCAGCATCACACCCGTGGCAAATCCAGGGGCCATAGTAACATCACTCGTTATGCCAAAATCTGGATAATCCACATTTGTTACAAAACTTAACCCGACTCCGGTTCGGACATAAAAAGGGGACAATTCCTGCGAATCTGCAATCGCTGGGGCGATTCCATCGGCACTCTTTTGTCCTGGGAGCGGGGCGTCGGTCAGCTCCTTGGATGGATCACTTCCGTAGGCTGGGGGCAGGGAATAGGGATTTGGCGCCATTGCGTCTTGGGCAGCTGTATCAGTTCCCCAGGCTTTTGTGCCGAGAGGTGGCTTCTCCTGAGCATAAAAGTTTTCGCACCCGAATAAAAAAAGCCCAACTGTCAGAAGATTAAAATACACACCCCTTGCCATTGCCGAATGCTGGTAACGGCCTGAATTGGTTCAACCAGTTGTTGCTCATAAAATTAACAACTTGTGAAGAGTCATTGAACTGTCACCACAACTTATTGGATTCGAGTTCACAAGATATAGTATTGAAAGCGAAGTTGACCTTTGGTTCTGCCGGAATGAATTCAGAAAAGAGGGGTGCTCATGAGAACCGCAATTCGGCGTTCCCTATGCCTTGGCTTTTTCTTGGCAGTCGGAATCAACTCTCACTCCTGGGGGCAAGGATTTGGGGGCATTCGTGGTCAAGTGGTTGATTCCGACTTCGGTCAACCTATCGCGCGCTCCTCTGTCGTCATCATAGACACGCCGTTCGGAGCCATGACGGATGATCAGGGAAACTTCACTATCAGCGGTGTTCCCCCTGGCGCTTACACTCTCAGCGTTCGAAGTGGCGGATACCTTCCCAAGCTGGTTCCTGGGATCAGCGTTTCCTCGGGCACGTTCAATGATGTTCGGGTTGAAACGATTGCTGAAGTTGAGGAGATGGAGGAGTTGGTTGTACCGGGAGAGTTGGAGAAGACTTCGGAGGTTGGTCTACTAGCAGAACGACAGGGAGCGACAGCCGTTTTGGATACGATCGGGGCTGATCTTATCTCCCGACTGGGGGCTGCAACGGCCGGGCAGGCCCTCAAATCTATGGTGGGCACCTCGGTGGTGGACGGAAAATATGTTGTGATTCGAGGTCTGAGCGACCGTTACGTCAATACTCTCCTAAATGGGGGCAGGTTGCCTACCTCTGATCCCGATAAAAGAGCCGTCAATGTGGATCTTTTTCCTGGATCTGTTCTGCAGAGCATTAACACCTCGAAAACATTCACCCCCGATCAAGCTGGGGACTTTACAGGGGGTAGCGTCGACATTCGAACAAAACAGTTTCCAGAAAAACCTTCTTTTGGAGTCTCCGTTGGGGTTGAGTACAATAGTCAGGCTACCTTCAATTCCGCTTTTCCAACCTATGCAGGTGGTGGGACGGGTCCCTTTGGTATGAATGCGAGCCGGCGAGAGATTCCCGAAAGTGTGATTAACAATCCGAATCTCAAAACGCCACCTCCAATTGCAGGGGTAACTCCAGGAGCCTCGGCTTCTGAGCCGCAGAAGCTTACGATTGCCAACGAGGCAGATTTGCTCCTGGCTGAAAATATCAATTCTGCCATGCAACAAATGAACCCAGTATCTGGATTTACCCGAAAGGCCGTCGGCCCCAATTACAGTGTGAATCTCCAAGGGGGTGACTCCGTTGAAATTGGTCCAGATCAAACTTTTGGCACGTTTGGGGCGTTCAGCTATCGTCACAAGTACACCTATTATCCAGCGGCTACGCGGGCGAACTATGAGGTTACGAAATCGGGAGGGGCGTTCTCTCTTACCGATCAATTTATCGCCGCGGATGACAAGGGCAGCGAGGAGGTTCTTTGGGGAACCCTCCTCGGGATGGGATACCAGCCTCAAAAAAACCAAAAAGTTTCGATGAACTTGCTCTTTAATGAGCAGGCAACAGACACCACAGACTTTCAGCAAGCCGATAGCTTTGAAAATCAGGTTAGTTCGAATGAGGCGATCCAATATACCAGCTTACAGTATTCGGAGCGTCAGCTTGCCTACCTTCAATTAACTGGGGAACACGAAGTGTCGGCCCTCAGAAATCTCCAAATCGATTGGGTTGGAAGCCTGGGGAGAGCCAAGCTCAATGAGCCTGATCAACGACTATTTCAGAGCCGCTATGATACAGAAACAGATGTGTACTCCCAGTTGGCTACGGATGACCCCACTTTTACTGGGAGCCTGTCGCCCCTTCAAAGGTACTCCCGTGATTTGACAGAGAACTCATATAACGCAATCGTCAATTTCAGCGTTCCTTTTTTCGAAGAGAAAGAGAATCCCAGTAAGTTCAAGACAGGATTTTACATCGACAATTCGCAGCGTAGTTATCAGCAGTCCCTCTTCGCCTACGCTTATGGGGCTGCAGGAGACCCCCCCCAATATCAGACCTTTGGGGAGCCGGGAGACCCTACCAATGGCCAAACGTGGGCGGATGTTTTCTTGAATCAGAATCGATCCGGTTTAGTCAATCCAGCCGGGGCCTTGGGTAACGACCAACCCCTTTCCTGGTCAGTTTACAATGCTAGTGGAACCGGCGATTTTTATAATGCCAGCCAGCAGGTCATCGCATCCTATGCCATGTCTAGCCTCCGACTGTTCCCACAGTTGACAGTCACAGGAGGTGCCCGCTTTGAAAACACAAACTTACAATCCAAGGGCGCACCTTCCGCCGTCTTTCCCAACCCTAATAGCGACATTCAGCAGTTGGATCTTCTTCCAGCTGCGGCAGCTACATTTCAGATAATGCCAGAGGTAAATCTGAGACTTGCTTGGTCTCAGACTCTTGCGCGGCCATCGTTTAAGGAACTGGGGGCAGTTGTGACTCAGGACTTTTCTGATTCGCAGATTTTCATTGGAAACCCGAATTTGAAGCTGTCCTCAATCAATAATTATGACTTTCGATTGGAGTATTTTCCTAGAGCAGGAGAAGTTCTGGCCGTCAGTCTTTTCTATAAGAACATTGATCGTCCGATAGAGCAGACAATCGCTCAATTGGGGGGGACCCAATTTTTCCAGTATATCAACAATCCGAATGGGACTCTTTGGGGGGCGGAGTTTGAGTCGCGGAAAAGGCTGGATCAGGTTGCCTCGTTCCTAAAAAACTTTTCAGCGAATTTTAATTTTACCTACATTCAGTCCGAAGTGGCCCTAACCCAAGAGCAGATTACGGCAAAAAAGGCCATTGGCTTGGCTGAGTCGACACGACCTATGCAGGGCCAACCGAACTACATTATCAATGCTGGACTCAGCTACGACGACCAAGCGCGGGGGTTCTACGCAGGTTTATTCTATAATGTGACAGGACCTTTGCTCTATGCTGCGGGTCTGGATCTACCGGATCTTTACGAGCAACCTGCTCCCAGCTTGGATTTCAATCTAACTCAATCTTTCGCTGATCAGTGGAGTATTACTTTCCGAGGGAAAAACCTTCTTAACCCCATCTTTAGACAGACGATGACCTATGCTGGACAAGAGTATACATACCTTAGTTATACAAAAGGGTTCGACCTTTCCACATCGATCAACTACAGCTTTTAAAGGGACTCGGGCAAAGGGCGAATTCCAAAGTCAGGATCGGCTTGGGTTTTCTCCAAGATGAAAGAGCGATCTGGTGCGAGAAGTGGTACATCCTCGATCTTTCCGTCGATCTCTGTGTCGAGGCCTATCCACTTTACTTGGGACGAATCCCATGAGAAACGTCGAAAGGCAAGTCCATTCCAAATCTTCAAAATATCTCCCGAGGTCCAGCCTTGCTGCGGGGTAAGATCGAGATCTGAGATCTTGGAAAAATTCGGCTGGGGGAGCGAGATTAGATTCGGGCCGGCGCGTAAGGGGCGACGCAACAGGTGCTGACGGCTCTCTCCCAAGATGCTAAATCGCAACGTCTCTCCAGAAGGTCGCCGAACGATGAGTCCTGCCCCAGGTGGCAGGATAGGATTCAGAGCTTGGGCCAGAGGACGCACAGTAAGGTTCCAGCAGGGCAATCCGGTTTTCGCTGGCTTGAGCCAGTACGTCGATTGACCTGCTGCATGGCAAACTGTCACGCTGTCAGATAAAGCGACGACGGGATGAGACTTGATTCGGCCGGGCTTGGTGCCACCACCAAATAGATCCTCCAAGGTCCACGCAGGAAACACGATAAACGATGCTCCGGCTAGGGTGGGGGGGAGACTGCTACGGGTATTTTCTGGCGAAGTCAGGATCGTTAAAATTCTGCTCTGGCCGGCCGCTGAATTTATTTTGTCTCCGGAACCTAGGAAAAATCGCTCCCCCTCCAGGCTTGAATCAGTGGGACAGGATGTGATTTCAAGAAAAAGGGAGTCTTTTGAATCAGGAGCGGATTCCCCGGTCACTTGGACGGAGAGTTGCGTGTTGGAAAGAACGGAGGCAACCGTGCCTCGAAGAACAGCCGGCTTCAAAATCGAAACTCCCAGGTAGGTGGTTCCGGTGGGGATCGTAAAAGTCTGATACGTGCCAGTGGGTGTGTTGGTCTGCGCAAAAATGGAGAAAGTCCATCCTGCGATAAAAAAGAAAGTCAAAAGAGCGGTTCGACGTATCGGGAAATTTAAATAGGAGAGTTTTGTTTTCATGGGAGAACCGTAAGGACTAAGGTGCTTTTCGTGTAGCCTGCGCCATTCTGAACATAAAGAGTGATGGGATAAACTCCCGCTTGCGTTGGTGTTCCAGTGATCAATCCTCTTCTCCTGGCTACGGTTTTTTCTGCGGTGCTACCATCAATATATGCGGTGCCGTTCCATTTTTTCCCAAAACCAAGGCCTGGCGGCAAGCCCGTGGCGTTCATGTAAATAGTCGAGTTTGCACCCATGTCGGACCCAGTGAGAAAGAAGCCCTCCGCAGGAGCATAGGTTGTCAACGTGGGTTGATTTAGACGAAAAGTGCCGGGGGTGATTCCTAAGGAGGCAACACTCGGTCTTGAGCCGTCGACCTGAATGTTCAGGGTGCTCGATGTGGAAAGGGTGGAGCCGTTCATTTTCTGGGTGGAGGCTTGTAGCGTGACGGGGAAAGATCCAGGGGAGGATGGAACACCATAGATCATGTCATAAAAGCCTTTGTTAAAGCTCACATTTCGTTCAAAGGTAAGTCCAGGAGGAAGACCTGTGACCGCCTTGGCTTGAGCCGAGTCATTCGAGCTAAAGACATGACGAAAAGGCAGTCCCACGCCAGCAGCCCGATTTAGTTCGCAGTTAATCACGGGGGCGGTTGCGTCGATCGTAATCGTAATGGGAAGGATGTTGCTTGCCCCACTGCTGTTAGATGCCCGGAATGAGGCGGAATAAACACCGAGCTGGTTCGGCGTTCCCGAAATAAGCCCTGCGATTGTGGTCCCAGAAGCTTGCGTTTGTAAGTTTAGACCAATTGTACTCAGATTGACACCAGACACCTGTTCGTATGTGAAGGGGCCCACAGCGTCGTTAAGAGCTCGCTGGAGAATTAGTGAAAATTTTTGCCCACGGGTTGCCTCGAGCTCGGCAGGGGCGGGAGCCAGTAGCACAGGACGTGGGCCTAATATATTGAATGCGATAGCAACTTGTGCCGTTACCCCGCTAGAAAATGTTGCAGTGACGAGGGTTGGAGTGGGGTTTCCATCAGCTAGATCATCTTTGGTCGGCCACGTTTCTGTGGGTGTGCCAGATATGGTTCCCGTAGTCGGATCGATTATTAGGCCAGTTGGCTGAGGTAGGAAACCAAAGGACGGACTGCTCCCCGGCGGCACTGTGAAAGTAATTGGAGTAATTGCCGAACCGACGGCCCCATTTACACTGCTTTGGGAGGGAGTGATCGTCGGATTGGCGAGAGTTAATGTAACCAGCTGTGGGTCAGATGTTCCACCCGCATTGCTCGCTCGTATCGATAGGGTGTAGGAGGTTCCCGCGGCCCCTACAGTAGTGCCGGTGACCAGGCCAAGGGCGCTGATCGAAAAGCCCGCTGGAGCACCACTGAGTGTGAAGGAGGTGGGAACGTTGTTCGCCGATACGGTGAGGGAAAAAGGAACGCCACGATAGGCTGTTTGAGCCCCAATCGGGGTTATGACGGGAGGGTTGCCTACGGGGGCATTGACTGTAAAGGTGACTACTTTTGTTACTTCAACAAAAAGCGGGTTGTTCGCCCTGAGGGTGACGGTAAAAGTTCCCGTCGAGGTGGGCGTTCCGGATATCTCGCCAGTAACAGGATTGCACTGAAGGCCAGTTGGCAGACCATCGGCCGAGTAAGAGGTCGCACCGTTATTGGAGGTGATTGTATATGTGGGGTAAAGCTGATCTTTGACTGCAGCTGGGGGATTGCCACTAGTGATGCCTAGGGCGATTGTAGTCTTGATGGTCCCAACCCCGTCTGTCCCAGTGTCTGCGGTCGAGCCATACAAAGCAGTTACAGAATTATCAGGATCGAGACTCGGGAGGGCATTGGCAATGGCTACTGAAGTGTCGAGGGATGTGCCATCTGGGTAACTTGAGTTGTTCCAGCGAAGTGCAGCTACTTCTGTTGCCGCAGCAAGTGTCGAACCCTTCCAAAACACCATGTCAATTTTTTCACCAACTAGGCCCACATCGCTGAATGAAAAGAGAATCGGCTCCGTCCCATCCCCGAAATCGGCATACGTTGCTGATTTGCCGAGGGTAAAATTTGATAACAACGCAGCTTCAGATGAGTTACCGCTCAGATAACTGGAAAGGACGTTAGCAACGTTCGTATTGGCCTTCCAAGACCCAAACCACACTAGCGAGCTGCCTGCCAATTCATTCGTATCGGTCGAAGTTACGGGATTATAGTTTTGGTAGTTAACAAAAATGGTAGCTGCATAAGATTTTTGCAGTCCAGTCATCAGCAGGAAGGTGGCAAAAGCGAGAGTGATTGTTCTTTGATTCATCGGCTCACCTTATTTGGTTAACCAAATTTCTGCGACTTTAGATCGGTGATGAGTGGGGTCCAATTCAAGGATTATGCTGGAATCGTTAAGCTTGGTTACTGCAGAGCCGGAAGAAAGAAGGGCGGCAATTGCGGCTCGATTGGAGTCAGGATCCGCGACAAATGCGCCAATGCTGAGAGCTGCGTCTGAAGGCAGGGATATAAGTTTACCTATCTCTATTTCATCGGCTTGCTTAATGCTATCATCATTGGTGGCTGAGAGGATAATTTTGACCGTCGCAGCTTGTAGGGATGAAGCTAGAGCAAGAAGAAGAATCAGGTAACTAGCCCAATGTCCTTTAACCTTGAAACTCATATAAACTAAATAGAGCCGGTGGCTCTGTTTCTCAAGTGGCTCTCTACTCTGTCATCAAATCGTAACGTTGGGCTTTAACAGGCCGCTTCTATTTTCAATCAATGCGATCTTTTCGCAAACGACTCAAGTTTGTTTTTGCGAGTTTTTTTGTCTATCCGATTTGTGGCAATTCGATGGCAAAACTCAATTGGAAAAATCAGGTAATCTATAAATCCTTAATAATCAAAGGTCATAGAGGGTCAGCTCAGATTTTCTGTCACACAAAAGTCACAAAAAAGTAGTGGAATAAAAAAAATGATCTACTACGGTTTTTATGTGTCCAAGATTTTACATCAACCTCAAACAGGAGAAAAACGCACTATGAACATCAAAACAAAAAATAACCTAATCACGCCAGTCGCTTTGGCTCTGCTCACGGCAATGGCATTTAATACCAATTCAATCGCAGGTGTTGCAGAAGTTGCGACGCTTGTGCCCGTAGCGATCCCAGCAAAAGTTGGAACGACTGCTGGTGTTAAATTTGTCGGTATCCCTGTTGCCCGTCCTGGAATTTTTGAAGGATCGGTAACAACATTGGTTGCGGCTGCGGCTTCCGCGAGCACGGTAGTGACCGATTCTAAGTTCACGGCTGCAGTTGTTTCCGAGCTTGGAAGTCCGACTGTCAGCACTGCTCGTGTTTCCGACGAAAATTTCGCAACAGCTGACAATCAATATGTGGTTGAAATTACTTCAGGACCAAACATTGGGTTGGTTAAAGTAGTTTCCGCTATTTCGGCTGGAGGAGTGACCGTACTGGGCGGGTTTAACAAGAGGCTCGACGTGGGAACCACGTATGTGCTCAGAAAGGATTGGACATTCGGAAGTCTCCTCGGAAATAGTGCAACCGCGATAGCGGCGTCAGGAATCAAGGGTGGCTTGGTTTCAGGTGCAGATCACGTCGGAGTTGTTCGGAATGCGAAACTTGAGCTCTACTACTGGACCGGTTCCGCATGGAAACCTACTTCGGGTTCGCAGGCTGGAGTAGCTTATGAAAACGTCCGAATCCCGATGTCAGGTGGCTTTTATTTTAAGAGGAATACGTCGAGTGCTACTACACTCTATTTGTCCGGGATCTACCGCCCGCATCGTCTGCAGGCTTTGCTAGAGGGAGTGAGTGGTTCAGTTTTCACCGTATCCACCCCTAATTATGTGGACACTACTTTGGCACAGACGGGTCTTCACCGGTATGTGAAGTCCTCCACACTGGTGGCCTCTGCAGACGAGTTGCGAATCATCAGCGCGGACGGATCGATTGCGTCGTACTTTAATGCTGGTTCGGGAAGTGGATACACCTCTGGTTTCTGGAACGGAACGAGTGCAAATGCTCCATCTTGGCGTTCGACTGCATCGGGTAACGCTGCTGGCTCCGCTAATAGCCTCGTTATTCCTGCCGGATCCGCCATCATGATCAAAAAGTCAGGTGCGGATGCACGTCTGATTGGAATCGACCCCGCCTACACGCAGTAAGGACTCAACTCGATAGAGGAAAAAAAGAACAACAAAAAGGAACAACAAAAATGCAAATAAAATCCCTAGCGATGCTCGGTTTAATGGTGTTGGTCGCAGGCCAAGTAGGTAATGCGGCGAACATCTCGGTCGGATACCAGAATTACAACACCGTATATGATCTGCGAACAGATGCGGCGCTAGCTCCTAGTTCTCAAGTGTGGTTTGGTTCGTGGAATAATTCAATCAATCCCACGGATATTCTGAATCAATACCGTGCCGGAACCAAATCATACGCGGATGTGAGTGCAGCATTTGTAATAGGTGCCACCAAATCATACAGTGATTTTGGAGATGGGAGCGAACCCTATGTATTCTCGATGAGTGATGTCGGATTGGTAGGGCGTAATGTGGATATGGTTCTATGGAACGCACCTACCGCCCAAACAGCCACCTATGCTGCGGCATTCCGTTGGAGTAGTGCTGTCTATCCAGACGGCACATCTTTAGACACAGAGATTCAAGTGGCGAATGCGTTGCCAAGCCTGGATCCAAGTATTGCGGTATCCGTGCAATACGGCACGGCACAGGATACGGGCAGCGACGGCTTCGGGTACATCTTTACCGCACCTATTCCTGAGCCATCGACTGGCTCACTCCTCATAGGTGGAATTGCCCTTGTTCTTGCAAATTATCGTAAGTCTAAAAACTCATAAGAAAGGAATAAAAACAACATGAATATCAAACAAATCGTAGCAACAGCCTCACTCGCCTTAGGGTTTGCCCTAGGTGCCAATGCACAGTCATTCACAACTGGAATCGCAGCTTACGAGGGCACCCTCCTTAAAGATTCCCAAAACAATGCTTGGACAGACTACACCATCCAAGTGGGTGTGTTTACCACCCCCCTTCGTAATGATGGTGGGTACTGGTTCAGTTGGAATGACTCCGGAGCCAATGAAGGATTTACACAGATCTTTCAATCCACTGGAACATTAGGTGCTGGAGGACTATTGCAACTCAACCAAGATGCCTACTTTGCAAGCTTTAGTAACACTCTTCCCGATGCGGCATACAGCAGTGTGATGGGATATGCCCCCTCGATTGTGTTTTCTCGTGCTGCATCGGGTGGTACTCGTGAGGTGCTTGTCGCGAACTTCACAACCGGATTGCTGGGTTCGGATCCAGACAGCGTTGAGACCGAGAACATCTTTGGTCTTACCAATGAACCTGAGTACACAACCTTCAATTCTCTATACACAGGTTCGGCCTCCGGTAGCGGTTCAAGCACAGTGCTAAGCTCTGCCGCCGTACCGGAACCTTCCTCTGCTTCGCTCTTGTTGCTCGGCGCAGCAGGACTCGTAGCTCTTCGCCGTTTCAGGAAATAAATCTAACAACAATATAAAATCCAAAGGAATAAACAAAATGAATAAACTCATCACATCCTCAATCCTTGCGGCGCTGGCTCTTGCTGGCAGCCTCCAAGCCCAAACTACCTTTGTTCGTGTGTCCCAAATTCCTGGCAATCTTGTCAACAGTGCCTCGGTCTCGCCTTTGGCGGGTCGTTGTACTGTTATCAACCAGGACCAAGTTTGGACTGCCGATAAGGTCTATATTATCGAAAATCTTACCTTTGTCGAGGCACCCGCAGTTTTGCGGATTGAACCAGGGACAATCGTACGCATGGAGCCAAAAACAACGGGAGGTAGCTCTTCGACCGATCCAGCCGACGTTGGCGCTTTGATTATAACCCGCGGAGCGAAGATCGTTGCCCCTGGCACATCTGAATCACCCATTATCTTTACAAACGTGGATGACCCGTTTGTGCCTGGAGGTGCGAGCACTATTCCTTCGACAGTAAATGGCGCGGCTTACACAGTGAGAGACTACACTCTCACATCTTCTGGTAACATTAATAAGTTCAAGATTGATGCTGATTGCGGTGGTTTGGTGATTCTTGGCAAAACGAGATTGGCCTTTAACAATGCATCAGGTACTGCGGCTACCGATCCAGTTGCGAATCCCCTAACTACTGGGGCTGGACGCAACTTCATTGAAGGCTTCCAAGCCATTGATGATACTGTTTATGGAACTGCTGTAACAACTCAGCTAGGTTCTGGCTCCGCATCCGGTGGAAAGTATGGTGGTACAGATGACAATGACAATAGCGGACGGATGAGTTTTTGCTCTGTTCGTTACGGTGGATTTATTTTGAGCTTAAACAATGAAATTAACGGCATAACCACTGGCGCTGTTGGGCGTGCAACCGTTATGGAATTCTGCGAAGTGTATAACAACGCTGACGACGATTTTGAGCACTTTGGTGGCACCTTGAACACTCGTTACTGCGCCGGCTTGTTTGGTGGTGATGATGGTGCTGATATTGACCAAGGGTATCGTGGACAAAATCAGTTCTGGTTCCAAATCCAGGATAATAGTACTGCGGGTGGTGTAGCTACGGGAAGAAACTCTGCCAACTATGGTGATTGTACTGGTGAGTGGGACGGTCCTGAGAATCCGACAACCGGATTGCCCTTTAGTGTATTCACCTTTTTCAATGCCACCACAATTGGTCGGAACACTGGTAAAGGAATCAATTGGAAAGAAAACTCGGGTGGTAAAGTGTTTAACTCCATCTGGGCCAACGCTGGCAAGATGCGTCTTGAGGGTAGTTCAGCAAATACTCCACTTACTACGACTGCAGCCGCAGATGGTACCACCGCTGCTAACCGGTTCCTGTTTACGAGGACATCGGGTGGTGAGTTTAACGAGGCGGGTGTAGCTGCCGCTGCTACTGAACCTGACGCGATGTTTAAATATTCGACGATTCAGGGCACAGCAGGTGCTAATTCGGTGACCGGTTATTGGACCGGTACATCCCCTGATCTTAACACGCTACTCGGCACCTATAACATTACCTACACCGCAACGACTCCATTGGTCAATCAGGCCGTGACGGCTGGCACATTGGATCCTCGTTTGAAATCGGATGCTGCTACTCAGCGTACCGGTGGCATCAAGCCGTCTGTATCTGGACCTAGCGGTGCCGCACGTTCCACCTGGTTTGTTGAAACTGCCTTCCAAGGTGCATTCAAAGATGCAAACTGGTTGGCTGGCTGGTCGATTCTCGAGTCAGTGGGGGTATCCCCAGCTGCTGGTTTCGCCACTGCTAAATTCCCTATGCCCACGATAACACGTGTCGGCACGGGATCTACAGCTTACGCCAGTGTTTCCTTCCCTGTTGAAAACGGAGTCCAGTATTCTGTTCAGACTTCCACAGATGGTGGAAAGACATATTTGCCAGTTAATACAGCGACTGGCTTGACTAATGGTTTGTATACAGCGACTTCCGATACAACGGCAACGGTTAATTTGGCTGCTGGGTCGGGCGCAGCAATGCTGCACGTCCGTGTTATGCCTTTGTAATTGACCGAATAACATAATTGACTACAAGGCAGGGGAGCAGGTGCTCCCCTGCTTTGTTTTTGTAGCGTTTCTCTACTTAAAAAAATAATGATAAATAAAATATTCCCAGCACTTCTTATCAGTTTTGTGATTGGTGGTTGTGCAAAATTACAAGACCCTGCCACCCAAATCCCTAAGGATTTACTCCTTGCTCTTGAATCTGCAAAGGAAATCCAGGGCGATGATGACGTGAGGGACAAAGAGACTCGTAATGTAGGGGTTCGCCTTGCAGAAGTTGGCTGGACTAAGACAGCGGCACAAATTCTTAGTGATCTGAAGAGCTATCACGGTGTTGTTGCTTTATGTGATTTATGCGTCACCTTTGCGCATAAGAATCAGCAGTCCATTGCACAGGGGCTTTACCAAAAAGCTATAGAAATTAGCAATCGCTTAGTTCTCAACATTCCGCGTCCAGTCCCTATTGCGTTGGCGCATGCTGCTGCTGCGAATAGGGATTTTAAAAACGCAGAGGAATGGACAGCCAGGATAGGTGAAAATGCAGATCGGGCGGAGGTTCAAAGCAAAATCTTTGCAGAAAAGTTAAGATATGGATTGGCTTCTTCTTCAGATACGCCTGCGGTATGGGAACCAACTGTATTTGAAGCTTGGTGTGCCTCGTTGTCACTCCACGAAATGAAGAAAGATGATCTTAAATCCGAATTACTTAGAATGATGGATAAAATATCAACCATGTTTCCCGTAGATCAACCGCAGGCTTACCTTTCCGTTTACCGTACTGCGTTAAAGCTCAATCTTCCAGAGTTTTCCGAGAAGGCTGCTTCAAATGCGATACGTTCCAGCCTAATTTTAGGCTCGGACATCGATGATACACCAAAGATCAGGGCTCAAGTTGCGCGTGAACTCTTTAAGGCCGGTGACCCTCGTGCCACTGATGTTTTGCGTTCTGCAAGGGCTGCTTGCGATGGACAGGTGGGATTTTATCAGCCTCCATCTTTAGGTGCCGTCGCAGAGGTCATGCTTGAGATGGGGCAACAGGAAGAGGCACTAAAAGCATGGGATCTAGCCTGGAACAAGACTTTTTGTCACGGACATCCTAGAGCAAGAATGGTTAATGCAGTTGAGGTGCTCCTCAGTCAATCTCGGGCTGGCATTAAACTCGATGATAAGAGGGAATCGACAGTAATGGCGATTCGCAGGGGGGAGAGTGGGCTTATCCAACCCCAAACGGAACCTACGCAAGAAGCTCTTAATGAAGTGGGCGCGCTCCTACAGCAGCAGTCAGCTTCAAAGAAGGTCCCAAAAACGAATAAATCAACGACTACCAAGTCCAAGGCAAAAAGTTCTAACTAGTGTAATAATCAACAGCTTATTTTCCTTAGTAGCACAACAGAAAACGATCACCTCTGGCACTGAATTTAAAAACTATCCTTCCAAGCTGCTGGCCTTAAGGGGATTACATGAACTCTTAGCCGAGCCTGAAGGCGTATCCAATGCTGAAGGTTCACAAATATTGAATGAGTAGATTGTCACTAAAAGTTTACAATAAAGGAGTTGAGAGATGGTTTGGAGATAACCAAATTTAGGAGATGGAATTTTTTAAGTTTTTCTTTGGGTCGAGAGCAGTAAGGCATAAGGGCTCTGGAGTCCCCAGTGGTAGGCTAATTGAAGTCCGAGCAATATTCCTCCTTCTAATTGCCATGTTTTTGGGAATCGCAGGTTGGACCTGGATGAAGAAAGCGGAAAACTACTCCTACGCATCTCCTAAAATCGAGCAGATATCAACGGCGGCAGGCAAGAATTAGAAGCCTGGCCCCAAAAGAGGGCGGAACAGCTTTGACAAATAAGCTGTAAAACATAGTATTACAGGATGATCAAGGCAATTACGAAAATTGGAAATTCACAGGGCATCATTTTTGATTCTGCCCTGATGGAGCTGGCCCATCTGAAGGTGGGGGATGAGATGAGTGTGACTTGTCATGACGGTGGATCGATCATTTTGACGCCGACCAAGCCTATCATCGACCCGGAACAGGCCGCCAAGTCGGCCAAGCGGATTATCGGGAAAAATGAGGAGCTTTTCCGTCGGCTCTCTTGAAAAAGGATCTTCTCCATCCCACGGTCGAGGCGGTGAAAGCCATTCACCGGGAAGTGTTGCAGGCTCATGGCGGATCGGCGGGAATTCGGGACGAAGGCCTCTTGGATTCGGCAGTGGCTGCGCCACAAGCCACCATGATGGGAAAACCGATGTTCAGCGAACCTGTGGAAGTAGCCGCAGCCTACCTATTCTACCTTTGTCGGAACCATCCCTTTATCGATGGCAACAAACGTACGGCACTGGCCAGCTGCCTGGTTTTCCTCTCTGAAAACGGATTGCTCAGCCAAGAGAAGTTGGATGCGGATATTTGGGAACAACTGGTTTTGGATGTAGCGGCCAGTCGAATTGATCGAGAGGAAACAACGAAGAGATTAGGAAAGGTATTGGCTTAGTATCTTACATTTAAAAGATACAAGCTTTCAGCGCCCTACTTCGTCCCGCGGTTACGGGACTTCGAAGGGCCGAGAATTTAGTACCTTACGCTTAAAAGATACAAGCCCTCCGCGGGTGCGGTGGGAGGGGCAGTCGAGCGGGAGCGGGAGTGGAGAATCTTTTTCAGTTCGATGGGGGTGAGCCTGCCTTGGCCTACCTTGACGAGAGCTCCGACCAGATTCCGGACCATCCTGTAAAGAAAACCGTCCCCCTCGAATGTAAGCTCCAAAACACCGCTCTTTTTCTTCACGATCCGAATAGAGCGTATATTGCGAATGGTGGATTTTCGTTCGTACCCAGGGTTGGAGGTAAACGCAGCAAAGTCGTGTTTCCCAGTCAGAATCTTGGCGGCTTTGCGCAACGAGGGTAGATCGAGGGGGCGTGGGACGTGCCAGGCCCGTCCGATTTCCAGCGGGTGAAGAGGATCGGTGTTGGCGATCCGGTATAGGTAGGATTTTCCTTTGGCAGAGAAGCGGGCGTGAAAGCCCGGTTTCTCACGTCGAACGGATAGGACTCGGACGCCTGCAGGGAGATGAAAGTTGAGGGCTTTCGCGAGAGTGGCGGGAGGATGAAGGGGAGGAATTTCGCAGGAGGCAACTTGACCGAGGGCGTGAACCCCCCGATCAGTTCGGCCGGATCCTGCAACGGCGACTGGGCGGTTAAAGATTTTCTGCAGGGCTTTCTCGAGGGCGAGTTGGACGGTGGGATCGGGATCTTGGCGTTGCCAACCAAAGAAGTCTTCTCCGCGGTAGGCGAGAAGGAGACGGTGCGGAGCCGTCTTCATTCGAAGATTAATGGTGGCCGTCTTCGAGCCAAAGATTATCGAAGTAGTAGGTGAAACCGGCAAAGGCACCGTAGGCGTTTACCCCTTCGTTACGGGCAGAGGTACAAGCGTTCGAGATGTGCTGGAAAGCGCCCTCGATATTGAAGCTGAAGTTATCGTCGATGAGGAATTTCAGACCGCCTGAGAATTGCGGGGTGAATTCCCAATTGCCCCCGATGGCTTCCTGGTTCGACCAGTTTCTGGCGTTCGTGTAGATGATGCCAGCCCCGCCCTGAACGTAAGGAACCACAATCCAGTTGGGCTGAACGAAGTTGTAGCGGACGAGTCCTGTGATTCCGACCATGTAGGTTCCAAAGCTGTGCCAGACGTAGGAGCCTGTGGTTTCGAAGATGCCTTCAAAATTTCCACGGAGGGGACTATCGATATCGGCGCAGGGGCCCCAAGAGTTGGGGGAGTCGAGCATCCAACCGAGGCGGATATTGTTTTGTTCGTAGTTATAAACAGGAGCTGTAGGACCCAGTCCACAGGGGGAGAACATGGCACCAGCCATAAACTCCAGCGTAATCCGGTCTTCGACAAAGATTTTGGAAACGGCGTCACCAGTGTCGGTATCGGCCATGGGGGAGAGTCGGGCTGGGGCATTTGTGGCGGTCAGGACTTCCTTGGGTATGGAAGAAGGGCTGCTCTGCTCCATTTGGGCAAAGAGAGGGGCAGCAATTGCGAATAAAATGGCGAATAACCAGTGAGTTTTGCTCAGAATACGACTGCGCTTCACTATTTTATCTCTGAGGTGCACCCTTCTTGACTAGAGAAGGGGGGTGTTTCGGTCAAGGTATTGTTGGAGAATAAGGGAGGCAGAGGAGCTATCCACTTTTTTACGTAACTGCTTCTGATTCAAGCCTATACTAGAGAGCTGTTTAGAGGCTTGGGCGGTGGTGAGTCGCTCATCGATTGGGGTGATAGGAAGAGAAATGGATTTCTGCATTTGGGCGATAAAATCCCTGACTTTTTGGGCAGAAGGTCCGTATGTGCCGTCCATATTTCGGGGCATCCCGATAACTAGACCTGTAATCTGGTGGGTCTCGATTAACGCGGACAGGGCGGAGATGACCTGTGAGGGGGAG
>Ga0114968_10001489_pt1 | contig 17935 bp, 34 predicted proteins | sample M_130807_EF_Meta_FD_87020 | JGI IMG/M metagenome (GOLD analysis project Ga0114968, IMG submission 87020) | Freshwater microbial communities from Lake Montjoie, Canada to study carbon cycling - M_130807_EF_MetaG | ecosystem: Environmental > Aquatic > Freshwater > Lake | place: Lake Montjoie...
GGTGAATATAAAGTAACTGATTTGGTTGTTGTTGCAACTACCGATGCAATAATACCATTGAAACTTTCTGATGGTTTGGGTGTTACTGGTTATTTACGAAAAGGACAACGAGTAAGAACTGTAAAACTTCGTGGAGTTTATTCTGAATGTTTAATAATACCGATAGAGAGTGTTCTTGAAAAATACAGATATGAAGGATCTGATTGTATGGAATTACTTAAGGTTTTTAAATACGAACCACCCGTTAAGATGGTTGAAATGAGTGTTGGTGGTAGAAAGGTTAAATACCACCAAAATCCTAACTTCCACGTTTATTATAAGTTTCCTAACTTGAAGAATGTTCCTGAGTTATTCACCGAAGAAGATGAGGTTGTTATCACTCGTAAATTGCATGGAACAAATGCTCGTTATGGTATTGTAAGAAAGAAAAGATTAAGTCTTTGGGATCGTGTTAGAAAATTCTTTGGTAATGAATGGGTTGAATTCGATTATGTCTATGGATCCCATAATGTTGAAAAAGGATCTACAAGTCAAGGATTTTATTCTACTGATGTTTGGAGAACTATAGGTGAGCAATATGACATACAAAATAAGTTGTGGAAATACGTTAAAGAATACTACACTCCTGAAAGATTGGGAAGTGGTATTGTAATCTATGGTGAGATCTATGGACATGGAATACAAAAAAATTATGACTATGGATTAAGTGACATTCGTTTTTCTGGGTTTGATGTTGAGGTTGATGGTGTTTATCGTGAGTTTTTAGTTGAAAGGGGAATATTTAATGAATTAGTTTTACCTGTAGTTGATTTACTTTATCAAGGTAATTGGAATAAAGAAACTCAAGATAGTTTTGTCTTCAATAATTTTGTTGAAGGAACCAAAGTTCCCCACGAAGGTGTTGTTGTAAAACATATCTGCGGTGATCGTCAAAAAGTTGGAAAAGTTATAAATCCTGATTATCTGATATTCGGCGAAAAAAATAACATAGGTGACTCCCATTAACTTGATGGGATCACCTTTTTTTATTATTATTTAAAAAAAAGAAAATACTATGGCAACATTTTGGACAGAAACAGAAATAGAATTAGATGTAAATGACATCTACGAAAATTTATCAGATCGAGAGATCTTAAAATTAGTTGATTTATTTGTTGAAGAAGGTTTGGTAATATCAACAAACACAAGTAAAAATGAAAGTATAAATTTTTTAGATCAGGAGTGGAAGACAACACTAATGAATCTAATGAACAATAGACACAGACTTTCAAACGAAGATGAAGAAATGATTAAATCAATCTCAAACAAGTTGTGATGATCAAAGAAACTAACATGATTTTTGGTGTTTATGATAAAACAAGAGGTGTTGGGGGTTGTGATGATTATTTTGGATATTTCAAAAAAGAATCGGACGCCAAAACAGAAATGAAAACACAATTTGAACATTTTAAATCTAAAAATCCAAAAGACACTTTAAAACTTTATAAAGATAGAGTTGTTAAGGTTAAAGAAAAAACAGAAGAAATATTAATAATAATACACCCAATTTTAGTAAGATGAAAGAAGAAATTTTAGTTAGATTTGCAAATGAAACGATCTATAACAGTAGAATTAATATAGATCCTGAAAAAATAAAAGACCCATTGATTTTTCCTAAAGAAGTTTTTTTTACAATTGACAATGTAAGAGTTGCTGTAAAAAAAGATGATTGGGATGAATTACAAAACAAATTACAAAATGATGGAAGATCAAATTGATGACTACTTAGAAAAGTTAAACATGTTAGAAAAATTAGAAAATTTATATACCGAAGACGAACAAATGTTAGATCATGAAGATAAACCAAATAGTAATTCGCCAACATGTTGGGGTAGATTACAAGATGAAGAATTTGCACCAGCATTTCCATCGGCCAATAAAGTTCCTGCCGGTATTTATGAAATAGTATGGAACAGACAATTAAGCCAACACACCCTAAAAAAACAACCATTTAAAACCGATGAATTATATCAATTACCTTCTTATGAAATTCAAGATATTCTCAAAGACATTCAAAATTTTTGGGATCGTAGAGACAAATATAGAAACTATAACTTTATTCATAAGCGTGGGATTTTAATGTATGGTGAGCCAGGTTGTGGAAAATCAGGAATTATTCAGTTGATTTCAAAACAACTTATTGAAAATGACGGAATTATTATCAATGTAAAAGACCAAGAAGATATTGACTATTTTATAGATTTTATTTCAACCTTTAGGAAAATTGAAAAAGAAAGGCCTTTAATTGTCATCTTGGAAGACATCGACTCGATTGCCGGTGAAAATAGTCACTCCACTAGTAGATTATTAAACATCTTGGATGGTGTAAAACAAATTGAAGATGTTGTTTATATTGCAACAACCAATTACCCTGAGAAACTACAGGATCGTATTACAAACAGACCATCACGTTTTGATAGACGTTATAAAGTCGAATTACCTAATGAGGAAATTAGACGAGCATACATTCAACACAAGCTAACTGAAGATGATATTAAAAATATTAATATCGAAGAATGGGTAGAAAGAACTGATGGAATGTCTCTCTCGCACTTGAAAGAGGTTGTAATTTCAACTATAGTTATGGGTAGAGAATTTGAGGAAGTAATGGATAACCTTGAAGGATTAAAAAGAGCTCCGTCAGTAAGGGGTTCAGGAAAAATGGGATTTGGAAAATGAGAAAGTTTAGTTTAATAGTTGGGTTATTACTCCTGATAAGTTGTAAAAGTTCAAAAAGTGGTTGTGATGCATATGGAAATAACATCATGAAAAGTGATTCAATTAAGATTAAAGTCGAACATTGTCATATAGAAGAAGAAAACTATTGTTACTATTCTATTGATACGATAAAATTTGTAAAATAATTTTGTAAAGTTTTTGGTTGAAATAAAAATATCACTATATTTGTAGTGTAATCAATTAAACACTTTATATGTCTACCATCACTCAAGTTCAAAATTATCAAGGTTCTAACTCTTTCGTTATAAAAATGAAAGATGCAATTAAGAAATACGGGTCTTTAACCTCCAAACAAGCGGCAGCGGTTGAAAAGATTCTTAACGCTCCTGTTGAAGCGAAACAAGTTGAGTTGAGTGATGATATGAAAAAAATTCAGGCTTACACAGGAGCGAACTCTTTTGTTAAAGAGATTCGATCTAAACTTGAGAAGTATGGTAAGTTGTCTGATAAACAAGTGACTGCGGCTTTGAATCAAATTCAAAAAGAAGAAACGAAAGCGGCAACCAAACAAATGAATATTCCTGCTGAGGGAGACACCATTCAAGTTGGTCGTCGTATTGGACAAGAAATGAAAGAGACTTATGGTTTGGAGTTTAACCCAACTATCTTAGACATCACTAAAGTTTTGGCAATTTCACCTAAGGCTGTAAAGTTCGCAGGTAAGATGACCGTTAAACGTTGTAAAGTTTGTATGTGTTGTGCTAAAAGTTTGACCGACGAATTTTCTATGTTGACTCAAATGGGTAAGACTTGTGCTAAACATATGAAAGTTGAATACATCAAAGACAAGAGTCAAGCGGATCGTTTCCGTGAGGAATACTTGAAACGAGTTGAGGAAATTGGTGTTATGGAATTTTGGGTTCCAAAATCTCAACTCAAAAATTGGGAAGGTAACTCCAACTTTTTGTTGGAGATCTTCTAAAGAGACCCCATCCTTAGTGGTGGGCTTTTAGGACCGTTATCCGTTAGGGTAACAATCAAAAGGGGGAATTCGCTACTCCCCCTTTTCTATTTTATATAAACCACTATAATTTGATTATGGTAGTTATTTTATTTACGTTTATGATAGTAGCAATTGGTGTTTTAGGTAAACACAGAAAATTTTTAAAATGAAAAGAACATTTTTAAAGTTTCTTCTTTGGTGGTCATTTAGATTCCCAAAGAAAAAACGAAAATCAATTTGGGAATTATGAAAAATATAAATCAAATATTAAAAACCAATAAAACGTTAATGGATCACCCTGAAGTTCAAGAACTAATCGACTATTGTGTTGAATTGGAAGGTCAGGTGCTTGAAAAAAAAATAGATGATACTTATAGTAAAGAAGAAATTTATTTACAGATACTAAAAGACATCTATGATAGTTGTATCAATACTTTGACCGATGAGGAGTTGGCTCAAAGATTTGAAGAACTACCAAAAACAGATTTTAAACAATCTGTAATAAATTTAAAAAAATACATGGAGGCCGTATCAGTATTATACGGTATTAGATTATGAGTGAAACAACAAAACAAAAAGTAAAAATGATTATGGTTGATGAAAAACCATATATCGTATCGTTAGAGAAAATCGAAATCGGTGATAATGTTATAGTTACAGTTGCAGGTCAACACGGATCACTTATAAAATGTGAAAACGAAACAATTTATAATTTGGTCACACAAAATAAACTTTCTTCAAATCAGGCGTATAAGGTCTTCATGGAACCAGAAAACATTAAATTTCAAGCAGATCAAATTGAAAAGATCTTGGAAAATGATGGGGTTATGGAGGTTGAGTTTGAGAATGGAGTATATAAATACAGCTTATGACAAACGTTTTAGAAACTTATATTCATTTTTATGGGATATTATTTGTAATCAATATAATTGGACTTTATTTGGTCTACAGATATTTTAAGAAAAGAAAAAAGAAATAATGGTTAAGAATCCGCCAACCAAAACTTTGGATCTACACGGTATTAAACATGCTGAAGTTTCTAAATTGGTGGATCAGTTTATTTGGGAGAATATGAAATCAAAGTCCCAAGAAGTTGAAGTAATCACAGGTATAAGTGATCAAATGAAACTTATTGTTATAAACACAATTAATGATTATGGGTTTTCTTATATCGAAGAATTCAACAATCCCGGTAAGTTAATTGTTAAATTAATTTAAAATGAGAAAACAAAGAAAAAAAATCACAGCAGATGATTTGATAATTGAACAAGAAACAAAAGTTGTAATTCCCGAAACTAAAATTGAAAAAGTTGAAAAAATTGAAAAAGATTATAATTTTTTCGTTAGTGATGAAAAGTTTTCAACAACTTGGGAACAACCAAATAACGAATGTAATAGAACAACACTATATCAAACTTTAGAGATCAAAACTGAAAATTGTAATGACGTAGATTATTTTGTTTTACAAAGTAATCAATGGTTTTTTACTGATATAGATGATCTAATTTATATTTTATTGGACTTTAAAAAACGATATGAAAAAATGAAAACACCATAGTTGTTTTTTTTAATTTAAATGTTTATCTTTGTTTTTATGTTAGAAGTAGAAGGAAAAACATTTCATAAGTTTATTGAAAAAAAGAATTACAGAGTCGAACTTTATAAAAACTTCTGTGATATTGATTCAAAACATAATAACAGTTATGCGTCAGTTCATATCACAAAAAACAAAGAAAAGTTTTATACCGACACCCAACTATTTTCTGAGGATGATTTTGTCAATCATTATGGTAATCCTTGTGCTTCAGTATTTAGAATTAGATATAGATTTTTTATTGAAGAAAGTGAAAATAAAATTTCTTTAAAATATCAATTATATACAAAGCAAAGAAGAGTCGGAGGTAAATTTTTTGTTGAAAGAAAAACAACGGAATATTTTTCATTTAATTTCAAAACTAAATTGTTCTACTCAGGAACACTTATTACAAAGAAAAAACAAAAAATGGGGGCTCGTATGAAAGTTAACCCAACTTATAATGCGATTCAAAGTTTCTTAAGAGGTGTTCATATTGATGAAAGCGTAAAACCTGAAAATCATTTTATTTTCTTTTTAGAAAAAATATGGGATAAAATGGGAATTGAAAACCCACAAAACTTTCAGTGGAATTCACCTGAATCATTTTATAGTTTAACATATTATTTGGTCAATGGAATTAAAATTCCAAACACATGGAAAAAATTCACCCACATGTTTCTTTCAAAGAAAGATCTAAGATTATCAAATATGAATTTGGTCGATACTGTGATGAAACAAATCAACATGAAAGGATCTAAAGTAAAACAAATTCTAAATGAATTAGAGTGGGTTGATTTTGATAGAATGTATATTGTTTATAATATCTTAGGTATTGACAGGTTTAATAAAATTGAAAACAAATATTTTGATGAATACTTTTCAAATTCATATCCTATACCTGTGGAGGATACTAAAATGGGAAGGTTTTTTGAATGTTTCTATCGTCAAAATAATACTTACTTAAACAGTAGATTTTCAGTCCATCTAACACCAAAAGAAAAAGATAGAATTTTAAACATTATAACATATTTTGATTATGATAGATATAGGACTTTGTTGGATCATTTAGAAATGAAACGAGACTTAATTAATCTTGGTGAAGATGTGAAATTAAAGTTTGAAAATATTAGTTCTTTTAATTTAGAACACGAGGAGTTTAGTCGTCTTTTACAATCATATAGAAAAGGTGAAGTTGAAAGATTTTATGGTGATGTTGATAGTTTAGAAACACCTATTGAACACCAAGGTGAAACTTATTATCCTGTTCTTTTAAGAAAAACTGCGGACTATGAAAAAGAATCTCAACACCAAAGAAATTGTGTTCGTGGGTATTCAGAAAGACCAGATTGTTTGATATTCTCAATTCGTAAAGGATCAAAAGATGGTGATGATAGAATCACTGTTGAATATCGATACAAAATAGATGAAATATTGAATGTTCAAGAAAGAGCTAAGTTTAATGAAACGCCATCGCTAGAGTTTTCACAAGTTGCCAAAATACAACTTGCAAACATCAATCTTATGTATAAACTTGGAACTTTAAAGTTACCAAAGTTGATTAAAAAATATCGTAATGGTAGAACTGTGGAACAAGAAGCAACATTCAAAAGTTTGGAACATGAAGGGACTAGAGTAATTGCAATGACTCCTCATTGGGATGTTTCAACACCTGAATTACAGACTTGGCAAAATGATTTATTAGGATTTGATTTTGATCCTGTCCAACATAATTGGCTTGATGATTTACCTTTATAATACTATACTAATAACATAAAAGATAAGGAATACGAATTATTAAATAGAATGGTCGTCAAAATTGATGAGGCAGGAACCTATAATCGAATTTCACTTATATTAACCATAATTTTTATTTTTCAAATTGTTTATACACTTTTTTATAAACAATTAGTGACCCCGATTTATTGGATCATGTTAATTATGTATATTATCGGGTCTTATCACTTGAGAAAAAAATTTAAAGAAGCAATGGAAGAATACCAAGAACTAAAAGATGAATATGATACCAGGTTCAAAGATGAAAACATATAAACAACTACCAATACCCGAAGACTCCGCTTGGAGTAGAAATACCTTATACGGTAAATTACATTGGAGAATAAGATACTTTCTTACCGGTGTAAAAAACATTTTTAGATGGTTGCCCACTATATACCACGATAGAGATTGGGACGGGGACTTCATTTTAAAAATTCTACAAAAAAAAATAGAGTTTCAAAGAAAAGAACTTGTTAATGCCAATAGACATACGGATATTGAAAGAGATAATAGAGATATGACCTTGGTTCTTAACCTACTTGAAAGAGTTAGAGAAGGTTATTATGAATTGGAGTGTATGGATTATTGGAATGATGATATTAGTTTCGAAGATGTTTCAAATAAACCTGATTCAAAATCTATTGAAATTAAAACAACCGATGAAAGATTTGACGATTACCTAAATAAATATCCTTCTTCAGTTCGCGTGGTTATTAAAAAACACGGAGTTATTGAAGATAAAAAAACTTTATGTTTAGAAGTATCTTACTATAATCGTAATAAGGCAAATAAACTTCTTTTCCGAATTTTAGAGGAAAGATTACCCTATTGGTGGGATTAAAAAAAATAAATTATGCAAGACAAAAGAATTATACACGGACAATTGATGAATGAACATCGATTGATCTCAAATGAAATCGCCGATATCAAGGCAAATAGTTATGAATTAAACGAAGAAGAAAAAAGAAAAGTTGCTGAATTACAAAGACGACAACTAATAATAATGAAACAACTTGAAAATTTATTAAGATAAATAAACAATATGGAAAATAGAAGCAGACACTACGGAGATGTAATTAAATGGATTGAGAAAGTTATTGAATCTTGTGAAACTCGAGAACAATTATTTGCAGCCAAAACCTTAATTTTTAATTTTGAAAAACAACTTCAAAGACAATCCATTGAAAGATATTGGAGAGATGATCATTATAATATAATTAGACCTCTTGAATCGATTGTGTCAGACAAGATGGATGACTTATATAAAAAACAATTTGAATTATGACAGGAAAGATTTTAAAAAAAGAAGACCAATGGATTGTTGAACATGATAATGGTTCTGAAGTTAAAAGTTATAACCTATGTGAAGAAACCTTAAATTGGATAAAAAAACATTCTTTGGACAATGTTTTAGAAAATACCAAAACCGTTGATTTTGACATCGTGGTAAAGGGTGAGCATTGTCCGACCAAAGAAATGTTAATTAAAAATTACTGTGCTAAGATCCGACTAATTGATTTCGATACTATTTATTAGTAAAGGAAATTGGTAATGATCGATTTAACAAACTACAAAATTATAAAATACCAATACGAATTCTCCACTGAAGAACTTGAGTCAAAAGTATGGGACAACATGACTGATGAGGAGGTTAAATGGGCCGTTAGAATAACCTTAGAAGGTATTAACGATACTGCTGGTATAACGGAATCGAGAGCTTGGGACTTATTCTTCTTAAACGAAGAGTTAGAAACACAAATTGAAACCATTTTAAAAAAATATGATGTTTCATATGATAAAGAAAATCTAACTGAAAACCTTTTAACAAATCCAAATGAGGTATTCACCGATTATTTTATGGAAAGATTAAATGAATTTCTAACTGACAACTTAGATGTTGATAGTATTTTAGATAGAATACTTGACGTTGGTGTTGATAAATTAACTTCATTTGAAAAATATTTCTTAAATAAAGACACCGAAAATTAATTAAGTTTATTTATTGTCAATTCAAAAATTAATTCATATATTTTTTATATGAAAAATCCATCAGGAAATAAATTAGAGAAACTTGTCTTTGGAATGTTTGACCAAATGGTTGAAGGTTCTGATAAGTATATTACAGAACAAGGATCTACTTGGCTGATTTTCACCGAAGACAAAAGATGGGTGGTTGAATTTACAAAAGATAATACCTTATGGTTCAACTATAACCTATTTCAAAGTGAGTTGGAACTAATCGGTAAGAACTGCACCGAAGAAAAAGATTTGATTAAGAACTGGTTTGAATCAAGATTCTTAAATACAAATGGGGTAAGACACGCCAAATACCTTTTATCCGAGCATCAACCCAATGTTGAAGACACCATTCAAAATGGGGTGAAGAACACCACCACCGGGTTTCGATGTCTTCAACCAAATGTTGAAGACACCATTCAAAATGGGGTGAAGAACACCGACACCGCTGTTTTTGTACATGATGTGATTGTTGAAGACACCATTCAAAATGGGGTAAGACACACCGATTATTTCAATTATTCTAGTGACTTGGTTGTTGAAGACACCATTCAAAATGGGGTGAAAGAAACAACACCTAGTGGTTATTTGGGTTCAATAGAGATGAAAGGTAAAATAGTTCATCAAATTGAATCTCCAAAACAAAATAATGAGGTTGAAGACACCATTCAAAATGGGGTGAAAGACACCTTCTCCATCAAATGGGCACGATCTTTACCAGTTGAAGACACCATTCAAAATGGGGTAAGACACACCATAGCCGATGCAACGGTATTAACCGAGGCTGTTGAAGACGCTATTCAAAATGGGGTAAGACATACCGAGGTAGATGGGATGAGGATAAGGCGCGGGGTTAAGGACGCCATTCAAGAGGGGGTAAAAGAGACCCGTTTTCAAAAGAGTAGTAATCTTTACCGTATTGAAGATACTAGAACACTATGGGGAAAAAGTGGTGACGAAGGAGTCGTTGAATATATCATTCAAGAGGGGGTAAAAGACACCACAACTACCCGTTGGGCGCGCAAGGATGCTGTTGAAAATACCATTCAAAATGGTGTTAAACATATTGAAGATGGTGATTGGTTAGATCAAGATGAAAGGATAGACGACATTATTGAAAATGGTGTAAAAGAAACTAGAGAGGTAACATTTTTGAACCAAATGTTTATTGAAGAAACAATTCAAAATGGAGTTAAAGATGGGATTTGATAAAAAGATATTAGAATTAAGTAGAACGATCTATCAAACATCTGTGATGGTGCACGGAACAAAACAGAATCCATCAGAACAGATTGATAAGATCAGAGTGATGATTCGTGAGTTTATCAGAACAGAAGTTGTTCCTTATGAATTGACAAATCAAGAAAAATTTACTTTTATTTTAAAAAACGAATTAATGATTACAGAGGCTGTTGGTAAAGGTCATAAAGCGAGCGATGGAGATGAATTTGAAAAGACAAGAGAAAAAATTAAAAAATACAGAAAAGAATTAAACATATTATGAGCGAAGACAGAATACCGTATTTAAGATCCGACATGGATGAAGAAGAACAAAAACTATGGGACAACACTTTAATGGACGGATTAGAACATCTTGACAAAGAAGAAATAATTCAAAAGATTAGAAATTATTATAACACCTGTTGTAATATAGATGGAAGACCACCATCTAAAATAGATTTTAACGAATTTTTAAACACATTATAATGTCAAAAGAAAACATACAACTTTTTGATTTGTCTTTAAACAAAGGAGACACCTGTTTAACATATGTTCTTAAAAGACTTGGTCTTGAAGAAGACTTATGTAGTTATGAAACCTTACACGATCATTTTGATCAGTTTCAATTCTCAAGGTATAAGAAAAAACTTTCTGTAGGTGATATTTTATTGTGGGATCGAGATATAAAGTGGGAATGGATGCCATGGATAATAAAAGATAAAAACATCATTTGGAAAAACATTCCTCTTGGGGTTCATTTTGGAATAATGGAAGATGATGATCTTTTTTCTGATTGTACCAGACTAATAAAACCACCACATCCAAGTTTAAGAATTAGAAGATTAAATGAGGTTCATAAAAATCCTGATTGGGTTTTAAAGTTAAGTAAATGAATAAAAACAAAAACATATAAAATAATTGACTAATGAATAATTTAGACAAACAATACCAATCATTACTCCAAGACATTTTGGAGAATGGTGTAAAAAAAGAGACTAGAAATGGAGATACCATTTCAGTGTTCGCTAAACAGATTCGTCATAACATGCAAGATGGATTTCCAGTTCTTACAACAAAAAAAATGGCTTGGAAGACTATGGTGACCGAGTTATTATGGTTTCTTCGTGGTGATACAAACATTAAGTTCCTTGTTGACAATGGTTGTCACATTTGGGATGGCGATGCTTATAAGAACTACACAAAGTTATTCACCAAAGACTTTCATGGTCCTAGATATAAACAAGAACAATTTATTGATTTAATAAAAACAAATGATGCATTTGCAAGAGACTTTGGTGATTTGGGACCAATTTATGGTAAGCAGTGGAGAAAATGGACAGGTTATGAGAATAATACAAAAGTAAACGGGGTTTATGACGAATATCAAATAGACCAAATCTCAAACCTAATCAACGAACTTAAAACAAACCCAGACTCAAGACGTTTAATGGTTAATGCTTGGAATGTTGGTGAATTAGACCAAATGGTTCTTCCACCTTGTCATTATGGATTTCAATGTTATGTCAGAGAGGGTAAATATCTTTCTTTAATGTGGAATCAAAGATCAGTAGATACATTCTTAGGTTTACCATTCAACATTGCGTCTTACGGATTATTACTTACAATCTTGGCAAAAGAGGTGAATATGGTTCCCGACCAATTGATTGGAAACTTGGGTGATACTCATTTATATTTAAATCATATTGAACAAGCAAAAGAACAGATTGGTAGAGAACCATTTGAATTACCTACATTAAATCAGTTCCCAACTTATGAAGGGTCAAGACCAAGTATTGAATCTTATGTTGTAAGTGATTTCACATTAAAAGATTATCAATCACACCCATCAATTAAAGCACCACTTTCAAATTAAAAATGAAAATTGATAAAATAAAACTAGACCAAAATAATCGAATGATTAGAATCGGTTTTGGAAAACACGATGGTAATTGGTTTTTTAGAATTGATTTTTGGTTTATCGGTTATAGATTTAAAAAATAAAATTATGAATAGAGACACATCGTGGGATGACCCACAATTATCAGACGGAGATTTCCCCTCAAATCAACCTAAGTTCAAAGTAGGTGATAAAGCAGTCAAACTTAAAGGATATAAGTTTCCTTGCACAATCGTATCAGTATTTCAAACCGTAGAAGGAAATACCAGAGTCGTTGGTGAAATGTATGAATATGGACTTCTTCACATCTTTAACGAAGATCAATTAGAAAAAGCAAATTAAAATGAAAAGATATAAAGTAGATAAAATATACATATCAGAGTTGGGTTATCTTATAGTTACTTTGTATGACAAAGAAAAGAAAGTTTGGACAAACATTAATTTGGGTGATTGGAAAAAAAACTTGAATCTAAACACAGATAAAATAAATATAGAAGATATAGAGTATTAAAATGGGACTAGTAAAAAAAGAAAGTTATCATTACAAAAATGATAATAAAAAACAAAAACACACAAAAAATAAAGAAAACGAAAAGTATGATGATTTTGTGTTAAGATCAGGTGACATACCAACGTTAAAAAAACCAAAACAAGTTGGATCATACAAAGTGGGAAAGAGTTTTCACATTTTCTTTGATAAAAAACCTAAATCACTTCATAGGTTTTTTACAAAATTGTTATTAGGTTGGGAATGGCAAGACCAAAAGTAAAACGAATTCACGTTAATCAACATCACATTAGATCCAACAAAACAAAAGGGACTGATCTTCCTGTGATTACAATTAAAGAAGGTAAAAAAAACACTTATTGTAATGAAGTGGAAATATTAGGTCCAAGTAGAATTATTTATGGTGGTGATGGTATGGATGCCAAACCACTTTTGAGTTGTGGTGCAAGAGTTGTGATCGAAACAACAAGTGAGATAAACATAATATCGTAAAATAATATATTTAATATAAAAAAAGACTATGGAAATATTAAAATTAGGATCTAAAGGTGAAGAGGTTAAAAAACTTCAAAGGTTTTTTGATTTGAAAGTCGATGGTGATTTTGGACCAATGACAGAAAAAGTCGTTAAAGAATTTCAAAAGAAACATTACTTGGCTTCTGATGGTGTCGTTGGAAAAGAAACATGGGCGGCTATGGGTTTTATATCAACAGATTTATCTGAAAACAAAAATCAAGCAAAAGGTTTAGAAATAAAACAACACTTTTTACCGGCAGGAGAATACAAACGTGAAAAAACAAAAAAAGAGTGGGTATTTCTTCATCACACAGCAGGTTGGGAAAATCCAATTAAAACAATCGATGCTTGGGCGAATGACACAAGAGGTGCAATTGCCACAGAATTTGTTTTAGGAGGTCAAAATATTAGAACATGTGATAAAATTCATGATGGTGTTATGGTTCAAGCATTTCCAACAGGACATTACGCATGGCATTTAGGAACAGGATCAAATAAATTACATAGTTGTTCGGTAGGATTAGAAGTTTGTAATTTTGGTCAGTTAAAAGACGGGAAAACTTATGTTGGAACGGTTGCTCATCAAGCACAGATTGTAAAACTTCCAAAACCATTTAGAGGTCATCAATTTTGGCACAAATATTCTGACTTACAAATAAATGTTATTAAAGATTGGTTATTGTTTATTGCTGATCGTGATGATATTGATATTAGAAAAGGACTTGTTGAATTAATTCATAAAAAAGGTGCGGATGCTTTTGATCACTTTGATCTTTCATTAGTGGAAAAAACAAGAGGACTTTGGACACATACAAATGTTAGAAAAGATAAGGTGGATATGTTTCCACAACCTGAATTAATAGATATGTTATTAACTCTTTAAAAAATTAAAACCCCTTCTTCAAAGTTGGGGTTTTTTGTTTGATATTTCTTTTAATTTTTATTATATTTGTTAGGTATTAAAAAAATTAAAATAGAACCAAAAAAATATTAAAATGGGATCAAGAAAAACTAATGAGGAAATAAACCTTGAAATGATGATTGTAATGATTTTAGGATTTTTAGTCGGAATGATCATAATTTCAATTATGTAAAAAATAAAAAATGATACTAACAATAATTTCAGATACACACAACAAACACAAACACATTACAGGTGATTTGAAGGGTGGTGATTTGCTATTACATGCCGGTGACATTTCTTCTATGGGATATGAGCATGAGATTCGTGAGTTTGCGAAGTGGTATAATGGTTTAGACAATTACACTACTAAAGTTTTTATTGCAGGAAATCACGATTGGGGATTTCAAAATAATGCCGAGAAAACTAAAGAGATTTTAGAAACATATAAAGATATTAAATACCTTGAAGATGAATTTTTGGGTATTATAGATGGTGGTGAACCTGAAATTAAAATTTGGGGTAGTCCTTGGCAACCTGAGTTTTATAATTGGGCGTTCAACTTACCTAAAGGTGGGTGGGAATTGGAACAAAAATGGAAAGATATTCCTGATGATATAGATATTTTAATTACTCATGGTCCAGCTTGGGGTATGTTGGATGATGTTGAAGGTCGTCGAGGACAACATTTGGGTTGTGAATTACTTGCCGATCGAATCAAACAAATTAAACCAAAGATCCATATTTGTGGTCACATCCATAGTGGTTACGGACATTATTACGATGGGCATACACACTACTTTAATGCTGCCGTGTTGAATGAACGATATTTATATTCTCAATTGCCATGGCATATTGATTGGAATCCAATAACAAATGAGGTTAGTTTTTTATAACTAATCTCATTTTTGTAATATTTATAATAAAAATATAATATTATGAACAAGTTTGATTTAACAGAAAAGGTAAAAGAAGAGTTGAAAAGAAGAAATCTTTGGGAACAAGAAGAAGACGAAGATGACGATGATGATGATGATGACAAAGAAGAAAACGATGATACTGATGAAGATGAAGATCAAACTTCTTCCGATCATAATGAAGATTTTTGTGAAATGGTTTGTCAAATGTTACATTCACAAACACAAGTTCATATTTTCCATTTAGGAACAAAATCTTATTCTGAACACAAAGCACTTCAAAAATATTATGAAAGTATTGACGGTATTGTTGATGGTATTGTTGAATCTTATCAAGGTAAATACGGTCTTTTAACTAATTATAAATCATACAAGAATCAAACTTACAAAAACAAAAACCAAGTATTAAAATACTTTACAAGTTTGGTAAATATGATCGATGAGAAAAGAGATTGTTGTGATGATTCATACCTTCAAAATCAAATCGACACAGTTCAGGAGTTAATCTATTCAACTATGTATAAGTTGAAGTTTTTAAATTGATGCCTTTCCGTAATACATGGCAACATAACCGTGATTCAAGTCCAAATTTCTTAAATCATATTCATATTCGAGATCTTCGATTGTGTATTCACCTTCGAATTGTCTATTTCTAAAATAAGGTTGTTTTAATACTCTATTATCATAAATATTTGGAGTGACTAATTCATCTTCATTAAAAATTAGATCTAAATCGTTTAATGTGTAAATTAAATCTTTTGATTCATCAACCAATTGTTCATCAGTTTCTACTTCACCTGAACCATAACATTCACTACATTCAAACTGACCATCACCACTACAATAATGACAAGTTTCACCACCACGACCTTGGCAATCGTCACAAGTTACGTTACCATCTCCATTACAGGTTTCGCAGTGTTGTCCATCTTCATCTTCACCTGAACCACCACAATCATCACAAGTAACAACTCCTTCACTACTACATTCTTTACATTCTTCAGTTCCTGATCCATCACAATCATCACACTCTTCTCTTCCATAGCCATTACATCTTTCACACTCTTCTATTTTATAACCACCCTGCTCAAACACCTGAAAACGATATCCTTTAAGGTTTTCTAAAACATACTTTACTGATTTTGCGGCGTCACCATTTTTATGATAAAGATAAATTGAAAAAAACAAGTATAATTCCTCAGAACCATTTAATTTAGAAAGATACAAACTCAAAAAATCATCATTGTGGATTTCATTTTTAATGTCACCAATAGTATTAAAAATATCGGGATGGGAAGAATCTTCCAAAGCGTTATGAATTTGTTTTGTAAATTTTACAAGTAAAAGAATTTTCGTGTAGTCCATTATCAATTTCTTTTTTGAAATAAATAGTTTATTTTTAATAATGATACGATAAAAAAATATCAATTAAATTATTAAAACTTAAAATTATGGCTCACCCGGTGCTTCACGCAAAATCAAATCAAAAAAAATTTGGAGGAAAATGGGAAGATTACATACATCTTCACGAATGGATGGATTCTACAAAATCGTGGTATGGACATTCATTACATAGAATGTGGAGACATCACAGTGAAGGGATTTTTGAAGGGGAGAAAATATTTGGAACACACTTCACAAATTCTGATGGTAAGATCGTTTATACAAGATATTGTTTGGAAAGTCATGTAAAAGAAGACTGTGATGGGTATATACCATCGGCATCAGATTGGATGAGAATTTTAATATCAGGTGAAAGACCAACATGGGTAACTCGAACAAAAAAGTTAGAGTTTGAAGATTAAAAGTATTTATTAGAAAATATCGTATGCAACTTACAGAAAAACAAATACAAGATTTAAAAAAGTTTTCAAAGTTACTGAACTCATTAAACATGGAGGATGGTGTAAATTGGTATTACCAATGCTATGACGGTGTATTTGAAAGATTATATGGTCCAATATATCAAGGTAAAGATGTTAGTGATGAATTGTCATTTTTGCCTGGTTCTATTGAAGAGGTTTTTGAAACTATTAGAGATAATTTTGACACAGGTAATTTCTATAACGATTATTATGATACTGAAAACGGAACTTTAACTTTTACGATCAATGCAAACGGAAATGAAATAGATGTGATGTATGATTATTATGAAATTAACACCGAAGATAGTCATATTGAAAAAGATTTTTCAGACTTTTCAGATGTGAGACCGGGTTGGAGAGGAGATGATAGAGAAGCAAAAAAATTATCAGATCCCGAAATTGTTGAACAATTAAAATCTGTTTATGGTGAGTCTTGTATTTGTAGTTATGATGGAGGCGGTGATAGTGGATGGGTCCAAGATATGGTAGAATCTTCAAAGGGATCAAAAGGTTTAAATCAACAATTAGAGAATATTTGTTACGACTTATTAGAATTATATTACGGAGGTTGGGAAATAAACGAAGGATCCAACGGATCCATTAATTTTAATTTTGAAGATCAAACTGTAGAATTAAACCACTATCAAAATGTGGAAGAAACTGTTGATGAACATTATATGACTTTAAAATTTTAATGATGGATAAATTAATTAGAGAAAATATTGAAAGAATTAAAAGTCTGATGTTTGAATCAGAAAATAAAACAGAATACAACTTTTGTGATAGGTTTTTAGGTAATAAACAAAAAATGTATGTCTGTAGTAAAATTGGTTCGCTAAAAAAACTTCTTTCTCGAAATGATGGTCTTGATTTAAGAACGGTTATTGAAAAACAAATTTCAGATTTACAAACAGAAATACCCCAAGATTTGCAAGATAAATTTATTGATTGTGCGATTTTTTTAGAATCACTTGGAAAAATAACCGAGAAAGAAAAAAATAACTTTATAGAAAAAAAAGTA
>Ga0114968_10001492_pt1 | contig 17907 bp, 14 predicted proteins | sample M_130807_EF_Meta_FD_87020 | JGI IMG/M metagenome (GOLD analysis project Ga0114968, IMG submission 87020) | Freshwater microbial communities from Lake Montjoie, Canada to study carbon cycling - M_130807_EF_MetaG | ecosystem: Environmental > Aquatic > Freshwater > Lake | place: Lake Montjoie...
CTTCTCATTCATTATTTCTTTTCACATCTTAATTATTTCATTTTTCAATTTGAAAATAACTATCGTTCATTTTTTCATTTAGAATATTTTTTCTTTTTCTTATTTTTTATTTTACGGTAGGAGCTTTTTTTTCACGTCTTAAAAGAATTAACCCAATAAATTATTAAAGATTAAAAATATTTTTATGATAAAATATAATAAACATTATATATAAATGGATGAACAAGAAACAGTTCCTATTTATTTAGAATATGGTGATATAATTAAAATACACGCACCATCAAATATTGAACTTCATCAACAATCTTTTTTTATTAAATATATAGATTCTACTAGCAAGGTTATTTTAATAAACACATCCACATTACATCCGTATATACTTTATTATAATGAAGAAAATTTAAGTAAACTAAGGGACGAATCAATAGAACAAATAGAAATTATTTGGAAATCGCCATTAAAAGGGTATATATTACAAAACGGGTTGGATTTACATAAATGGATTGATATTCATTTTGGAGGAGATTTTCCAGTAATTTTTACAGGTGAAATAACTGAAATACAGGATGATCAAATGGAAGTTACATTATACCCTAGTTTAGAAGTAATATATATAGATTTTGAATATAAAGGACTGCCTGATGATAAATCGATTGAAAAAATAGTTCTTCGACAAAAACCAAAATATATCGAAGAAAATAAGGATTTAACGCCAGAAGAGGTTAACTTTGATAATAATGGTATTGACGAAGAATACGAAGATGAAAATAAAATAAATGAACCAAATGAACCAAATGAACCAAATGAATCTATAATACTAATACCTGAAAATTACGAAATTGAAACCAATATTAAGGACACACTACACAATATGTATATTGACGCAAATGACATTGTTTTTGACACGGAAGATATAGAAATTGTAAATCAAGTGGTTGAATTGGACTCAAAAAATAAGATTTATAATTTGGATGAACAAGTAACTAATTTATTGGATGAATTACTTTCAACTATACCAAACAATTCACGAACAAAATCCGTTATGGATAATATAGAACGTATTATTGTTCATTTTAAACGTTTACGTACGGAATTTTCAAAAATGGACAATTACGGTAATATTGAATCACCATTAATATTTGGTGTTAAATATAAACCATTAGTAAAAAAAATACAGTCTCTTTCATCAAACTTAAGATGGATAATTCCAGTTGTTTCAATAAATAAAACACTATATACAGAAGAAGTTACAGAAAATGAACCAACATTATTTGAAGCAGGAATAGGAGAAGAAAATATAGATCAAATAAATACACCCCAAGTTACAAACGTTATTGATAATTTAAAAGAACTTGCCGATATTCAAAATAGTTACTTTAAAAATACCAATAATGATGGCGCTATTTCAAAATACTCAAGATTAATAAAATTAACGGAAAAAAATTTGCTTCCTTATTCAAACAATGAAAAAGATTCATTTAACACAAACATAATTGAACAAAAAAAGGTTGAATCGGATATAGAAGCAATAATAGATAATTTACAGGAATTTAAAACAATTGTGTATAAAAAATCCGAAATTAATTTACAGAAGTATGTAATACAAAAATATAATTTGGGAACATCATTAAATTGGATAGAAGGAAAAAAACACGCAAAAAAAACACAATTAACGCCAAATGAAACAATATCTATAAAATCCGTACTAATGATGCCTGAAGAAATAGTCCGGTTTTCAAAAATAGATTTGCCCAATACAAGTATTTTAACACGTTCAATTTATTCACAAAACTATCCTATGACATATAAAATTTTTAATAGTAATTTTGAAAACCATTTGGAAAGAATTCATGTAAATATTGAATTAAAAGGCCATAATAAAAAAGAAACTAATGTACCCATTGAATTTAACCACGAAAAAAGAGAAATAGAAACAAATATACCATTTCTTTCAAACTTTAAGGATTTTACTATTGATAAAATGGAAGAAGTAAAAGAAAAAAGTAATATTGAAGACTCCGAAGAATCAAAATCAAAAAAATACGAACGTTTTTTACAAAATATTGTTCCAACCACATATGATTTAATATCACTTATTCAAAAATATTTACCGAAATCAAAATTAAACGGATTTTCTTTTTTAGAAATGCTTAGTTTGCTTGAACCATTTGCCATTTATTCGTCAAATATAACATATAATTCTTATGTTAGAATCCGTTATTTTATTAAACAGGCAATAATAAATTGGAAAACACAACAATCCGGTTATCAAAAAGAATATAGGCTTATTCGTGAAAAAAAATGGGAAGGAGGAGATAATATTCAACAACCTTTTTTTGATTTATTTAAAGAAAATAAAGAATTACAGAATCAATATTATACAAATTATAAAACTGCTTTTGAAAAGTTTATTCGTCGGGGGGTTGGACATTCCGAAGTAGGATCAAGAGGAGTAAATATGATATTTTACGATGAGTTGGGAGATACAATTATACCTTCTCAAATAATGGGACTAAGAACAAGTGAAATATTAAATACTATATTAAATATTGATTGCGGAAAAACGGTAGCTACATCTATTCGTATTATATTATCTTCTTTGACAATTCCAGATAAATTAATTGAAAACGTATTAAATGAAAGTGAAGAATTAACTCCGGATGAAATAGAAAAAATAAAACCAAGCGATTGTTCACGCCGGTTTTTAACTAAGAAATACAAATCATTACGGGATTTACAAAATGATAATCACAAAGAAATTTATTACGACAAAGATTTTGATAAAACCTCATATGATTTATTAACAAAAGATTTAAAATTAAAAAAAGAAAAAATGCCCGCACCCAATTTTTTGGATTATTTCGCGGAAATTCTTGTTCAAAAATCAGGTGTTCCACGTAACATTTCTTTTGAAATGGCAAATAATATTATTAGAGGAAAAAAACTGGTGATGGACGGTGAGTATGCTGTATTAGAAACATATCCAGTTATTTCTGTTAAAGGTAAACGATTAGAGGAAGAGGGAAATATAAATGAGAATGAAATAATTGAAAAACACGATATAGTAAAAACATACTATATTCGAACAAAAAATGTATGGAAAAGAGACGATACGGTTGACGATACCGTATTTATGGATAATAATACACTTCTTTGTAATTTAACTGAAACAGATCGTTGCGTTAAACGAACAAAAACCGACATTTGTCAACAAACGGAAGAAGCCCGTCGCGAAATATTAGCAAAAACAAGGGCATCTCTTTTTAAAGAATTTGACGAACGTATTGTTGAATCAATAGAAATTTTAAAGGAAAAATTAGAAAAACAATTAAAAACCAATATTACCTTTTCAAAAAAGATTGAAAGAATGGAAAAAATACAATTATTTAAAGAAAATAAATATGCGTTTGATTTGGGGGAAATAGACAAAAATTCTAATAATATAGGAACGGGTCAACATTCAAAATGGGAAGTATTATTAGAAAAAATTCTTTCGCAACCAGATTTTATTAAAAAACAAAACGATATATTAACATTTACTGACAAATTTACACGAGAACCTATGATTGATAACTTGAACGAATCCCCTTATTGGTTTTATTGTTGTGAAACAAATTTGAAACTTTTACCTATATATATTTATGAATTGGCAAAAGCGTATGTTGTTGGTGGAAGCGACGATTATTCATTAAAACTCAAAGAAATTGTACGTAAATATGGAACATTAAGTGAGGACGGTGATTCTATTGTGGATGGAATTGGTGGAAGTGGTCGAGTTATACAAAAAATAGATTTCGTTGAAGAAGAATTATTTAATGACGCAGGGTTTAAAATTCAAACGAAAACAGTAATAGAAAAGGATATAAATGATATAGTAAGTAATGCGCTAAGTAGCTCAAATAACATTATTAACAAAACTACAACAAGCATAAAAACTCATCGCGTATTTGAAAACGAAACAAATGAAACTATATATAATATATTAATCACTATATGTCGTAATATTGGTATTTATCCTGACGGTATTGAAGATGATGTTATACGTATTTCAAGTGAAACTGTTAGTATGGTGGTTGTTAACGAAAAAAAGTATAATGAAAAAATGAAAAAAGTGGAAAAACCGAAACCATATATTCAGTATCGAAATCAAAATATTATATTAATTGTTGCTTTTGTAACACTAGTGGCCATACAGTCTGCTGTGCCCCCTTTTTATCCTGAAAATCCCGTTCCAGGATGTATTCTTTCATTTGAGGGGTTTCCGTTAGAAGGAGGCGAGGACGGAAATACTGATGGTGTACGTTATTTGGCATGTGTTTTAAATATATCAAAGAGTTCAATTGGTGTGTGGTCGTCAATACAGTCGATTAAAAACCCCGTTCAGACATTTATGGATGCTATGATAAAATCTATATCAAAACATGTGGTTCAAAGAGAGGATGTACAAACATTATTTTCAAAGAAACGTGAATTTTTAATATTAAACCCCAATAGTGAAATAGGGGGTGAAGGAAGAGTACCAAAAGCACATACTATTCAAAGATGGACAACTTTTTTACCGCCGTTAATTCGTTATAAAATTGCCGTTAAATTAACGGGAAATCCGCTTTCTGAAACATTTTTTCAGGGATTTAAAAAATCTTTAACAAAAGGAGATTCTATACAGTGGCAAGAAATCGGGTTAGTAAAAACAAAAATAATTGAATATACTTTTGCGATTATAGAATATATTAACAATGTTGTAAAGAAAAACTCCCCTCTATTAAATACTATTAGTTCCGTTCCTTTTTTACAAAATGCTTGTTGTAATGAACCAATTTCATCAGAATTAAATGAAAAAGAGCCTAACCAGACCGTGTTGGGTTATTTTGCCAATAAGGAAAAAGATATTATTAAATATATAGATATTGTAACAAAATTGTCAACATCAATTGAATTAAATAATGCTCTTTCATTAGCCAATATTTTTGTTCATGCGATTGAAACCGCGCGTAAATCAACTATAATACCATTAACTGGTCATTCAATAGAAAATATATACCAATCGTTTATTCATTATTGTAAATTTGATATTGAAACCGCACCTATACCGGATTATTTAAAGACATTTGTTTCAAGTAAACCTCCATTGGATTATAGCCCTAATTGGTCAACTTTGGAAAAAACAAAATACTTAAAAGAAAATGGTAAAAATTATACAATATCTGATCTTGACCGATTACTAAGATTGGTAAATAATCGTAATAGTATTGAAAGCGTAGATTCTTCAACCGCTTCCGCTATTCCGGTTTCCGTTCAAATACCAAATATTGATGCTATAATTGAGTATATTAATTATTTAGATGACGCACAACAAGTTACAGGTGTAATTGAAGACCCTCTTAAAAAACACCTTCGTGCGGTTCTTACTAAATATCGTCCAAATACAATGACTCAAACTGACAATGAAGAAATAGGTTCTTTAAAAAATTATTTGATATATTCGAATGGTAAAATGACAGAATCAATATATAACTTTTTTAATGAATACCGTGGAAGTATTGATTTGCGACGAATAGAAGACGCAAAGGTATTTATACATGAGTTTGCTGTATGGGAGGATGACACTGACGAAAAAATGGCGACAATGGTTAGGTTTACTAAAAATGTAATACAAAATTTGTCAGTTATATTTCCAACAATGATACGAGAAAATAAACAAATTTTTAAAACCGTTCCAAATCATTGGGATTTGTCGTTATTTCATAGAGGAGACGTTGATAAATTTATAGAAATATATTATGTTCCTTTGTTAAAATTTATGGGAGATAATTCTATAAACGAGCTATTGTTTCAAACGTCGGAGTCATTAAAGGTATTAATCAAATTTATTAATTATATACCGGTTATTAATTCGTTAAAAAAGGAGGGAATTGACGATAATGGTAATACCAAAGAATATACATTTTATTCTGTTTTTGACAAAGACACTATTTATTTGCTTTTTAAGTACTTTTTAAATTCTGTATTATATGAATATTTACAAAAAAGTAACGATCCAGATGTAGTAAAAACGGATAGTATTAATATTCGTAATAAAAAAAGGGATAATAATAAAAAGAACGGTGATTCAACCGAAGAAACAAAGGGTGCTGATGTTGAAATATTCGGGATGGTTGGTGAAGTTACTGAAAATGAATTCGAACGATTAAATGAAATACAACTGAAAGTAGGTGAATTAGAAAATATAAAGAAAAAGACGGTGGAATTGTTAGTTTCATTTTTATTAATTGAAAAAGAAACAAAAACCGCAATAAATAAATCATATAAAACAGTTAATGACCGTGTAATAAGAACGAGGCTGGATGAAAAAAAGACAATTACCGATTATTTTAAAGATATGTTGGACGATGAAAGAAAGCTTGAATATACACTAAAAAAAATGAAAATGGGTCGTTGGAATTTAGGAATGCAAAAAGGAGTATTTGAATATGATAAAGGTATATATGATAAAGAACACAATGATATAGTTAATTTATTATCTACGGAGGGTTCAAGTACAAATGTATTAAATGATTATGTAATTCACCCGGAAGAAAAACAATCGAGTGTAGCAGTTTTAGAAATGGAAGAAAAACAAATAACGGACAATGAATATAATATTGAAGAATGGGGTATACAACACATTGAAGAGGATTATATGGATGGTAATTATTACGGTAATGATGATTCCGCAGAAGACCGTGATTTTGGCGAAGTTTAACAATTTAACCCGCGGATTTCATGGTTAATGCTTTTATTATTTTAGTCGGTCATTATAAAATACTACACTATACACCGTGTCAAATATTTTAAAATAAGTAAAATATTTGATTTTTGTAAAAATATTGAAAACATTAAAAAATTAAAACTCAACTCTTGCGGCCCAACAAACCACCAAATAAGAAAAAATACCGAATATTATACAAACTAGCCATATAGGAACAACTGTTTTATTCATATATCCTATTCCAAATTGTTTAAAACTACCATCTTTGTTGTAAATAATCGCGGGTCGAGTAATATGTAGTATTAAAAGAAAAACGATAAACACCAATATACTAAAGGAAACCTTATGTATTTGTAATGTTCTTTGAAAATCCATTTTATATAGTTGATAAATATTTTATACTAATAATAGACGTAAAAACGGTTGTAATATAAAACCAAGATAAAATACCTATAGTGTTTTTACCAGAAACAATTTTATTTAAAAACTCTATATTTTGAACATTAATATTAATATTGCTATAATATGTTTTAAAAGATTCAATATCAATATTTAATAAATTATTTGTATTTTCATTATTAGTATTATATTTATTAAATTTTGTTAATAATACATTTTTATTTAGTTTAAATATTTTATCATTATTTAATATTTCATTATTAAATTCAAATATTTCGTTAATCGTTTTATTTTCTGTTATTGAGTAATACAAATATCCAACCGAATTTGAAAAAACGTTTACAAAAGAATCAGTACTTATTAAAAGTAAAAGGGTTGGTACTAATGTTAAACATAGTATAATTGTTGTAACAACACATGCTTTTTTTATATTTTCGCCACCTAAACAAAAAAAATAAATCCAAAATACAATAAATAAAAATAAAAGAATAAAAACAACTACAAAAATTATAAATACTTTTACAATAACTCTTGTAGTTGAAATTGTATTTATAAAAAATAATGTTAGTAGAGCAAATATACCCCCCCATATAGAAACAATTGGTATTGGTTGAATAACATTTAATAAATTTAATTCAGTTGTAGTTAATCCCATATTATATATGATATACAGGAAACCTACATTTAATTACAATTTTTTTGGTTTATTTATATAACGAACCTATTTAAAGACAAAAAAATAAAAAAAAATAAAGTTTTTAATTTTTATATTTAAAAATCACGTAAAGAATTTGCCAAATTATCTGTTATAGGTAATTTTGACAAACTATTCATTGTTTCTTTTTGGTGTTGTTTAACCTGTTGAAAATACCGTATTTTTTCAAGAACCATTTCCTGTTCTTTAACACGTTTTCTTTCTAAATCTATTTTATTAGGTTTTTTTTTCCAACAAAAATATAAAGTTGTTCCAAAAACAACTACAAACCCAATAAATACAGTTACATTTAAAATAATAGAATATATTTTTACTCTATTTTCGTGACATTTTTGAAGAGAGTAATACAAATAGTTTTTAACACTATTTTCAATTAACTGTGGTGTATTCATTTTTATTACACCTTAGCAGATTTAAAACACACATTATAGACGCAAAAAAATAAAACTCGTAAAATTCCAAAGAAATAAAAATATGTAAAAATATAAAATAGCGTTATAACAAAATAAATATAATATAAAATATAACAATGGATACAAATGATGAAACAAATATTGATACGGCAACCGCTGTATTTAAAGAACAATTAGGAGAAAAAATAATAAAAAACCGTAAAGGAAATATAGTATCGGTTGTTCCCCCAATTCCTAAATTTACAACAACAATACAAATAAATGTAGTATTAAATGGAAAATTAGATTTATCTATTTTAAAAAATGAAGGTTATGACAAAGTTAAAGAAATTCGATTTAAGGATGCTGGAACACCATCGATGGGTGGAATAAGCGAAATATTTAATATACCCGAAACGGTTGAAGTACTAACATGTGAAGGAAATCGATTAAAGTCAATTTTATCACTTCCTGTTGTATTAAAGGAACTTAATATCGAAAGAAATGAAATGACAGATATAGATTTTTCCCAAATACCAAATTTAAAGAAATTAAATATATCAAATAATCAATTTCAGGAATTAAAAAACTTGCCATCAGGATTAAAATACTTAAATTGTTCCTACAATGAAATACGATTTTTGGATTTAGAAGGGGCTACAGAACTTACCCATCTTTACATAAACAACAATAAAATAGTAAGTATATTAAATATTCCTTCTTCTTTAAAACATGTATCTTATTATAATAATCCATTAAAAGAAATAGATGCGTTTAATTATATACCAAATTTAGCTATATATGATGATCGTGGGGTAGTTAATCAAACTAAAAATTTGGTAGATAAAAGTAATAACACCGACAACCAAAATGAAGATGTGGAAGAAATTGAAGAAGAAATGAGTAATAATAAGGTGAATGACATTAATTATAAAGAAGCAATAAATCAATATTTTAAAATGAAAAGAGATTATGAAATCGGAATAAAATCTAAAATATCAAAAATTAAAAATCGAACAAAAGACGATAAAAAAAAACGCCGTTTATTACTGTCTTCTGTAAAAGGTAATTGTATAGTTTGTAAACGAAACGTGGGAACTATTTTTAAAAAGAAAAATAACCATTATATTGCTATATGTGGAGATATTGGACGTAATCCATGTCGGTTAAATATACGTATATTTAATGGAGTTTCATATAATTTCTTTGACGACATGCATTATTTTAAAGAATATACTGAAAAAGGTATGGAAGAAATAATTAAACAAAAAATGGATGTATTATTTAATTACTTATCAGATAAAAAAGCAACAGTATTATTTGAACGGGCATTAAAAAAATACACTGATTATAACGAGGGATTTACAATTCTCTATGATGAATATAAAAAAATATATGAAAATCCGGCAAAAATAGAACTTTTACGTTTAAAAAATGAACGTATATACGAAATTTTATCAGAAATTAATGAAAAATTAGTTGAGTATAAAAAAACTCCAACAAATAATGATTTATTAAGAGAAGCGGTGGAAACTCAACAAAAGGATTTAATACCTGCGGTGGTTGCGTTAAGAAATGTTAAATATGAAACGATGTCGGTTGTGTGTGATTTAGTGGAAAAAGAGGGTGGTGAAGGTTTAACTGTTGCTCCAACTTGTTCTTTAATACAAAGTGAATATAATATAGATAATTTTATTTATTTAATAGAAGAACCTAAAGTAATTCGGTTTGATGTTTAATACAGGAACTTATAGGTTTTCCCGTACGCCCCTTTTTTTCAATATTTATTTATAAAAATTCAAAGAACAAAACTTATATAGATTTTTTAATTCTTTAAACGTGCGATTTATTTTAATTGTGTTGAACTTTACTAGTGTTTAATTTATTTTTACACGTGTATAAACGACTTTGGATGTGACTGGAACGTTTTTTTGTTTTTATATTACCAACAAAAACTACAGATTTGTGGACACCCTTTACCAAGTTATCGGTAAATAATTGGTGTGATTGTAAATACCATATATGGTTTCAAATATTTTATAATAATTAATTTGTATATTTGTAAAAATATTAAAGAATAGTATATAATACACTAACTTGGTTAACCCACGGATTTCAGGGTTAATGAAATTATTATTTTAATCAATCAGTATAAGATACTACATCATAACTTGTGTCAAATATTTTAAAATAAGTAAAATATTTGATGTTTGTAAAAAAGTCAAAAACGTTAAAGGGTTAAATGCATGTTAAAAAATTGATTATTAAAATTAAATATCGCAATAGGCATATTTAACAATACCGTAAAATAATACAATATTAAAAGTTAATTAAAGAATAAAATGGAAACACCTAGTAGAAATTGGCTAATTCGAGTAGCGAATGGTTTAAATTTTAAAAATAGTTCTCATTTATCTATATGGGGTGTAAAAAAACGTAATAAAACCTTTGTGTTAGACGTTAGGGAAAATGATATTTTATGGTTTGTTGTACAAAAAAAGGCAAGTGACGAGAAATGTGGAAAAGTTATAGCAGTAGCACAGTTCGTCTCAATACAAAACCGAAGAGAAAATCCAATAACAAATGAGGAACTAGGCTGGGTAAACGTGGATAAAATTGACCGATTAGTATATTATAAAAACTTGATAAATTTAACAAATTGTGAATTATATTGTAATATTCGCAACCAGTCACCAATTACATCATATGAAAAAAATAGAGATACATTTGATATTGACTTAAACACTGAGTATAAGTATATTGTGCTATATCAAAACACAAGCGACCATATGTAAATAATATACCGACTTTGTAAATAAATATGTAAATAATATGTAAAATTATAAATACATTTTTTATAGTTAGTATTAATCGCTTAGGGAAAAGATCTAGGGAAAGGATTCTTATATCGCTCCCTTCGGTCGCTCAGGGGAAAATATTTTGGGAAAGGATTCTTATATCGCTCCCTTCGGTCGCTCAGGGGAAAATATTTTGGGAAAGGATTCTTATATCGCTCCCTTCGGTCGCTCAGGGGAAAGGGAAGGGGCGTCCGGGGAAACCGTAGGTTTCCCGGAATTAAAACCAAAACTTTGGTTCAAGTTGTTTATATACCCGATCATTTTTATTGTTTTTATCAAATGGAACAGCAATTGTTGATTGGTCTTCTAAATACTTCATATAAAATTTTGTTTCATTGTAAACAAATGGTACACAATAGTCTAAAACCAGTTTATTTAGACGTTCAACTTGTTCAGTAATTTTATCAGGATGATGTTCGGCATAAGTTAAATACGTTGAACGCATAATTATTTTTAGAGCATCTATATTTTGATTTGGCACTATATATTTGTCTTTAGACATGTCATAAACTCCTTTACGTATTGCGTTTTGTATTATTTGTATGTTTTCACTTGAAAAAAAAACTTGAGCAAGAACATTGTTTTCCCATACATTTACCAAAGATTCTCTATATTCAGTTGCTTTGTTTTTTACAGAAATTTTTTCAAACATTTTAAATCGAACGTCTTTATCTTCTTGTTCTAAAATATTAACTCGTCCATTATATTTAATATTTGTTTTTGTAAGTATTGGTTCTTTATCGTAATAATCAATTGGTGTTCCTAATAGTGACATATAATATAATAAATATTATATATTAATGGAGTTTTTTTATATTATCGTTAGTGTAATAGCGGTTGTTGTTTTAATATTGGTATTAACATTTATTGGATTAATGATTAAAAATGGAAACAAAACACAAACTTTTCCACCTAATACGGCTCAATGTCCGGATTTATGGATTCCTGACGGTAGTTTTTGTCATTATAATGGGGGTAATAATGGAAATTATAATGGTTTTACCACAACCACTAATACCAATACAATAGTATATGATAAAACCCCTCCATTTTTTACATACGGAGGGTTAATTAATACAGGTTCAACAACCATAAATACAAGCGATCCTCAATGGGAAACAACAGGAACGTCTTCAAATTGTGCTAAAAAAAAATGGGCAACTAGCAATAATATACAATGGAGTGGAATTACTCAATTAAATAGTTGTTAATATAATAAATTTGTACTTTTACAACATAAAGTTAGTTTAGTTTACCCTTTAACGATTTAACCCGCGGATTTCAGAATTAATATTTTTATTATTTTAATTGGTAAATATAAGATACTACATTATACAACGTGTCAAATATTTTAAAATAAGTAAAATATTTGATTTTTGTAAAAATGTCGAAAACGTTAAAGGGTTAACAATAAGTAAAAAAGTTTATTTAATTAAAATAATAAAGATTATATATAAAATGGGGTTAAATATAAAAGAATTACCATATCTTATATTTAGGTTAGCTCCTATTATTATTGTTTCATTTTTTGTGTTAGAATCAATAATTTTATGGGACTTAAAAGGTATTCTTTATTTATGTGGTCTTATACTAACGTGTATTTTAACAATATTTTTTAGTGAATTATTAGCGTTATATCAAGTAGGCAATCCACCAGCACAAGCACAAGCACCACCAGCAGCAGCAGGAGCAGCAGGAGCAGCAGGAGCACCACCAGGAGCACCACCACCAGCAGGAGCACCACCACCAGCGCCAGCAGCACCAGCACCACCAAACCATAAGTGTAAAACAATTACATTGGGTGAAAATGGTGAATATTACTCAAAATTAATACCATTAAACATAGTAGTTTATACGTTTACTTTATTTTATTTATTAATATTTATATTAAATTCAGCTAATGTAAAGTCTACAACAATAGGTATTTTAAAGACAAAGGATTTATCAACAGAAAAAATAAATGAAGCACTATTACAAAATGTACCAATGATATTATTGTTTTGTATACTAATTATTGTTGAAATAGCATGGATTCTTTATTTTAATTGTTTAAATAATGATAATGCTTTTATGTTTATCTTTTTTGGGGTAATATTAGGAGGGTTTGGAGGAGTACTTTGGGCGGTTATAATAACTTCACTTGGAGTTCCTAGTTTACAATATATTACTTCTGGAAATAGTAATACATGTTCTAGACCGTCAAGAACAACTTTTCGATGTAAACCGAAATAATAATATTTAATTTGGTTATTTAACCCTTTAACGATTTAACCCGCGGATTTCAGGGTTAATAATTTTATTATTTTAATCGGTCATTATAAGATACTACACTATAAATTGTGTCAAATATTTTAAAATAAGTAAAATATTTGATTTTGTAAAAATGTCGAAAACGTTAAGGATTAAATATTTTGTAAAAAGTAAAATATTTAAAGTGGGTAGGTTAAATGGCGTAATTAATTATTAAAATATTGATAATTTTCGGAAAACCATTTTTTAATTGAACCCGAAACTCTTTCTCTATGTAAATCATCTGCTAAATATCTAATATTTTTCGATTTTTTATTATATTCAATTAAAAAGTTATATATAATGTTTTTAGTAATAGCGTTTTTGTACTTTTCCAAATCTTCATATTTAAAGATAGATTGATTTTTACGTGAATTTACAAGATTATGAAAATCAAATAACAGCATAATAAGGTCTTCTTTTGTTCGAATAGTATTAAAATTAATGGAGTTTAAATGAGTTTTTGCGTGTTCAGCACATTTAGGACATGGTAAATTTAAACAAATAGAATATATAACATTTAATAACCCTTCCCTTATTTCTAAAAAACGCGATTCAATTATTTTTTCAGCTAAGGTATGAAATAAAAACCATGTTGGTTTTCCCCACGTCATATTATTTTCGGTTTTAGTGATTTCTTTAGAAACAACATTATTTGGTTGTTGAACCGGTTTTAAAATTGGAGTGGACGGTATTTTTGTAACATAATTAAAATTAAATGGTCTAAATACATTTCTGGTTATTTGTAACGGATGCGATGGTGGATTTTGTGGTTGTGGTTGTGGTTGTAGATAAGGTTGTGGTTGTGGTTGTGGTTGTGGTTGTGGTTGTGGTTGTGGTTGTGGTTGTGGTTGTGGTTGTGGTTGTAGATAAGGTTGTGGTTGTAGATAAGGTTGTTGTAATTTATTAAATAAAAAATTCATTATTTATAAAAGATATATAAATAATATATAATATTTAAATTTATACTAATGAATGAAGATAACATTTCTGATATGTCAACTTCTACGGTAAATGTAAAAAACGAATCTTATTCCTCAAAAACAATTAGTAAAGAACTATTAGTATCTATTATTCGTGATTGGGTAAAAAATGATAATGAAATACGAAAACTTAAAGAACAACAAACTATACGTAAAAATTCAAATAAAGCATTAACAACAAAGTTAATTGAAATAATGCGTTCTAATAGTTTGGATTGTTTTGACATTAATGATGGTTCTATTTTGTACAAAAAAACAAACATTAAAAAACCACTTTCAAAGAAGACATTATTTCAATTATTAAACGAATTTTACAAAGATGATACAGTAAAGGCGGGCGAAGTAAGCTCTTTTTTAATGGAAAATAGGGAGGAAGTTGTTAAAGAACGTATAGTTCGTAAAATACTATGTTAAGTATATATTATAGAGTTTTTTACTATTTTGTTTTAAAAAAATTGATTATATTTTTACAAAAATAACATTAAAAACTAAAAACTAAATTGAAATAAACCGATTTAATATGTACTTACCAATGAAATTGAATACATCAATTGTAGATATGTTACAACAATATAAGAGTTGCACGGATAGATGGTGGTTTAATTTATCAGCAAACCCACATGCGTATTTGTTATTATGTGAAAATCAAGAAAAAATAAATTGGATTAATTTTTCAAAAAATACTCATCCAATAGCAATAATATCTTTAAAAATGACTGTTATTAAAGAATTGGATAAAGAAAAAATATCATGGGCATATTTATCTGAAAACCAAGAAGCAATTGAAATTTTACAACTTAACCCACAAAAATATGCTGGATTTCATTATCGAAAAACACATCTCCAGAAGCAATTAGTTTACTAGAAAAAAACCCTGAAAATATATATTGGCCTTTATTGTGTGAAAATTCGTCGGCAATGCGAATAATAAAATCCAATTTAAACAAGGTTGAATGGAATAGACTATGTGTAAACCCGTCAAACGAAGCAGTTGAAATAATATTAGAAAACCCAGAAAAAATAAATTGGGAAGCACTTTCATTAAATTCAAATACTAAAGCGGTTGAATTGTTAATTTCCAACCCAGAAAAAATAAATTGGGAAGCACTTTCATTAAATTCAAATACTAAAGCGGTTGAATTGTTAATTTCCAACCCAGAAAAAATAAATTGGTTTAACTTTTGTTATAATTCAAACGATTTAGTGTTTGAATTATTTGAATTAAATATAAACAAATTATCATGGTTTGCTTTGTCATTTAATAATAACCCCCGTGTGCTTAAACTATTTGACAAATATCAGCATATATATACGGCTGATGTAAAAAGTGGCAAAACGAACATTAGTCATTTGTTAGAACAACCATATATATTTGAGTATGACTATGAAAAAATGAAAAACCATATGGATATTTTACGTGAAGATTTAATTAAAGAAGCATTACATCCACGTCGTGTTAAAAATTGGATTGATAATGGTAATGAAGATATGATGGAATAATTGAGTTAACTTTGAGTTAACTTTTACTGGTTTTATTGAAATGTGTGTTTGCCATTTTTGGACTTTTAATTTTTCATTTTTTATATTGTAAAAAAAAATGAAACCATATAAAAAGTTTAAAAACGGCAAATGGTTAAAAATAATAATAAATTTTAACCCTTGAATTAGCGGATTAAATCGTAAAAGAGTTAAACCGATTAAACCAATATTATAATACTTTTACACTTATTTTACTTGCTATTTGGTATTATTATAAAATTTAGTTAGTAATTATATTACACACATATATTTATTCCAACATATCTTCATTACCATTATCAATCCAATTTTTAACACGACGTGGATGTAATGCTTCTTTAATTAAATCTTCACGTAAAATATCCATATTTTTTTTCATTTGTTCATAATCATATACAAATATAGATGGATTTGAGTAAACCGAAAAAAGTATTTCAACATCTAACGTAGTTGAAAATAACTGTATATTATTCTCAGTAAATTTAATATCGGCTGTATTTAATAATACTGTATATGATACTTTTTCCGGATTTTGTTTTAGCAACGAAATTGCTGACGGATTTTGTGATAAAGAATCCCAATTAATTTTTTCGGGATTATGTTCCAAGAAATAAATTGCTCGAGGAGACGTATTTAATGAGAACATATTCCAATCTATTTTATCCTGGTTTAATAATAACATTTCAACTGCTTCAGGTGACGGGTTAATAGAAAAACAATCCCATTTTATTTTATTTAAATTTTTTTTCAAAATATTTATAGCAGAAGGGTTACGAGATAAATAAAACCAGTTTACGATATTTGGGTTATTTTCAATGTGATATTCTATTATACTTATAGCATTTGGGTTTAAATATAAACTGCTATTTATTATTTTATTGGGATATTTTAATAGTAAAGATATTGCCGATGGATTGGCAGTTATATACCACCATTTTAATTCACTCAATGAATTTGTTATATATTCTTTATGTATTAAGTGAATAGCAGAAGGATTTAATCCTATATATTCCCAGTTTACTATATTAGGTTCATTTTCCAAGTTACTAACCGCGTTTGGATTTTGTGATAAGTATATTGAATACAAACGTTTGTGACTGTCGATATTAAAATTTAATAATTTGTTTAACATATCGTTAATGGGTGGATGTATTTTCATTGGAAGACCATAAAATTTTGGCATGGTTAGTAAAATTAATAATATTTTATAAGTTGGGTTTATGTAAATAAAGTAAATCAATTTTACACTTTACCCCCTTTCCCCATTGAAGATTTAAAATGGAACAAAATTTCATAAAAATTAACAAAAATTGCCTTTTGCTGATCGTGTAAATGGTAATTTTACTTGTTCGTTTATACCAAATAATAAATTATTGCTTTTTGATAAATATGTTGGTCTTTCTTAATTATTTATAGCATTATAAGCAATTTTATAAATATTTGTAGAACCATTCACATTTCTGTTTTAATAACCGCATTTGTTTTTATAATAATACGTCAAGTTTTTATTACCATTTATAATTTTAACCCTTTAACGTTTTCTAGATTTTTACAAAATCAAATATTTTACTTATTTTAAAATATTTGACACGATTTATAGTGTAGTATCTTATAATGACCGATTAAAATAATAAAATCATTAACCCTGAAATCCGCGGGTTAAATCGTTAAAGGTTAAATATTTTATAAAATGGTTATATATGGAAGATATAGAAAAAAATATACAAACAAAAATTAATACTATTGAAGAAGAAAACAAAAAAAAAATAAAATAAAAAAAAAAAAAAAAAAAATATAATAAAAAAGAAAATATAAAAAAATTAAAAAAAAAGAATTTAACATGATATTATAAAAAATAAAAAAAACAAAAACAAAAAAAAAAAAAAAAAAAAGAAAAAGACAAAGACAAAAACAAAAACAAAGACAAGAGACAAAAACAAAGACAAAGACAAAGACAAAGACAAAGACAAAGACAAAGACAAAGACAAAGACAAAGACAAAGACA
>Ga0114968_10001493_pt1 | contig 17904 bp, 16 predicted proteins | sample M_130807_EF_Meta_FD_87020 | JGI IMG/M metagenome (GOLD analysis project Ga0114968, IMG submission 87020) | Freshwater microbial communities from Lake Montjoie, Canada to study carbon cycling - M_130807_EF_MetaG | ecosystem: Environmental > Aquatic > Freshwater > Lake | place: Lake Montjoie...
ATATACATTTTTAACAGTGTTTTCTATAGAAAATAAACAATTTATCAAAAATTTCAATGTTCCGATATGTAAAAATTGTGTATATTTCAGACCATATAAAAATGATGCAGAATTTTTTGATTTGGGAAAGTGTACAAAATTTGGAAAAATGGATATTATATCTGGAATAATTGAATACAAATATGCTGCTAATTGTAGAACAAGCGAAAATCTTTGTAGCTTTAATGGTACTTTTTTTGAAGAAAGAAAACACCCAAATATTACATTGTCTATTCTTCAAAGTGAATCGTTGAATGAATGAGTAGGGATGTTGTGGTTCAAATTGTAACTTCAATGGTGTAATTTTACAATTAGTAATAATTTACAAAAATAAACCCATCATGTTTTAATATTTTTTTTATGTTTGATTTTACCAGACACGTATTCCTAATTTTAATTTTTTCAAAATCTTTTAAATAATTATTTATTTCAAACATGTTACAGTTTTTGTTAAATAATTCGTAATCGTCTACTATATAGTTTGTATTTTTTATCAACCAATCATAAAAACTACAACAAATTTTATGACCCTTGTATTTTTTAAAATGTTTTAATGTACTATACAAATGACTTGTAGAAGTGGTATTCAAATTATAATCAGTACCAGAAATAACACAAATTTCCATCAATTCATTTTGGGTTATTTTTAATATATTTAATATTTTTTTAGTATCATATAAAACAAATGTGTGATTCATTAGACTTAAATATCTTAAAACACGTGGACATCCATAAAGAAACATATCCATATCTTCAGTCAGACAAGCCCAGACTAATCCTTTATTGACAAACATTGCACATAACTCATCTGCTTCATTTGGTGCATCACAGTATGTCATTCCATAACTTATAATTAAATTTTTTACATCATCTATTTGATTTTTACTGATATATACAAATTTCTTTTTTAAAATATCCATTTTATTGATAATCTCGTGTTTTTCATGTTCATCCATATTTGAATTATATTCCAAATTCGCTTTCAGAGTATTGAACTCCTTTTCTGCTGTTTTTTTTTCAGCTGCACGTTGCATCAAAAGTTCTTTTTTTTCAGCTGGAGGTTTTCCATCAAAAACAAATATTGGAATAATATTATAATGTCTTAAAATAGATAACATTAAATATATATTTTCAATCAATGCACCTTCTGATGCAAATTTATACAGATAAATACTAATATCCACTGCAATCTTTTTACTGGATAATTGACTCATATGAGTCAGTTTAATAGCGTCACTATTTTTACATTCTTCTTTGAAATATTTGTTTAAATTACGAATTCCCATGCAATTTTATTAGTAACAATATTCGTTTTATGATTTTATTATGAATATGATTAACAATTTCAATTTTATTTGTCCACCTTTAGAAAAGGTGGAGCCAAACGTTTTGCACAACTTTTTAGAAAAGGTGGAGCCAAACGTTTTGCACAACTTTTTAGAAAAGTTGTTTTGGCTACACCTTTTTGAAAGGTGGAATTTTTATATTAACTAATTATATATGTCGCAAAGAGGCAAATTACAAACTTGGAAAATACCTGCAGATAAACTAGATAATTGGCGAAGATTAAACCCTGATGTTGCAAAAGACAAAGCAAGAGATTGTGTAATCAATAGTTTACATTATTTAGGAGTGATTGAAAATCCCGAAATTGCTAAAATTTGGTCAAATTATGCAAATTCAACTAATATAATAAATTCTAAAGGTGAAAAAATTAAAAGAGGAATTAGCAGTCCAGAAATACTAAGATTTGTATTCAATAAGTTTAATCAAGAAACTATTAATCAAAAAATATATCATAAAATTGGTAATAAATCTGATACAGATTTACAAAAGGAGTTAAAAAATAATACATATACAATTGCTTTGTTTAGTAGATCAGATAATGAAGGTAAAGCGATTACGGGTCACGCTGTTATTCTTGTAAAAGAAAACAATTCAATTTATGTTCTTGACACACAACAAGAAACAGTGTGTAAATTATTATTTCTACCGGCTTATATTAAAGAAAATGGTTATTCTCAGGTTGAATATTTATTGAAAAGTAAAACACCAAGAAACCGAAATGAAACAACAGTAAAATTACGAAAAAACACAGTATCAGAACATACAAGAAAAAGACCTAGAATAGGTGTTAATAGTAGTAATTCAACTTCCAAAAAAGAAAATGTAGTTCAAAAAATACTTTCAAAAAAGAAGACAAACTCTAAAAATAGTTCAACCTCAACTTTAACTTCAAGTTCCAAAAAAGAAAATATGCTTGAAAATGTGGTTCAAAAAATACTTCCAAAAAAGAAGACAAACTCTAAAAATAGTTCACTTTCAAGTACCAAAAAAGCTAATATGGTAAAAAAAGTTCCAAAAAAAAGGAAAAGGACACAATCTAGACATGGATCAAACTCCAGTTCCAAAAAAGATAATATGAGCATTAGTATTTGAAATACAAATTTTCAACATTTCTATTATATTTTTTTATGAAACATTTTATTTTTGACAATTTCTTGATATTCATCAAAATTATCTAACAAAAATTTTAATTCAGGATCAACCGTCATATCAGATGCTTTATTTCCATCACTATTTTTAATTGTAGGGTCCGCACCTAATTTTAACAACATGATTGCAGCTTCTTTTCTATCCCATCGTCCACATTTATGCAGGGCAGTTTCTCTACTCTTTGTTTTACCGTTTATGTTTGCACCAGCTTTTATCAAGAGTTTTAACATTACTAAATCATCCCATCTAGCTGCATAATGAATAGGTAACCAACCATCTCGTTCTTCTATATATTCTACATTTGCTCCCAATTTTAACCATTTTTTCACTCCTATTATATTACCAAAATAACATGCATTTAATAATTCTTGGTCTATTTTTTTGGGTTTAGGTTTAATTTTTATATCTCTCCACCCCTTTTCGTCCATATATAATTCCACCTTTAAAAAAGGTGGAGCCAAACCGATAAACTTTTATTATTTAGAAAAGTGGTTAACTAAAATTATTGATGTTTGGCTCCACCTTTTCTAAAGGTGGAATTAGCCCAACTCGCAAATAGTCATTCTCAAATTCGTCAATAAAAAATGTTTCGTTTTTTCATTCATTACCGCCTTATTTTTATTTTTTTTCAAATGTTCTAGAAAAACTTCACTATTATCAATATTTTCAAGCATACTAGCGCTTTTATAATTCTTTTCAATAAATTCACAAAAACTTTTTTGATTTGCGATTGTTTTTTTAAATGCGATTAAAGAAAGGTTATTTTTATTACACCATGATAAAAATGATGGATAGTTATTCATCATTACAGTTTTAATGACATAATAAGAAAGCACATTGGTTTTTTCTTTGTATAAAGTTTCTCTCAATAATCTATTTTCAGGTTTGTTTAAATATAAATCTCCATAAGATAACCCCATAAAATCAAGCACTTTTACTAGCTGAAAAAAACTATAACATCTTTCAAAATTAATAAAAAACTCTGCATTAGAGAGAAATTGCTTTTCATTGTTACTACCACCTTTCTCTCTATCTTTTTCTTTCAAAGAATAAAAACTACAAAATAATGCATTTATAATTTCAGCCCAAAACTCGGTATACGCTTCATATGAATTGACAAATGAATTCACCTTAAAAATGCTTAATAAGTGAGCGTGACAATCATTATTATTCATATCAGAAAAATCCAACCCAAAATTATGAAATGTTTCGTGTATAAATACTTTGAACCATTCTTCACGTCTAAAAATCACTATTTCGGAATCTTTTGGACACGTTGTTGTAAAAGCGGTGTTCACATGTTTTTCATCCAAAATATGAACATTTGATTCAGGCAATTTCTTTTCTAAGCTTGTAAAATAAAAATAAATCACTAGCGAATTAGCACATTGTTTTGATGAATACAAATTCAATATATATAGCCACATGATAATAGAATCAACATATTTATTGTATGTTTTAATTTTGAGTTCAATATTCGGGTCTTCAACCACAAAAATAATTTTAATATTACGATTAAAGAGAGAAAAAGTATAAGAAATCTCAGAAAAACTCAATTCATCTATATGTTCTCGTATAACTTGAGGAAAACTATTATAATTAAAATTCTTTGGCTTGGTAATTTCTAAAGAGTTCTCAATTTTTGTAATTTCATATTCATATGCATTATTTTTTTTTATAGACTGTAAATATTTATATGCATTTAAAATGTCATAATATATTTTAAGCAAAATATTATTTGTAGCAGGTGTGTTTTTAATGTGATGTATATATTTATTGTTTGTAAAAAAGGAGAGAAATTGTTTACTTTTATTTGTTAGTTTCATCGTGTTGCGCTTGTTATTATTGAATATACTTATAATAACAAGTTATTTATTTTTTAAACCTTTTTCTTTACCTTTTAGAAAAAGGTAAAACCAAAAATGTTGCTGTTTGGCTCCACCTTTTCTAAAGGTGGATAAGGTTAAAGATCGTTTCGTCTGATCTTATCTCTTATAATCATTAAATCATCTAAAACCTCAGGTGGTGAACCTTTCTTATAATGAGTTAATTTCGCATCCTTAGTAGATAATAGTAGAGCCTTTAAATCTTCATTTTGTGTAAATTTCGCATATTGCGCATTATATAATTCTTGCTTATTTCGTTTACCAAAAAAATCCGGGTCTATTGATGCTTCAATAGGTCTTAGTAGTTCTCCTTTGAGTTTTCCACTTTTACTACCAGCAGCCTTAACCATGTCAGGATTTTTAGACAATTCTGTTCCCGAATCCAAAGAAAAACTTAAATAAAACTCTGGATGCATTTTTTTAAATTTTGAGCCCTGATAATAATGTTCTACACTCGCCCATTTATGATTGTCTAAAGTAAATGGCTGTACCCAAAAATCATCCAATTTTTTTCTCCATTGAGACATTGTTGCTAAATTAGAAAAGTCTTTGATTTTATCCCCGGGTATTTTTTCACCAGAACCTTTACCAGGTAAAGGTTTATCATTGGATTTTGTATAAAACACAAAGACAACATTATCGTCATACATGCCTCTTAATTTTGCCTCTGATAACTCTTGAAAATCATATTGTCCTTCTTTGATGACATTTTTTTGTAAACCAGCTTTAAATTTTTGAAAATCAGGAATAAGTGCAAAAACTCCTGCATTTTTTTCAAGGCATTTATCTACGACTAGTTTTTTGATATCATAAGGTATTTCCTGAAATTTAAATATAGATTTTTTCTTATAACCAACCAATTTATAATGTGAACCCGTATAGTCAACTATAATGTAAAATTCAGGGTAAAAAATACCTTTGTTTTCCAAATATTCATCGTTTAATTGTCCGCACTGTAATACATTCTTTATATCCTCTGATTTGTATGCTTCACTTGATAAAATAATAAACTTAACATTCAATATTCTTTCTAATGTTGAAATCGCCCATGTTTCTGCCCAAAATTCACATGTTCTTATTTTCTTTTTAAATTTATCTAATGTATCTATTCCTTTCATAAATTTATATTCGCCCATAATTTGCGCACTAATTTTTTTGTCAGCAATCATTTTATCATGAACGCTCTTTATCTTTTTAGCCTCTTCTGCAAAAAACTTTTTTTCGTTACGATCAAGTGTGTTGTTGAACCTTTCTTTTATTTTTGTATATTCAATTGCTAATTCTTTTATTTTATTCGTCTCTTCAATCATATTTTGATTATACATGTCATAATGTTCTTTGTAATTCATAAAAATTTTATCAGTAGCCTCATCGGATAATTTTTTTCTCAATTTATTTACAGAAGTCTGTTGTGCTATACTTGAAAAAGCATCTCTTATTGTAGCAAATAAACAATCACCTCCACCTTCATTATCGGTAATTGAATAATTATTATTTTCCATAAATTTTTGAACCCAATTTTCTGATAAAGATGCATTGAAGTTTTCTCTCAACTGTTTTGCTTTTTTTACACTTTCCTCGGCTAACAAAGGAGGTAAAGGAATCCCTTTTGTTAAAATAAAAATATCTTCGCGCTCTTTTGGTATTTCATAGGTTTCTATTTTTAATTCTTCGTGTTTTTCACGCTTTTTGTGTTTTTTGTCACCAATTTGTTCGTCGTCTTCCATTTCCTCGCTTTCAACAATTTCACCCTCTTCTTTATCTACGCCTTCTTTTCTTATTAAAGGAACGTCTGGAACCATTCTCAAGTTTTCTAACATATCTTTTGTAACAAATTTATAAATTAGCGGTTCATCCAATTTTTCAACATCCAAATTATTAAAATCATCCAAGTAATTAATATAATTACTTGCTTCTATTTCATATAAACCAACCTGAATAACTTTGTTATTTTTTTTAACTAAATAAATAGGAAAATAGAAAATATTCTTATCTTCAAAAGTATTTTTAGCATTTCCTACGGCAATAATAACATCAACATCTTTAATTTCTATTTGATATAAGCTAGCCTCCATTTTTAAATCACCTGAATCAACACTTTTTAATTCAGGATAACTAACGTCACTATTTATTTTTGATAACACCATTCTTATAATACAAATATAATTTAATTATATTTTTATATTTATATTTATTTTATTACCATAATATATATTTTTTCATAAACTTATCATTTTTCAATTCTTCCATGAAATACCAGAGCTGTTTTCTTTTATACACAATCAACGAATTCTCCATGTTTTCTTCAAAATCCAATAAAAAAAGAATTAGTTCTGGTTTTTTAAATTTATTCATTTTTACTTCTTTTAATAACCCATAATAATCACATATTGTCAATAATTGTTTTACATTATAATTTGTATCATAATCAATAGACTTTGCAATTAAAGTAGAGGTTGAATACCAGCTATTACCATCATCATTATTTTCAATTTCTGAATAAGAAAAATCGTTAATCTCTTTTAAGATAGATTCCAGTTCGTTTTCATCATGTTCGTCGTGTTTATTAGTATTTTCATTATCATCGTTATAATTATTGGAATTTTCATCAATATTAATTATAATGTTTTCATCATGTAAAGACATTTTGATTATATTATTATTATTTATTTATTATTATTCAATTAATTTATATTTAAATAATAATATTGTTATTTTATTATTTTACATCTCAATTAAATCCATAAATTTAAATATAGATTTATTACTCAAGCTTAGGTAATTTTTAGATTTACTATGAGCCAAATTTTCAATAATTTCCGAAATAGTCATACCATCAATCAATTCATATTCAACTTCTCCGCTTAATAATTCTTTTTTATATAATATAGCAATATTTTCAGTAAGCTCGTCAACTTCATTTTTCTTATTGTCTTGATTAATATAAATATAAATTTTATTCATTAGATTTCTTATAATATTAATAATTTTATCACTTGAAATTATACCATTATTCATTAAATTTACGAAAAATGATGCTAGTGCCTTTCTTTTTTCATTATCTTTATTTATTTTACAAAATTTATTATAATCAACATTTGGTTCAACGTACTCAATTGTATCAAATAAATTCATGAAATTTCTAAAATTATCTTGAAAAATATCTTCCATTATTTGAAATTTATTTATTAAATCTGAATATAAATCTGCATATATTTTTGAATAAAATCTATTAGTAGAAGCTATTTCAAAAATAATGGTTCCTAATTTAGTCATATCATCATTATCAATAATTTCTTTCATCATATTTTCAATTATATCAATAATTTTATTTTTAACATCGCTGTAATTTTTATCTGACATTTTATTTAAATGTGAACGCACTAAATCTATTTGTGCATCCAAACCAACTCTTTGTTCAATTTTGGTTGTTTGAAATGTTCGCAAAGTTTCCCAATCATCATCATTTACAACTTCCATGGATTTGTTACCACCGCGCCTTTTCCTATTTGGCTCATAATCTTTTTCCTTTTGTGAAGAAACTTCAACCTTCATTGGATTCACTCGTTTTTGAAATATTGGCGTTTTTACATAATTTGGCGAACCGACTTCTAACGCTATTTCAGAAATAATTTTTAAAGTATCTTCCGGAAAATCAAACTTAAAACCGTTAAAAGTGATATTATTGAATTGTTCTAGGGTATATTTCATTTTCATAGTCATTTATATAAATTAAGATAAAGATACTATTACAATACATTAACTATTACATTTATATCAATTTTTTTAAATATTTATTATATTTCAAAATTTACTTAAATAGAAAATATAATAAATATATATAATGTCTCTAGTGAATGATGTCAGTAGCGTAAAAGATTTTAGTAACAAAGATGAAGACGAAATTTATGATTCTTCATATGAAATTAATAATTGGGATGATTTAGATAATGATCCTAATATATTAAGAGGTATTTATAGTTATGGTTTTGAGAGACCAAGTCCAATTCAAAAAAAAGCGATCAGACCTATAATAATGGGTAAGGACGTTATTGCCCAAGCCCAATCGGGAACAGGCAAAACCGCTGCATTTGGAATTGGTGCATTATCTATTGTAAATGTTCTTGATAATTTTACACAAGTTTTAATTTTATCACCTACAAAAGAATTAGCAAAACAAACGGCAAATGTATTGGAACAAATTGGAAGTATGATGAGCGGTTTAAGAATTCAAACAATCTATGGTGGTTCACCTTATGAAGAATTCAATAATTTCAACGACAAGAATACACCACACATCATTTGCGGTTGTCCTGGAAGAGTGTATGATTTAATGAGAAGAGATAGAATTACATCAAAAAAAATAAAGTTAATTATCCTAGATGAAGCAGATGAAATGTTATCAAGCGGGTTCAAAGAACAAGTGTATAATATTTTCCAACACTTTAATAACGACATCCAAGTTGCTTTATTCAGCGCAACTCTTCCAAATAGTATTTATCCAATTATAAATAAAATTATGCGTAATCCTGTAAAAATTTGTGTAAAAGCGGAACAATTAACCTTAGAAGGTATTTCTCAATATTTTGTCGCCGTAGATGACGACAGACAAAAATATGATACTTTAAAACATATTTACCAATATGTATCAGTTTCACAATGTATTATTTATTGTAATAGTATTAAAAGGGTTGCTGACTTATATGATGCAATGAAAGAAGACAATTTTCCTGTTTGTCGTATACATAGTAATATGGATAGGAATGAGAGAGACGTTGCGTTCAAAGAATTCAAAAATGGCAAATCAAGAGTATTGATCTCATCTAATGTAACAGCTAGAGGAATAGATATACAACAAGTAAGTATTGTTATTAATTTTGATATTCCAAAAGATATTCATACTTATTTGCATAGAATAGGCAGAAGTGGGCGATGGGGTAGAAAAGGTGTAGGTATTAATTTTATTACAAGAAGAGACCTTTCTAAGATTAAAGAAATTGAAAATTATTATGCTTGTGAGATTAAAGAAATGCCTATAAATCTTGATTTTTTAGAAACGTTTTAGACCACTGAATAATAGGTTCTGTGAACGGTAAAATAATATTACTCCTAATATATTCGGTATAATGATTAATCAAATCAAAAAATGAAATTAATATTATGTATATGCCAGCAGAATAACAAACTTTTCTGTCCAATTCAGTAAATTCTATTTTATGTTTTCTGTAACTATTGAAACGATAAATCAAAAACAGTGCTAATATTACTTTCACTATGAAATTGAATTGGATAATTAACGTTGGTTTGGACTGAAAAAACCCGATTATAAATAATACAACTGTTAATTTGGTAACGAACGAAAAATATTGAAGAAATTTAACTTCAAAATCATAAAAATCTTTATTGTCTATTAGAATATCGCCCATTTATTTGTATGTTAAGTTTATATATTATTGCAATATAAAAGTATATAGAATATACATTCGTAAAATATTTTTATTATATTTCTATTAAAAATATAATAAAAATCATGAGTATTAGCAAAATAGAGAATATTAACGATCATTTTAAATTACCTATTCATTACAATAAAAATAAAACGTCCATTAAAGAAAACATTATAAATGATTTAGAATTAGTAAATACAATTGATGCGTCTAGTAACCCAATTTACAGTTATTATTTTAATAACATAAATAACAACAAAAATCCATTAACTGAAAAAGTAATAAATCAAGTCACCAAATATTACACAACTGACATAGATTTTTTAAAAGACAATCAAAAACTCTTGAAAACATTTAGACCTGTAAAACGTGTAGTATTTCAAGATGATAAAATTAAATACACTAAAATTATTGAAACATGGAATGAAATAAAAGGAGACACTGGGTTTAAAGAACGATATTACTATATTGACTGGGCAATGTGGGAATTTTTAAACAAATCACAACCTTTTTTACAATTCATGAGTATTTACAACATGGCTTCTCCTGTAATTTCACTCTTTGTACCCATAATAATTCTTATTATCCCATTTTTTATTATTCGTTTAAAAGGTCTAACGTTGACTATGCAAGAATATATTGATATATTAAAAGTTGTCATTTCTCAACACGCTGTAGGCAAATTGTTTACACATTTTGGATCTGTTTCATTTCAAGAAAAAATTTACCTTGTTGTATCAGCCGGATTTTATGTATTTTCTATTTATCAAAATATACTAGTTTGTTATAGATTTAGTGATAACATGAAAAAAATACACAAGTATTTTGATGAATTTAAAGATTATTTGAATTATAGCATTGAATCAATGAAAAATTATAAAAAATATAGCGAAGATTTAATAAATCATAGTCATATTGAATTTATTAAGACATTAAATGACAAGGTTTTAATATTAAATGATTTAAAGTCTAAATTAGACGCAATTAGTGAATTTAAATATGATATAAAAAAAATAGGAGAAATCGGGCATATTTTAAAAACTTTTTATGAGATTTATGATGATAAAACATATGAAGATGCAATCATGTATTCTTTTGGGTTCAACGGATATATTGATTGTATTGTTGGATTGCAAGAAAACATTAAAGAAGGCAAAATAAATTTTGCTCAATTTACAACCGACGTTGTAAAGAGTAAAGATAACTCTAAAAACAATAACAAGAACAAGAACAAGAACAAGAACATCTTTAAAAACAGTTACTACGCTTGTTTAAAAGATAAAAAACATGTAAAAAATACCATAAAACTAAACAAAAACATTATCATATCTGGACCAAACGCATCAGGAAAAACTACGGTAATTAAATCAACCCTTATCAACATCATTGTTTCTCAGCAATTTGGATGTGGTTTTTATGACTCCTCATTATTAAAACCATACGACCATATTCATTGTTATTTGAATATTCCTGACACGTCAGGACGCGACAGTCTTTTTCAAGCAGAAGCCCGTAGATGCAAAGAAATAATTGATATAATTGATGAAGATTTAAAACACAACGAGACACATTTTTGCGCATTTGATGAATTATATTCGGGAACAAATCCCGAAGAAGCTACTATAAGTGCCATTGCATTTATGAAGTACATTATCAAAAATAAAAATGTCAATTCAATACTTACTACACATTTTATAGATGTATGTAAAAAGTTGGATAAACATAAAATGATTGAAAACCACTGCATGGAAACAAAAAAAAATGGACATAAACTAGATTATTTATATGAATTAAAAAAAGGGATTTCTAATGTAAAAGGGGGTATCAATGTGCTTTATGAAATGAATTATCCTAGTGAAATAATAGAAAATACTATTTGTCAATAGAATTCGTTAATAAATTAATTAATAAAATATTTACAAATTGTAATAATGTCATTTTTATCTGATATTTTTAACCCTACATTATTGATATTTCTTGGAATTACCTTACTAATCATTGCTTTGTTAATTGTATATTTTGAAAGTAAAATGAGAGAACAAAATCACAAAATTTCTTCTATGTTAAGTCTTGTTTCATCTTTAGCAGAAGAAACCAATATGATTAAATTTCATTTAAATCATGCGAATCATGTGAATATGAATGTTACTCCTAATCAAATACCAATAAATTTACAGAGAAATAACTATTTAGAAGAAACATTAATTCCTGTATCCGATGATGAAGCTGATAATAATGATGATGCTGATGATGATGATGATGATGATGATGCGGACGACGATGATGACGATGATGACGATGATGATGACGATGATGATGATGATGACGATGATGATGATGATGACGACGACGATGATAATGATGATAATGATGATAATGATGATATCAATAATAATATTACTATAAATGAATTGAATGATAACGATATTAAAGTACTAAATTTAAATAATTTAAATAATAACCATAATAGTCACGACGACGATGATAACGATGATGACGATGATGACGATGATAACGATGATAACGATGATGATTTAGAAGATATTGATTTTAATCAATTATCTGATAACGATAACGATAACTATAACGATAACGATAACTATAACGATAACAATGAAAAGTTACTAGATAATATAAATAATTTAAAATCAATCAATATTTCAAATTTAGAAGACAAACAAGTAGAAAAAATAAATAAAAATATAGAAGTAATTGATTATAAAAAATTATCATTGAATAAACTGAAATCCATTGTTTTAGAAAAAGGTCTAGCAACAGATTCCTCAAAATTAAAGAAACAAGAATTATTAAAATTACTGAACGCTGAATAAATTATAAAATTATAAATTATATCTTATAATAATATAGTAATATTATATATTATAAGATTATATGTCCTGGGCAGTTTGTTATTCAGGTTCCAATAATATTCATTTTAATTTTCCTCCAATAATGGCAGATGGTCGCAATTACGCATCATGGCAGCCTGATGCAGTAGTTAATAAACGCATACAACAACAAGAAAACATTCATTCTAATTGGTCTTATCGTCAATATTTACAACAAAATGGTTTACAAATAATGAAATACAACTCTACTGAAGCTTGTTATGATTTAGGATTAGATCCGCACACAGAAACAAATACAACACCTTCAAGCAATGTCCCTTATACATTTAGAAATATATATGATACAAATACACCTGGGTATGGATATTCAAACAGTGATTTAAAAAACCCTTATTTATCTAGAGAACAATTAAATTCAAGAATGATTGCACCTGTAATCAATCCAGCTCATTATCAAAATGATAATGTAAATCCAACACCAAAACAATTAGTTAACCAATAAATACATAAAGAATTATATACTTCTTTATGTATATGTGTAGTCGTGTTTTATCTATAGACGTAGGTATTAAAAATTTAGCATTTTGTCTTTTTGAAAAAGATGCAAATTCAAGTTATTTTAATATTGCAAAATGGGATATTATCAATTTATCTCAAGAAGATGAAATACAAAAATGCAAGTGTGCAGAAAAAAATGGTATGGTATGTAATAAGCCTGCAAAGTATATGCTAAATGATAATTATTTTTGTTTGAAACATTCAAAAAAACAGGATTATCAAATACCAACAATTGAGTTAAAACCGACTTTCATTAATAAACAAAAGATTCAAAAACTTATTGATATTGCTGATAAATATAATATTCAATATGAAAAACCTATTAAGAAAAATGATTTATTGTTTAAAATAAATGAATATATTACACATAAATGTTTCAAAGAAATCACTACCACAAATGCATCTCAAATAGATTTGATAACAATCGGTAAAAATATTAAAAATAAATTCAATAAAATTTTTCCAATAGAAGATAAAATAGATTATGTTTTAATTGAAAATCAAATAAGTCCAATAGCAAATCGCATGAAGACAATACAAGGAATGATTGCACAATACTTTATTATGAACAATAACACGGAACACATTGAATTTGTTTCTTCGGTGAATAAATTAAAGCAATCTTCGGGGAAACAGAAATCAAATGAAGAATCACAATCACAATCACAATCACAAGACGCCACAACCAAGGATTATAAATCAAGAAAAAATCAAGGAATTTCAAAATGTTTAGAAATTTTGACAACAGATCATTGTTTCACTAACCAATTATCTTATTTTAATACGCATAAAAAAAAAGACGATTTGTCCGATTCTTTTTTACAAGGTTTATGGTTTATCAATACTAAAAAATTGTAACAATAACCATGCAAAAGTACGAATTTAAAAATTATATATATTTAATTCGTATTACTTAAAATTAAATGTTCTTATTAAATCAATAATGAACGATATAATTGAGATTTCTGAGTTGGACTTGAACAACGATAATGATTTTAAACAAACAAGAACAACCAATTTTGGCGGTGGTTTAGAATTTTTAATGAATGATAAAATTAAAGATATTAATAAGCCTACCAGTGACATAGATTTAGACGATTTGAATAATTTAGAAAATGAATTGAACGAATTGGCTGAAGATATGCCAAGTCATAGTTTCAAATCAAAATCAGATATGTTTTCTTCTAACTATGGTAACAGTAGTAATAATTTTGATATGGAGGATTCTAATAATTTTTCAGGAGGTGTTAGATTTAATGATGAACCAAATATTGGTTTAGGTGCTTCAGCTGCAGAGTCTTTAGATGACGGGAAAACCTGGGATGGTTATGGTAAATTCAATAATGTCCCTTTAAACCCTGATAAAAATGTCTCGTCTTCATCAAGCGGACCTCAATTGTCAAAAGAAGAATTATTAAGGGAAAAATTCAAATATTTAAGAAAGTTGGAAGGTTTGGAAAAGAAAGGGGTTGAGCTATCAAAGAAATACAATATGGAGTCTTCTTTAGCAGAAATGATGGGTGAATATGAAACCATCATGGAAGAAAAGAGTAAACAAAACTCTATTAAATTTCAAGGAAATATGTTAATGGCTGCTATTAACGGTATTGAATTTTTGAATAATCGTTTTGATCCTTTTGATATCAAGTTAGATGGTTGGAGTGAGCAAGTAAATGAAAATATTACTGACTATGATGAAATATTTGCCGAATTATATGAAAAATACAAGTCAAGAGCATCTATGGCTCCTGAATTGAAATTATTGTTTCAATTGGGCGGTAGTGCAATGATGGTTCACTTGACAAATACAATGTTTAAGAGTGCAATGCCTGGAATGGACGATATTTTACGTCAAAACCCTGATTTGATGCGTCAATTTCAAAATGCTGCTGTAAATTCTATGGCGCAAACCAGTCCAAATTTTTCGGGATTCATGTCAGGAGTAATGAACCCTGAAATGCAAACGGGTTCAGGAAATGGTCCTCCTCCACCAATGGCAACACAAGGCCCAAATGCAGTTCCACCTCCAATGGGTAGACCAGGCAACAACAATTTTGCAAACAGGCCTGACTTGAATTTAGGTCGTAGTAATTTTGTAGACGATGGTATTAATATGAGAGAAAGTTACCAAAGAGGTGCCAATGCATCTGGACCTGTGGAATTTCAAGAGAAATCTAGAAGGCAACCTAGAGCAGAAATGAAGGGTCCAAGTGATATTTCTGACATATTGTCAGGATTAAAAACCAAAACAATTAATATTCAAGAGCCTGTACAACAAAACAGTGGCGGGCAATATATGAATAACGATAATGGCAACGTTAGCAGTAATACTAATGGAAATAGTACAATTAGTATTGAAGATTTAAAAGAATTACAAGGACAATCTGATGTTAATATGCCAAAACGCAGTAGAAGACGTCAAAAATCTGCTAGTAATACAGTGAGTCTGGATATTTAATCAATAAATTTATGAAACAATTTTTCAGTATTTATACCTGATTTAATACCGTCACGCTTTGTTCCCAAATCCATATTCAATTCTGTTATATCCATATTGACAATTTCATTATTATTATTTAAATTGTCTAAAATTGTGATTGCTTTATTCATATCAATTCCATTTTTTACAGGTGTTCCAGTTGAAGGAATATATTTAGGATCTACAGAATCTACATCAAATGAAACGTGTATAGGTGAATCTCCAATAAAAGTCATTATTTTATTCAAAGATTTTTCAAAATCATTATTAATGTCATCAGGAGTTAGAAATTTAATGCGTTTTTTATACACCTCATTTACTTCAAAAATATCCCAACATCTACTTCCTATATAAAGTAAATTTTCAAACGGCAAGTTATTTTTAATAAACGAGAAGTTTTTATTATGGTCAATGCCTGTTATGAAACTTAACGGCATACCATGATAGTGTTTTGAATTAGAACTTTTGTATGTATTTATATCAGCATGTGCATCAAAATATATGACCTTAGCATTTGGATGTTTATTCAAAGTATCTGCTATGGTTGCTATTGACATTGAATGGTCACCGCCTACATTTATTATCTTTCCACTGGATTTTGCGTTGGCCTTATACAAATCTTTAATATTTTTAAAAAAATTACCTGTATTTTTAACTGTTTTAATTACATGATTTTTGCGATTTATAAATTTTTTCAAATATTTTGGGGCTTTTTCAGTGCCTGTTTTGGTTTGACCTAAATTGTGTGGAAATAATATAATTGTTTTATAATTATATGGTTTTTGTAAATTTTTGCTTGTTCTCATGCTTACGCTAGTATTTTTTCTAGATTTATTTGTTGCTCTAAACGTAAAATTTCTTTTAGGTTTATGACAATCATCTATACCAAACAACGAAACGGCTTGTTTTTTTGTTTTACCCATTATAATATAATTAAATATAATTTATTGTCTTTTAGAGCGTTTATTACTTCTCAATGCCAACTACCTTGGCGATTTTCTTTATGATTTTGGTATCCTTTTCATAATCATTATCCCCTTTTCCTCCCATGGATTCATAGATGATTGTATTGTATTGACTGTTTTTCTTGGAATCGTATTCTTCACAATCGGGATACTTCTCTCTGTATGCTTTGAACATACAAATATTTTTATGAGCAATCTTCCGGATTGCTTTCCGTAATTTCTTATTTGCTTCATCTTCCTTCTCCCAAACATTGTCTTCTTTTACATACATGACCTCTCTCTTTTGGTCAGTACAATGGACTGGACGTTTTTCCACTTCTAAGGCCTGTAAATTTTTAATGATTATATTGGAAATTCCTTCAATATAACCAACCTTCCCTACATTCTCCAAATCAGATACTTGCAATTGGACTGACTCTATGAAATCACTAATATTCATGGCATCTTTGCAGGTTTCATTCAAAAACACTTGTAGGTTAAATGTTTTGTTATGAGAGTTTACATTGTTGTTGTTATTATTGTAAATAACATTATTGGTACCATTTTTAACAATTTCCATAAGTTCTTTGTTTTGATTTATCAGCATAAGTATTAGTTTTTTATCAGTGATAATATCATCATCACTTTCATCATCGTTGTTAATGTTATTCTTATTTGTTAATAGCATTTCTTTACACTTTTGTTTGTGTTTCCATAATCCGGATGACGTTTGAAATTCTTTATTACATTTTTCACATATACATAATTTAGTATTTTGCCACTTTTTGCCACTTTTGCCACTTTTTATTTCCAAATTATTTCCACCAACTTCTTTTAAATGTCTTGATGTCATTACATGTTTATCCCAATTATATTTTTTACTACATAAATAGTCACACAATTCACAATGATATTTTTGCGAAGATTTTTTGCCACAAAATGCCACAAAATTAGTTCCTAAAGTTTCCATTTATTTCCATTGAGAAAAAATATTAAATTATTTAAAAAAAATTTGTCATAACAAACAATAAATTATTTTTTTGGTGACCACACGATAATTTTCAATTATGGTCACAAACAATGAAAATCTCCAAGACTTTTTTTGATTTTCAAAAAATGGACAAAAAAAATGTCCAAAATTGAAAAGTCAAAATACTTTTGGGAAAATAAAATCGTTAAAATATAATAAATTGCCCAAACAACTTA
>Ga0114968_10001495_pt1 | contig 17900 bp, 29 predicted proteins | sample M_130807_EF_Meta_FD_87020 | JGI IMG/M metagenome (GOLD analysis project Ga0114968, IMG submission 87020) | Freshwater microbial communities from Lake Montjoie, Canada to study carbon cycling - M_130807_EF_MetaG | ecosystem: Environmental > Aquatic > Freshwater > Lake | place: Lake Montjoie...
GCAGTGCGGATTCCCAGCTGGGAAGAGGTGGAATTGCTCTTGCCCTTGCGCATCGTGGTGCGCACGGTCCAGAGTTCGCGTCCGCGGTCCCAGCGCACCCAGTAGCGGCCATCGGTGTCGCTCACCGCGGTGCCGGTGGCATCGAGCAGCGTGCGCACCTGCACGCGGATCAGGAGGCCCATCTCGCGCTCGTCCTTGGTCCATTCGTTCTCGCGACGGTCGGGGTTCGCCGCCCCCTGCGCGGCATCGATCGCCACCATCGTCATGTAGCCCACTTCCTGCACCTCGCCGTTGGCATCGGAGCGGCTGATGCGGAACCAGTGCGGTGCCGGCAGCGCGCCCTTGCTCGCCACCGGATCGAGCACGCGCCGCAGCGCTTCCTCGTCGAGGCCCTTCAGGAAATGGTCGCCACGCTCCATGCGCGCGGTGCGGTCCTTGGCAAGCACGCGCGGATCCACCACTTCCATGGTGCGGAACGAGCGTTCGAGCAGCGAGGACATCGATGCGTAATCGCTCTCCGCAAGGAGCGCGGAGATCACCATGAACTCGTTCGGCGCCACCTGCAGCATGAAGTAGCCCTGCACGGCGGAGATCTCGTCGTCCCCCGTGCCCTCGCGCAGCGACGTGTAGAGGATGGCGGCAGGCCGGCCACCCATGTCGAATTCCTTGCGCGCGCGGACCGCGAAGACCGCGTTGGGGGCAGGGCGCTCGCTCACGCTCTTCACGTAGGCGTCGATCTGCTTTGCCGGCGTGCTGGTTGCCTCGGAAGCCACCAAACGCGTGATTCGCAGCACAAATCGCGGCGGATCGGCGCGTTCGGAGACAATCCAGGTGGCCGTGGCGCCGGTGCCCTCGGCGCGCATGATGCTCCCGGTTGGCGGGCGAAAACGCATGCCAAGGAGCTCGAAATCGAGGAAATCGGCATCGAGGCCGTCCTTCGCAGCCGGGGAGGCGGGCGGAGCCTTGGCGCCCTCGGGCACGGATGATCGGTTATCCGGACGTTGCGAGCCCTTCGGCGGGTTCGCCGGCGGGGCGGCGCCGCCGACCGAGACAAGCGTTGACAACGCGAGACTAATAATGCATTGGACGGTGATGGTCATCGCTGGATTGCGGTGTGCTGGGTCGGTGTGAACGTCTCGCGCTACGCGGCGGTGGAGGCTAGCGTGGGCTGAGAACCTCGACGAACGTGTTCTGCATCTCTCGTGCCATTGACAGTTTGCCGCATTTCTGTATCCTTGGCGATTCGCGTTCTCTCCAGCCGCGGATGCCAGGCAACGTGCCAGCATGCGGAAGGGGAGCCGACGCGCTCGGATTGAGGAACGGCACACCCATGCAGGGCGGCAAGATTCGCATTCGGATGGAAGCCTACGACCACCAGGCGCTCGACGCGTCTGCACGTGAGATCGTGGATCACGCCAAGCGCACGGGCGCGCGCGTTGCCGGCCCCGTGCCGCTGCCGACTCGCCGTGAGATCTACACCGTCAACCGTTCGCCGTTCATCGACAAGAAGAGCCGCGAGCAGTTCGAGATCCGCACCCACAAGCGCATCATCGACATCACCGAACCGAACCACCGCACCGTCGAGGCCCTCAACCGCCTCGTCGTCCCCGCCGGCGTGTTCGTCAAGATCAAGGCCTGACATCAGGCAACACGTGACGGCGCGCCTTGCGCCGGCATGACATCACCAGCCGCGTCGCCCACCTGAAGGCAGAGCGACCTCCGGCAAGTCACCAGGGCCCGCAGTCTCCAAGACCCGCGACCCGCAACGCAGGAGCAGCAAGATGACCACCGCGCAGATCGGCATCCTCGGCAAGAAGATCGGCATGACCCGCTTCTTCAAGCCTGATGGAACCAACATCCCCGTCACCGTCATCCAGGCCGGCCCCTGCTTCGTGACGCAGGTGAAGACCACGGAAACCGACGGCTACGCCGCCGTCCAGATCTCGTTCGACGAGATGAAGCCGCGCAACAGCACGCAGGCCATGATCGGCCACGATGCCAAGGCCGGCGCCGCCCCGCAGCGCATGCACCGCGAGATCCGTCTCGAGAACGATGCAGAGGCGCAGGCCTACACGCTCGGCCAGGAGATCACCCTCGAGGCCCTCTCGGCGCTGAAGTTCGTCGACGTGATCGGCACCTCGAAGGGCAAGGGCTTCCAGGGCGTCATGAAGCTCTACCGCTTCAAGGGCCAGATCGCCAGCCACGGCGTCGAGCGCAAGCACCGCTCGCCCGGCTCCATCGGCTCGCACGGCACCGACCGTGGTCACGGCGCAAAGATCAAGAAGGGCAAGCGCATGGCCCGCCGCATGGGTGACGAACAGGTCACCGTGCGTTCCCTCGACGTCGTGAAGATCGACGCCGCGAACAACCTGATGCTCGTCAAGGGTGCCGTCCCCGGCGCCAATGAAGGGCTTCTCCTCATCAAGACCCCGAACCGTCTGTACAAGCGAAAGGTGCGTATCCAGGCTGGCGCCTAAGAGGTGCTAACCAGGGATCGCGAAGGCCGCCGCCACGAAGGCGCGGAACCACGCGGTCGCGACAATATTGACGACTCGTCCGCAGGCGGAGCTTGCGGACGGATCAAGGAACCTGAGTCGAATCCTGCCCGTCGCCGCCAATCAACAGGCGCCGGGAGGAGAAGGCGAATGCGGGACACCCGCGAAGGTAAGCAACGATGATCGAACTTCCGATTCTCAACTCCGAAGGCAAGCAGGTCGACGTCCTCAAGATCGATGAGGCCGTCCTGGGCGGCGAAATCCGCCACGCCCTCCTGAAGCAGGCCTACGTCGTCACCCACGGCAACCAGCGTCAGGGCTCGGCTCGTACCAAGAGCCGCGGCTCCGTCGAAGGCTCCACGCGCAAGCTCTACAAGCAGAAGGGCACGGGCAATGCCCGCGTCGGCGCCTCGCGCGTCCCCAACCGCAAGGGCGGCGGCGTCACGTTCGCGAAGACCCGCACCCGCGAGGACTTCCGCACCGACCTCACCAAGAAGATGCGCCGCCTTGCCAACCGCAACGCCCTCCTGGCGAAGCTGGTCGACAACGAGGTGAAGTGCATCGACACCCTCAGCTACGGCGAGCCGAGCACCAAGAACTTCGCCGGCCTGCTCAAGAAGGTCGGCGTCGACCGCACCTGCCTCGTGGCGGTCGCCCCGGCGAACCGCAACGCGATGCTGAGCGCGCGCAACATCGAGGGTGTCGGCGTCCGCCGCATCGAGCAGCTGAGCGCGTTCGACCTCCTCAACCACCGCTACCTCGTCGTGGACAAGGCGTCTCTCGCCTCGTTCATCGATGGGTCGTGCTTCCCCGCTGTCGAGAAGAAGGACGCCTGACGGCGACCGAAAGGCTGAACACCGATGGAACCCACCACCGTCATCAAGATGCCGATCGTCACCGAGAAGGTGACTGCCGCGAGCGAGCACAACCAGTACGCGTTCAAGGTCGACAATCGCGCGACCAAGACCGACGTCAAGCAGGCCATCGAGGCCATCTACGGCGTCAAGGTCGTGGACGTGAAGACCCAGGTCCGCCGCGAGCGCGACCGCACCTACAAGTACGGCAAGATCCCCGGCAAGACGTGGAAGCGCGCCATGGTGCGCGTCGCCGCAGGCCAGAAGATCGAGCTGTTCTAAGCAACGAGTCCCTGATCAAGCACAGGAACTGAACCATGCCCATTCGCGTCTACAAGCCCATCACGAACGCCCGGCGCAACGCCTCGGTGAACATGCACGCCGAGGTGACCAAGAAGTCGCCCGAGAAGAGCCTGCTGCGCCCCCTCCACAAGACGGGTGGCCGCAACTGCCAGGGCAAGCTCACCGTCATCCAGCAGGGTGGCGGCCACAAGCGTCGCTACCGCCTCATCGACTTCAAGCGCCAGAAGGACGGCATGAAGGCGATCGTGGTCGGCATCGAATACGACCCCAACCGCACCTGCCACATCGCCCTCGTCAAGTACGAGGACGGCACGCTGCGCTACATCCTGGCGCCGAAGGGCCTGACCGCGGGTGACACCGTGCTCAGCTCCGCCGACCAGATCGACCCCCGCGCCGGCAACTGCATGCCGCTCAAGCACATCCCGACGGGCCTCGAGGTCCACTGCGTCGAGATGTCCCCGGGCCGCGGCGGCACCATGGTGCGCACCGCCGGCGTCGGCGCCCGCCTGACCAACAAGGAAGGCCGCTTCGCGACCCTCGTGATGCCCTCCGGCGAAATCCGCCAGGTGCTCCTCGAGTGCCGCGCCACGGTCGGCACCGTCGGCAACGCCGACAACGCCAACGTCGTGCTCGGCAAGGCAGGGCGCGCCCGCTGGCTCGGCCGCCGTCCGCGTACCCGCGGCGTCGCCATGAGCCACCACCAGCACCCGCACGGCGGCGGCGAAGGCCGCTCGAAGGGCGGCCAGGAGCCGTCCAACGCCAGCGGCACCGGCTCCAAGGGTGGACGTACCCGTCGGTACGGCCTGTCCTCGGACAAGCTCATCATCCGTCGCCGCAAGAGCCGTCGCTACGGCCAGCTGAAGCTCTGAGCCGCGAACACCCAAGACGAAACTCTCAAGAGACTCACACGGAGATCACCCAGCAATGTCCCGATCACTCAAGAAGGGCCCTGTCGTCGACGAGAAGCTGTTCCGTCGCGCCGAGGCGATGCAGCAGGGCACCGGCAAGCGCACGTCCATCAAGACCTGGCGCCGCGCATGCACGGTCGTGCCCGAGTTCGTCGGCCTCACCTTCGCCGTGCACAACGGCAAGGGCTTCACTGACGTGTTCATCACCGAGGAGATGGTCGGGCACAAGCTCGGCGAGTTCGCGCACACGCGCACCTTCAAGGGCCACACCAACAAGAAGGAAGGCATCGCGGGCGGCTGACGCGCTCCGCCGCGCCGGCCACCTGACACCGACTGCCTGAAGGAGCAACACCATGGCTTCAAACCAGATCAAGAAGTTCGCAGCCTCGCACAAGTTCGCCCGCATCGCGCCCCGCAAGGCGCGTCTCGTGGCGGACATGATCCGCGGCAAGGGCATCGAGGACGCGCTTGCGACCCTCGAGTTCAGCCCCCGCCGCGGCGCGTGGTTCATCAAGACCGTCCTCCGCAGCGCCATCGCCAACGCGGAGGAGGCCAACCTCGACGTGGGTCGCCTCTTCGTGAGCGAGACCCGCGTGGACGAGGGCCCCACCATCAAGCGGTTCCAGCCCAAGGACCGCGGCCGTTCGCACCCGATCATGAAGCGCACCAGCCACATTCACGTGGCCGTCGACGTTCGCTGACGCACTGAAGGAACCACCACCATGGGACAGAAGACCAACCCGTTCGGATTCCGCGTCGGCGTGACCGAGGCTCACAAGAGCCGCTGGTTCGCCCCCAAGGCGCTCTTCGGCGAGCTGCTCGTCGAGGACTACAAGATCCGCAAGTTCATCGACAAGCGCCTCAACCGCACGCCCCCGTACGCGGCCGTGAGCGACATCTACATCGAGCGCACCCGCGAGGAGCTCTCGGTGATCATCAAGACCGCCCGCCCGGGCCAGGTCGTCGGCCTCAAGGGCGCCGAGATCGAGCGCCTGACGAAGGACCTCGAGGCCCTCACCGGCCGCAAGGTCGGCATCAAGATCATCGAGATCAAGAACCCCGAGATCGTCGCCCGCCTCATCGGCGAGTCGATGGCCGAGCAGCTCAAGAAGCGCGCGAACTACCGCCGCGTCGTGAAGCAGCGTGCGGAAGCCGCCATGCAGGCCGGTGCCAAGGGCATCCGCATCCTGATGTCCGGCCGTCTCGGCGGCGCCGAGATCGCCCGCAACTTCGACACCCGCCTGGGCTCGATCCCGCTGACCACCCTGCAGGCCAACATCGATTACTCGGTGACGCACGTGGAGACCACCTACGGCATCATCGGCATCAAGGTCTGGGTCTACAAGGGACTCTTCGAACAGGCCGAGGACGACACCACCACCAACGCCGCCGGCGGACGCGCACGCGCCCGTGGCCGTCGCTGATCAACGCACAGGAAATAGGACCAAACTAGGAACCACCGATGTCAAACCTGATTCCCAAGCGAGTCAAGTACCGCAAGCAGCAGCGCGGCAAGATGAAGGGCAATGCCTCCCGCGGCAACTACGTCGCCTTCGGCGACTACGGCCTCCAGAGCCTCGAGACCTGCTGGGTCTCCGGGCGCCAGCTGGAAGCCGGCCGCGTCGCGGCGCAGCACTTCCTGCGTCGCCAGGGCAAGGTCTTCATCCGCATCTTCCCGGACAAGCCGATCTCCAAGAAGCCGCTGGAGACCCGAATGGGTACCGGCAAGGCGGACGTCGACTTCTGGGCAGCCCGCGTGAAGCCCGGCACGCTCCTCTTCGAGATCGCGGGCGTTCCCGAGGATCTCGCGAAGCAGGCCTTCGCACGCATCGCAAACAAGATGCCGGTCCGCTGCCGATTCGTCGGCCGCCGGCTCGCAGTCTGATCCCGAACCACACGAAAGGCAGCCAACGATGAAGGCAGCTGAAGTCAAGAAGCTCCGTGACGAAGAGATCGCAGCCGAAGCGGCGCGCATCCGCAAGAAGCTCTTCGAGCTCCGCGCGCAGACCATCTCCGAGAAGGTCAAGGACTCCTCGCAGTTCAAGAAGAACCGCAAGGACCTCGCCCGTCTCCTCACCGAGCGCAGCACCCGCACCAAGAAGGTCTCCAAGTGAGCACGAACGAAGAAATCAAGGTCGGCGAGAACGCCCCGCACCGCATCGCCGTCGTCGAGACCGCTTCGCGCGAGAAGACGCGCAAGGTGACGATCCAGTACGTGTCGAAGCACGCCAAGTACGGCAAGTACGTGCGCAAGCGCACCGTGCTGCACGTGCACGACGCCAAGAACGAATCCAACGTCGGCGACCGCGTCGAGATCGCGGAGTGCCGTCCGATCTCGCGCACCAAGCGCTGGACCGTCGTCCGCATCGTCGAGAAGGCTCCGGCCAAGGCCGAGATGGTCTTCGAGGCGGACGCGGGCAGCAAGAAGAAGAAGTGATCGATCCCAACGGAACGAAGGCAGGAACCAGATGATTCAGAAGGAATCCAGGCTCGAAGTGGCAGACAACAGTGGCGCAAAGGTCGCCATGGTCATCGGCATCATGGGCGTCTCCAGCGCCAATGGCCGGTTCACCCGTGTGGCCATGGGCATCGGTGATCGCGTCATGTGCGCGATCAAGGAAGCCATCCCGAACGGCCAGGTCAAGTCCGGCGACAAGGCCGAGGCCGTGATCGTCCGCGTCAAGTCCCCGACCCGCCGCAACGACGGCAGCTACGTGCGCTTCGACTCGAACGCGTGCGTGCTCGTCGACAAGGAAGGCAACCCGAAGGGCACCCGCATCTTCGGCGCCGTCGCTCGCGAGCTGCGCGAGAAGAACTTCATGAAGATCGTTTCCCTCGCCACGGAGGTCATCTGATGCCATCCCATATCCGCAAGGGTGACGTCGTCTTTGTCCGCTCCGGCGCCGACAAGGGCAAGACCGGCGAGGTCGTCTCGGTCGACCCGCAGTCCTCGACGTGCGTGGTGAAGGGGATCAACCTCCGCACCAAGCACCTCAAGCCGAACCAGATGCGTCCCAAGGGCGCGATGGTGAAGGTCGAGCTCCCGATCCACATCTCCAAGGTCAGCCCGATGGCCGACGGCAAGCCCACCCGCGTGCGCTTCACCGTCAAGGCCGACGGCACCAAGGTGCGCGTCGCCGCCAAGGGCGGCAAGGAACTCGGCGCAGTGTCGCCGTCCCGCAAGTCCAAGAAGGCGAAGTGAACCCAACCATGGCCACTACCACCACCAAGAATCGGCTCCAGCAGATGTACATGGAGCAGGTCGCGCCGAAGCTCATGAAGGAGTTCGGCCTGAAGAACATCAGCCAGGTCCCGACGATCGAGAAGGTCGTCGTGAACACGGGCGTCGGCAAGCAGCTCGAGAACCAGAAGCTCAAGCCCGAGATCCGCGACACCGTGATCGACACCTTCCGCAAGATCTCCGGCCAGAAGCCGGTCATGACCCTTGCCAAGAAGAGCGTGTCGAACTTCAAGGTGCGCGAAGGCGCCCCGAGCGGCTTCATGGTCACGCTCCGCCGCGACCGCATGTGGAGCTTCCTCGATCGCCTGATGAACCTGGCCATCCCCCGTATCAAGGACTTCCGCGGCGTCAACGACCGCTCCTTCGACAAGGGCGGCAGCTGGAGCTTCGGCCTCAGCGAGCAGGCGGTGTGGCCCGAGATCAACATGGCCAGCGTGAACTTCTCGCACGGCATGAACATCACCATCGTCTTCAAGAACAGCGACCCCAAGATGAGCCGCTTCGCGCTCGCCGAGCTGGGCATGCCGTTCGAGAAGCCCGAGGACCGCAAGAGCAACAAGAAGTGAGTCCGGGCGGCGGACGCCGCCCCCTACCAAACGACCGACGGACGTAACCAAGGAACACCAGAATGGCCAGCAAGCGCGTCTTTGCCAAGATGAACCGGAAGCCGAAGTTCTCCTCCCGTGAGAAGCTTCGGTGCGAAATCACCGGCCGCAGCCGTGGGAACTACCGCAAGTTCCGCATCTGCCGCCACATGCTCCGCGAGCTCGCGCTCCAAGGCATGATCCCCGGCATGCGCAAGGCGTCCTGGTGATCCAGGCCTGGTGAAGACCCCCAACGAACACGGAACAAGAAGGAGCCGAACATGGCGCTTCAAGACCTGACCGCAGACATGCTCACCCGCATCCGCAACGCGTGCCGCAACCGCGCCAAGCAGGTGCTCGTCCTCAACAACAAGCTCAACCGCGGCGTCGCGGAAGTCCTCCTCAAGGAGGGCTACATCCGCAGCTTCGAGTTCGTCGCCGACGGCCGCCAGGGCCTGCTCCGCGTCGACCTCAAGTACGGCCCGCGCGGCGAGATGCTCATCCACCACCTCGAGCGCGTCTCGCGCACCGGCTGCCGCATCTACCGCAGCGTCGAGGAACTGCCGCGCCCGATGTCGGGCCTCGGCATTGCCATCGTCTCCACCAGCTACGGCGTCATGAGCGACCGCGAATGCCGCGAGAAGCGCATCGGCGGCGAAGTCGTCGCCACCGTCGGCTGATCCAGAACCTCCGCGAACAACACCTCCTCGACTCAGGAGCAACACCATGTCCCGCATCGCACGCAAGCCCGTCATGATCCCCGCAGGCGTCAAGGTTGCCGTCAACGCGGCCGCCCGCACCGTCAACTTCGAGGGTCCGAAGGGCAAGCTCTCCATGACCTACCGCCCGGAAGTGGGCGTCACGGTCGAGGGCACGAAGGTCGAGGTCACCATGGACCCGGCCATCGTCGACATCGGCAGCAACAAGGCCTTCTGGGGCACCACCCGCGCGCTCATCGCGACCGCGGTCCAGGGCGTCCTGAAGGGCTATGAGCGCAAGCTCGAGATCGTCGGCGTGGGCTGGGGCGCCAAGGTGCAGGGCAAGAAGCTTGTCCTCACCGTGGGCTACGCCAACACCCTCGACGTCGGCATCCCCGAGGGCGTCAAGGTCGAGGTCAACCAGACGATGGTGACCGTCAGCGGTCCGGACAAGCAGGCCGTCGGCGAGTTCGCCTCGAAGTGCCGCGCCAAGCGGAAGCCGGAGCCCTACAACGGCAAGGGCATCAAGTACACGGACGAAGTCATCCAGCGCAAGCAGGGCAAGGCCTTCGGCTCCTAAAGCCGACGCGCATCAAGGAACACCACCATGGACAAGAGCACCGCAAAGACTTTCCGCCGCGACCGTCGCAAGAAGGGCATGCGCAAGACCATGTCCGGAACGCCGTCGCGTCCCCGCCTCAGCGTCTACCGCTCGCTGCAGCACATCTACGCCCAGCTCATCGACGACCTGGCCGGCCGCACCGTGGCCGCCGCCAGCTCGCTCGACGTCGACGGCGTCGCCCGAAAGGGTGGCAACGTGGATGCAGCGAAGCAGATCGGCATGGCGCTCGCCGAGCGCGCCAAGAAGGCTGGCGTCAGCGCGGTCGTCTTCGACCGCAACGGCTTCCGTTATCACGGCCGCGTCAAGGCCGTCGCCGAGGGCGCCCGCGAGGGCGGCCTGCAGTTCTGAGCCGATCCACCAAACGAACCCCCTCGAGTCAAAGACATGGCTGAACTCATCGACGAAACTTCAAGCATCGAGTCCACCACGGTGGGCGTGTACCGCACCAGCTCCACCGTCGCCGGCGGACGCCGCTTCAGCTTTGCCGCGCTCGTCGTGGTAGGCGACAAGGGCGGCAAGATCGGCATCGGCTACGCCAAGAGCAACCAGGTGCCGCAGGCCGTGGAGAAGGCGCAGAAGGAAGGCCGTCGCAAGATGGTCGGCTACCCGATGCTCCGCAAGACCATCCCGCATGCCGTCGAGGGCCATTTCGGTGCCTCGAAGGTGCGCCTCCTGCCGGCTACCCCTGGTACCGGCGTCCTCGCCGGCGCCGCGGTGCGTGCCGTCCTCGAGATGCTCGGCATCCAGGACTGCCTGACCAAGAGCTACGGCTCCACCAACCCGAAGAACCTGGTCAAGGCCACCATCCGTGCCCTCGAGCAGCTGCAGACGCGCGCCAAGGTCGAGTCGCTCCGCGGCGTGACCATCGGTGCGACGCACGTCGAGGAGTCGGTCGAGCGCGGCCTGGCGGCGATGCCCCAGGTCAAGTCCGGCGACAAGATGCAGGCTCCCAAGAACACCCTCGGCGACGAGCGTCGTGGCGGCCGCGGTGGCCGCGGCGGTCCGCGCGGCGGCGGTGGTGGTGGCGGCGGCTACCGTCGCAACAACGAGGAAGCTCCTGCGGCAGCAGCGGCTGCCCCGGCTCCCGCAGCCCCATCCGCACCGGCGCCCGATGCGCCGTCCGCGTCCTGAACAGTCCACCAACGAACCACCCACCACACTTCCAGCTCGGACCAACCGAGCCTCGGTAAGGGAGATCTCCCGCCATGATGATTCATGACATTACGAAGGTCGTCGGCAAGCACCGCCCCCGCAAGCGCGTCGGACGCGGCGAAGGCAGCGGCATCGGCGGCACCAGCACCCGCGGACACAAGGGCGCCAAGAGCCGCGCCGGCTGGACCAGCCGTCCCGGCTACCAGGGCGGCGCCACGCCGTTCATGCGTCGCTTCCCGAAGCGCGGCTTCAAGAACAATTTCCGCATCGAGTTCCACGTGGTCAACGTGCAGGTCCTCGAGAAGAACTTCGACGCCGGCGCCACGGTCGACGTGGCTGCGCTCGCGAAGAAGGGCCTCGTGCCCGACGCGACCATGCCGCTGAAGGTCCTCGGCCACGGCGACATCGCCAAGAAGCTGACCGTCGTCGCCGCCAAGTTCTCCGAGAGCGCCAAGGCGAAGATCGAGAAGTCCGGCGGTACCGCGAAGGTCATCGAGACCAAGTCCAAGTCCGCCGAGTGAGCAACTGAATGTTCAGCGCCTTCGCCAACATCTTCCGGATCGCCGACCTCCGCAACCGCGTGCTGTTCACGCTGGCCGTGCTGGCGATCTACCGCATCGGGTTCTGGATCCCGGTGGTGGGTGTTGACCAGTCGGCGCTGGTGCAGAACGCGAAGACGGCCGCGACCAACGCGACCGGCTTCGGCCGCCTGCTGCAGTTCGCCAGCATCTTCTCGGGCGGTTCGCTCGGGCAGAGCACCATCTTCGGCCTGGGCATCATGCCCTACATCACTGCCTCCATCATCTTCCAGCTCGTGCAGGCGGTCTACCCGCCGCTGCAGGACTTGAAGAAGGAGGGCATCTCCGGCCAGCAGAAGCTGATGGAGTGGACGCGGTACCTGGCCGTCGGCCTGTGCATCGTCCAGGGCTACATCTGGCTGAACTACCTGCGCACCAGCAACCTGGTCCAGCCGATGTTCCTGCAGAGCGCGCCGCAGACGATGATCTTCTTCGTGGTGGGCATCACCACGCTGACGGCCGGCAGCCTGTTCCTGATGTGGCTCGGCGAGCAGATCGACAAGTACGGCATCGGCAACGGCGTCTCGATCATCCTGACCGCGGGCATCCTGAGCCGCATGCCGAACGCCATCGGCTGGGTTGTCGAGAACTTCGATCCCCGCCAGTCGGCGGAGCCGGGCAAGATCGGCATCGCGGGCCTGGCGGTCCTGGTCGCGAGCTTCGTGGCCATCACCGCCGGCGCAGTGCTGATGACGGTGGCCACCCGCCGCATCCCGATCCAGCAGGCCAAGCACACCCGTGGCCGCAAGGTCTACGGCGGCCAGAAGCACTACCTCCCGCTGCGCATCAACCACTCGGGCGTGATGCCGATCATCTTCGCCAGCTCGCTGATGATCTTCCCGTCGGCCATCTTCGGCGCGTGGGACAACGCCACGGCGCAGGACTCCGCCTTCAAGGACGTGACCACGTTCCTCGCCCGCGAGAGCCAGATCGGCACCTTCCCGTACATCATCTGCGAGATCGCGATGATCTACTTCTTCGCGTACTTCTGGACCACCGTCCAGATGAGCCCGGACGACATGGCCAAGCAGCTGAAGGAGCACGGCTCCTTCATCCCCGGCCTCCGTCCCGGCCCGCGCACCGCGGAATACCTGCAGACGGTCCTCTGGCGCATCACCTACGTCGGCGCGGGCTTCCTGGCGATCATCGCCGTGATCCCGACCCTGGTGACCCAGGCCATGGGCATCCCGTTCCAGGTGTCGCAGTTCCTTGGCGGCACCGGCCTCCTGATCGTCGTCTCCGTGGGCCTGGACCTCATCCAGCGTCTCGAGGCAAACCTGGTCATGCGCAACTACGAAGGCTTCCTCGGCCAGGGCGGCGACGCCCGCGGCGCGCGGATGCGGAGCGTGCGCGAATGAACCTGACCACCGCCGAGTCCCGCACCTCCACGAATGCGCGCGCGGAGCGCCACGGCGCCATCGCGCTGCGGTCGTCCGACGAGATCGCGTGCGTGGAGCGAGCAGGGCAGGTGGTGGCTGCAGCCCTCGATGCCGCGGAGTCCGCGGTGCGCGCGGGCATCGCCACGCGTGAGATCGACGCCGCGGTGCGCGCGGTGATCGCTGCGCACGGCGCGGAACCCTCCTTCCTCGGCTACGCGCACCCCGCGGGCGGTCCGGCATTCCCGGCGGCCTGCTGCGTGAGCATCGGCAACGAGGTGGTGCACGGCATCCCGGGCGATCGCGTCCTGGTGGCCGGCGAACTGGTCAAGATCGACGTCGGTGCCCGCATGAACGGCTGGTGCGCCGATGCCGCCATCGCGGTCCGCGTGCCCGGCGAGTTCGCCGCGGCCGCCGCCATTGACGCTTTCGTTGCCGACGCATGGGAAACCCTGCACGCCGGCATCGCTTCCATGCAGCCCGGCATGCGCTGGAGCGACGTGGCCGACCGCATGCAGCGCCTGGCGGTCTCCCGCGGGCACGGCATGGTGGATGGCTGGCACGGGCATGGCGTCGGACGCGCCGTCCACGAGGCGCCGCACGCGCCTTCGCTGGTGTCCGCGGGTCTCCGCGAGGAGCGCGACTTCACCCTTCTTCCGGGCATGGTCCTTGCCGTCGAGCCGATCCTGGTGATGGGCGCGAAGGGCGAGATCTCTGCCGATGGCTGCCTGTCCCCGGTGCCGGCCTCCGCCTGCGCCGACCAGTGGACGGTTGCCGTCTCCGCCGGCCTGGTGGCCGCGCATGTCGAACACACCGTCGCGGTCACCCGTTCGGGCCCGCGCATCCTCACCCGCCGCACGGGCGCCCGTGCCGGGTTCACCTCGAACGAAAGCAACGGAGGTCGCGGCCGCCCAGTCGGCTGACGAACCAATGGCAAAGGAAGACAAGATCACGCTCGATGCCGAGGTCGTGGAGGCCCTCCCGGACGCGATGTTCCGGGTCAAGCTCCAGAACAACCAGGAGATCCTGGCCTACGTCAGCGGCAAGATGCGCAAGTTCTTCATCCGCATCCTCCCCGGAGACAAGGTCACGATCGAACTCAGCCCCTACGACATGACCAAGGGCCGCATCGTCTACCGCTTCTGAATCACCGTCACATCCGCGCCCCGCGCGAACACCGCATTTCACCGCACGAACCCCCGCCACCCATCAGCAAGGAAACACCATGAAGGTCCGCAGCAGCATCAAGCGCCGAACCATGGATTGCCAGATCGTCGTCCGCAAGGGCAAGCGCTTCGTCATCAACAAGAAGAACCCGCGCCTCAAGCAGCGCCAGGGCTGAGCCCCTACCGGCCACACAGGCAACTCACCAAGGAACCACACCATGCCCCGTATCGCAGGCATCGACATCCCGGAAAAGAAGAAGATCCGCTTCTCGCTCCGCTACATCTTCGGCATCGGCCCGAAGGTGGCTGACGAGATCCTCGGCAAGCTCGGCATCGACGGCGAGCGCCGCGCCAACGCCCTGGACGACAAGGAGATCGCGGCCATCGCGGCCGAGATCGACGCGAACCACCCGGTCGAGGGTGCGCTCCGTCGCCAGATCCAGCAGGACATCCAGCGCCTGAAGGACACCAAGAGCTACCGCGGCGAGCGTCACCGCAAGAACCTCCCCGTCCGCGGCCAGCGCACCCGCACCAACGCCCGCACCCGCAAGGGCCGCAAGAAGACGGTCGCCGGCAAGAAGGGCGTGAAGGGCTAAGCCCTGACCGCCGTATCCGACTGACCGAACTCCCAAGGAGCACACAGACATGGCAAGCAAGAAGAAGGTTCGCAAGAGCGTCACGAAGGGCGTGGTCCACGTCAACGCGTCGTTCAACAACACGATGGTCACCATCACCGACATCAACGGCGAGACCATCTCGTGGGACTCGGCCGGCAGCGTCGGCTTCAAGGGTGCCCGCAAGAGCACGCCGTTCGCGGCCAGCCGCGCGAGCGAGAAGGCTGCCGGCAAGGCACGCCGTCTCGGCATGAAGGAAGTGGAAGTGCGCGTCAAGGGCCCGGGTCCGGGCCGCGAGAGCGCTGTCACTGCCCTCCACGCCGCCGGCCTGAAGGTCACCACCATCGAGGACTGCACGCCGATTCCGCACAACGGCTGCCGTCCTCCCAAGAAGCGTCGCGTGTAACGCGACGAGGAAGCGTCGCGTTTCAACGCGACGTGGATGCCGCGCTCAACCGCGGCAGGCGCGCGGGGCCACCTGGCTTCGCGCACAGATTTCGTCCCTCCGCCACAGCAGGGGGGCTCGACCGGCACCGGCAGCGGTCAAGCCCATCCGATTCAGGCGGAGGTCCCTCAAGAAGGGGCGCAACGGCCGCAAGCCGCCAACCCCGAGGTCCTGCCGGACCTTTGTTTGCAGGAGCATCACGATGCATATCCGCTGGCGTGGACTCGAACTTCCCTACCGCGTCGTCAAGGACGAGCGGTCCGCAACCCCCACCTTCGGCCGCTTCACCGCTGAGCCGTTCGAGCGTGGCTTCGGCACGACCATTGGCAACAGCCTCCGTCGCGCGCTGCTCTCGAGCCTCGAGGGTGCCGCGATCACCCGCGTCAAGATCGCGGGCGTGTCGCACGAGTTCTCCACGATGCCGGGCGTCCTCGAGGACGTCACCGACATCATCCTGAACATCAAGGGCCTGATCGTCAGCATGGACATCGACTCCGACGAGCCGAAGACCATGCGCCTGATGGCCGAGGGCCCGGGCGAGGTCACCGCCGAGCTCATCGAGTGCGATCCCTCGATCGTCATCCACAACCCCGAGAAGATCATCGCGACGCTGACCGACAAGCGCGACTTCGCGATCGAGTTCACGGTGCGTCGTGGCCGCGGCTACATGCCGGCCAGCGAGCAGAACAAGCAGGAAGAGGACCAGGTGCTCGGCGAGATCGCGGTCGACGCGATCTTCAGCCCGGTGCAGCGCGTCCGCTTCCGCGTGGAGGACACCCGCGTCGGCCAGCGCACGAACTATGACCGCCTGGTCATGGACGTGTGGACCAACGGCACCGTGTCCCCGGACATGGCCATGGTCGAGGCCGCCAAGATCCTGCGCAAGCACCTCAACCCCTTCGTGCAGTACGACGCCATCGGCAACGAGGTCGTCCCGCACGAGATCTCCCAGGAGAACGACAAGGACCTCGAGCTCTTCAAGAAGCTCGCGATGTCCCTGACCGACCTGGAACTGTCGGTCCGTGCCAGCAACTGCCTCGAGGGCGGCAAGCTCCGCCACGTGTGCGACCTGGTCACCAAGACCGAGAATGACCTGCTGGAGCTCCGCGCCTTTGGCCGCACGAGCCTCCGTGAAGTGAAGAAGAAGCTCGAGGACATGGGCCTCAACCTCGGCATGCCGCTGCCGGAGGGCTTCGTGCCCCCGACCGCGGGCTGAGCAAAGCCCAGTCCTGAAAGGAACCAACCATGCGTCACCGTATTGCCGGATACCAACTCAACGTCAAGACCGACCACCGTCGCGCCATGCTGCGCAACCTGGCGGCAGGCCTGTTCGAGCACGGACAGATCACCACCACGCTCCCCAAGGCGAAGGCCGTCCAGCCGTTCGTCGAGCAGCTCATCACGATGGCGAAGCGCCCGTCGCTCGCCAGCCGTCGTGAGGTCACCTCGCGCCTGACCGACCGCAAGGTCTTCGCGTGGGTGGCGGACCCGAACACGAAGGAAGAGGTCAAGTCTGCCCAGAGCCGTCTCTGGGAGCTCCCCTCGGCCGACGAGATCGAGTTCAACCGCTACGGCGAGCTCCGCAAGGCTCCGCGCCTGATCCAGCACCTCTTCACCAAGGTGGCTCCGCTCTACAAGGATCGTGCCGGCGGCTACACCCGCATCGTCAAGCTCGACAAGCGCCGCCTCGGCGACGCGACCGACCTGGTGGTGCTGCAGCTCGTGGGCGCCGAAGAGGGCCCGCAGGTCAAGGGACGCAAGTCCACGCGCCGCGCCAACGCGGACAAGCGCACCGCCTTCGCCAAGAAGGCGAAGGAAAAGGCCGCTGCGACGAAGGGCTGATCGCCTTTCTCAATCAGTGAATTCCGCGCGCCCCGAGGCTTGCCTCGGGGCGCGCGTGCTTTTGCTGTCGTTGTCCGGCGAGAGGCGGGTGGCGGTGCTGCAGGGGCACGAACGCCGCGAGCGCATCAGGGATTGGTGACCAGCGGCTGCCAGCCGTTCTGGTACGAGAGGCCGGTCGTCGAGTTGACGAGGCGGCGCTCGACGTTGCCGTTGGACCAGAGGCGGAACACCACGGCGCCGCTGCCCGAGCTCGGGGTCGGAACCACCGCGATGGAGAGCACCTGGGGATCGGCCGACGGAGCCTGCGCGGCCTTGCCCGGGGCGGCCGGCGTGGCCTGCGGTTCGGCGGCCACCGGCACGAAGACGGGCGTCCAGGCGGGCGAGGCAACCGCTTCTGCGGTGCCTGCACCGGAGCTTGCGAAGGCGTGGAAGACGATGGCGCCCGCGAGGAGTGCGAGCCCGGTGCCGGTGGAGATGCGCGTGGTCATGGCGCTGATGCTAGCGCGGCCTCGTGCGCGCGATTGCTTCGGGCGGCGCACGTCGACGGGAGGCATGGTGGGCCACACAAATGGCATGGGCGTGCGGGGCGCGCGCGGGGAATCGGCTGCTCCATCCGGCGCATCGGATTTCGTATCCTTTGGCACCATGCTCGCTGACCTGGACACCGCACAGACCGAGGCCCTTGCCGCCCTGGCCGCCGCCGGCTCGCCGGAGGCGATGGATGCCTGGAAGAGCGCCTGGATCGGTGGCAACGGCCGCCTGAAGAACATGATGGCGGCGCTGAAGGACGTGCCGAAGGACCAGAAGCCGCTCGCCGGCAAGCGGCTGAACGAGCTGAAGGCGGCGCTCGAGGCGGCGTACGAGGAGCGCAAGGGGGCGGTGGATGCCGCTGCCGGACCGCGCGGCCCCGTGGTGGACGTGACGGAGCCGGGTATGCCGCTCGCGGAAGGCACGCGCCACGTCCTGAGCCGCACCATCGACGAGATCACCGAGGTGTTCGGCCGCATGGGCTTCACGCTGGC
>Ga0114968_10001499_pt1 | contig 17888 bp, 1 predicted proteins | sample M_130807_EF_Meta_FD_87020 | JGI IMG/M metagenome (GOLD analysis project Ga0114968, IMG submission 87020) | Freshwater microbial communities from Lake Montjoie, Canada to study carbon cycling - M_130807_EF_MetaG | ecosystem: Environmental > Aquatic > Freshwater > Lake | place: Lake Montjoie...
AGTATATGTAAAATTTGTATTATATTTATTATAGTATATTTCACCTTTGTAACCTTCTACATGTCCATGAACAAAATTACCTAAACTTGATCCTGTCAAAATTCTTTGTCTATTAATACCAGCATATCTTGTTATAGAACATATGGTAAAGGTTGATGACATTCCTCCAGAAGCAAAAAATATAGTATCATTTGGCGAACCATATACTGAATAAACAGGTTTTGCAGCACCAAATCCAGGCGTATATGTTTTAATAAAGTTTCCAGTGCATGTCGCATTTCGTCCATTACCCGATATATCAATCCAAGAATTGGTTGAGGCATCAAAAGAAGCGGCGTCATAAATAGCGTAAGCTGGCTTACTTGCTAATAAAGTAGCCATTGAAATTGTGGGTGCTTTTCCAATAGACGCTCCTCCAGCAACATACAAACTCTCATTTTGATTTCCATATCCTGCTTGCCATCCCAAGTTTACGGAGTATGATCCGGCATTAAACTTACCAGCCTCATAACCGAGGGCCAATGAACCTATCGACTGACGTTGGTAACCACTGAGATACCCGATTGCCACTGCATAATCGCCTTGGTTATCCGATGCCGCTTGGTTTCCGATTGACACATTTGAATATCCAACAACTGCATCCTCTCTAAGAGCATTTACATTTGTTTGATATCCTATTGAGACTGAATATTGACCCAAATTATTTGCTCCAGCTTGATAACCGATACTCACTGCTCCTGTTGCCTGATTTGTGTAACCAGCTTGATACCCAAGAGCCACAGTAGCAGCTTTTTGGTTGACGTAACCAGATTGATATCCCACTGCTGTTGCAAATGCTCCTTGAGTGTTAAAACCAGACTGGTAACCAATTGCTAAAGAAGATGAATCTTGGAAGTTATATCCTGCTTCATAACCAATTGCTGTTGAGTACTGTCGTTGATTTTTGTAACCAGCCTCAAAACCAATTGCAGTCGAATACTGACCCTGACCGGTAAATCCAGCGTACGCTCCGATACTTATCGCTCCTATACCTTGTGTAGAATAAGCACTGTTAAAACCAATCGCCACTGCGAATGTTCCTTGATAGTTATAACCTGCGCTATTTCCGATACTGACCGCATCACGTCCTTGGTAATTATAAGCACTATTTATACCCACGGAAACAGCACCAGAACCTTGGAAGTAAACACCTGAGTTATATCCCACTGCCGAAGCACCTTCTCCTTGTCTATCATAACCACTTTGATATCCTAAACCAACAGCATTTAATCCTTGCGAATATCTCGCCGATTGTCTTCCAATACCAATTGATGAACCTCCTTGATTATTTTCACCAGCAAGATAACCGATAGAAACAGCTTGTGAACCCTGATTTGTGTAACCACTGTTTTGTCCCACCGCTACAGCATAACTACCCTGGTTTCTATATCCCGCTTGGTAACCAACGGCAGTCGCAAAACTACCTTGATTTTGATATCCTGATTCATATCCTACACCAACAGAATTTTGTCTTTGAGTAATATAACCTGCTCTATAACCTACAGCGACACTGTTTGACGCTTGTGTATCTCTACCAGCCTCAAAACCAATTGCGACACTATTACTGGATTGATTAGTAAAACCAGCCCCGAAACCAATAGAAACAGCATAACCAGCTTGACTGTATCGACCAGCTTGATAACCAATACTAACAGCACCTATTCCCATGGTTTGTTGACCGGCTTGATATCCAATAGCTACAGCGTATTGACCTTGTATAGTATATCCTGCTTCTGCTCCAATAGAAATTGCCATTTGTGATTGAGATAAGTATCCACTGTAATATCCAATAGCTACAGCAAGTTGTTGTTGACTTTGATAGGCAGCGTTGAAACCAACTGCTACTGTATTTTGTCCTTGACCTGTGTAACCAGCAAAAGCACCTAACGCTAAAGCACGATCATTTTGTTGTGCTCCTGTCAAGTATCCAATAGCAAGAGAATAAATACCTTGGGTTGTTCCGGCTTGGTAACCAATAGCGATTGAAGAATCTCCTTGTCTATAACCTGCTTGATATCCTAGGGCAATAGCATTACTTGCTTGGGAACTGTAACCACTCTGAAAACCAATCGCTACAGCATTCAATCCCTGAGTTGAATAACCGGCTTGATATCCTAAAGCAACAGCTCCTGAATTCTGATTGATATACGCAGATTGATAACCAATTGCTAAAGCATTTGAACCTTGTCTGGAGTATCCACTATTAAAACCAATCGCAATCGCAAATGTTCCCTGATTATTAAATCCGGCCATATACCCAAGAGCCATACTTCCGCTTGCCTGGTAATTTGCTCCTGCTGAAAAACCGACGGCGTAAGCATTTTGCCCCTGGTTGTAAAGTCCCGCCCCTATGCCTATCGACACAGCACCAGCTTGTTGAGTAAATTTAGCAGCGTTCGTTCCGATAGCTATAGCACCATATTGCTGACCAGTGAAACCGGCGTTAGATCCGATACCTATAGCACGGGCATTCTCCACAAACAATCGGTTATCAGCGTTTTGAATGACGATAGATTGTTCTGGACCTGCGTAATAAGCGTTGCTAGGTAAGAGATTATATTCTTTTCCCGTTTTATAGTACAGTTCGGATTCAACCTGTTGTCTTTCATCATTGGTTATATTACGGTTGAAGACTAAGACTTGAGCGACGTATGGTTTCGTTCGAATCATCTCAAAATCACTGTTATACCCTATCGCATTTCCATAATTCAACCTATTTATAAAAGAATCATTCTTTAACCAAGTCGTTCCATTTGTGGATGTAAAAAGACTGTACCCTGAACCATCACCCACTGCTAACAATAAACCATCAGCATATAAAACACTATTTGCGTTCAAACCATTACCCAGATGCATAATGGTTCGAGCTGTCCATGTCGTTGTATCAGGGGATGTCATTATAGTTGAACCACCTGCTGAAGCATTTCCTACTACAATCCATAAACCATTACCATATGCTACACTTTTACCATATGCAATTAAATTGGTTTTACCACCCGCTGGAAGCCAATTTATTCCATCAGTAGACGTTGCTACCGAATCTGATACTCCTGAACCAACCGCGACCCATAGATTATTCGCATATGTAAGCCCAACAGCTTCAGTGGTTAAAATTGTTTTACCACGTCCTACCCACGTCGTCCCATCTACAGACGAAGCAAACGTGTTAACAGATCCGTTACCAACGGCTACCCATATACCGTTACCATATGCTACTCTATTAGGGAATAAAGTAAATATATCTGGATAACCTCCTCTTGACGTCCATGTAATACCATCAGTGGACGAAGCGAAATTATTATTTCCCTGACCACCCATGACCCATAAACCATTACCGTATGCCACTGTTGTACCTGTAGTGAAAGCATTAAATACTCCAGACATATGTTTTCCTCCGCGTCCAGTCCAGTTTTTACCGTCCGTTGATGTAATAATAATATTGATACTCTCTACAAAAATACCAGTCGCTACCCATAACCCATTAGCATAAGAGATTTGACTTATATAAGTACCGCCATTATTACCCATAGCAGTTCTGGTAGAAGTATTACCATTAGTCCAATTTAATCCATCGCTTGAAGAATGTATTAATGGGTTACTTGACGCAGTTGCAAAACCACCTATTACGAATTTTTCGGGAAAAGAATCGCCCACAGTTGAAAAATCTGTATTAATTTTATTAGATATAGCAATACCTTTCACCATACGATTGGAATAAGATCGAACATATCGCGGTGTGGCACTGGCTAACAACGCCGACGCTGAGACATGACTATACCACGTAATACCATCATAGGAATACACTGCCTTGGATGTACCTCCTGAACCTAACGCCAAGAATCGGTCATTGTACCAGCTAACTGATATACCATTCGTGAAGTGGGTATTGGTGGCAGCCGTCCATTGACTTCCATTGTCACTGTACATGATACTGTTATTAGTCACAGCGTCCACACCAACAGCAACCCATCGTTGTAGAATAACACTTCGACTCGCCACAAGACTGTTTACAGTACTCATGAGATTAAAAGCACTTGTGGAATTGAAAAATGTAGCAGAGAGACCAGAGACCATTGTCGTATATACAATAGAAGCAGATGCTCCGTTACCACCAACCAGAAATCTATCTTCGTTATAATTCATGCAGTTTATAGTAGTGAAAAATCCTGAGGCACGTTCGTCTCTATTACCACTACTACCATTGTACGAATATAGCTTATTATCAGAACCGATAAAATAATTATTATTATTATTAAACATATCCATTATTATACTTTCTTTGGCAACAAATGGTGAAGGAGTAGGACGTAGAGCAGTGGTATCCCATCCATAATTACCAGACGAGACAGGTGGTCCATAACCACTCATATTTGATGGTGGAGTTAAGGTAAATCTATATGTTCCCCCACTTGTAGATATATAAATATCATTTTGTGAGGGTCGAACAAATTGTGATTTATTATCTGCGAAAGAAACGGTTATATTATCAGGTGGATTTCTTAAACTACTCCCCCCCCCAAAATAAATTCTGGGGTAATCATACGACCAGAAGCCTTTGTAATAACGAATGACTTGAGGGAATCCGGGATCAAAAGCAGAGTAACCAACCGCATACCAAACTCCCATCATATAATGGAAAAAGACATTAACAATTCCAGTTAGAAGTTGTTTTGGAGAAATGCCAACGGGAAGACGTAAGTTGGGAACTAAGATATCGTTGCGATCACCAGCTGTTACCCAATAATCCAAGTTCGCTGTGGTTGCAATTCTGGATTGTCGTGTAGTATAATTTGTTCGATTACCGATTTCTTCATTAGAGATTATATAAAATTTTGAATCAATATACTTTAATGCATTTGCTGTGGTTTCTATACCAGTATTGACGACTGTTGTCCATGTTGTCGCATTAGTTGACTTAAATAGAGCAGAAGTGTTGAACATTACAATAGTATCATTACTACCGTATCGTTGTAATGGGTTAATAACATCCCTACTGCTAATTACGTAATGTCCATTACCATATGTGATTTTTGATAGTGGTAAGGCTTGTTTTCTCCAATTTTTTGTAAAATCAGAGGGTTCACCTGAAGAAGCAGTCATACTTGTATTGTAATTGTGAACGTGATTGATGTACGTGTCGTAGATGACAACTCTATTGATCCAGGTATTTGAAGAAGCATTTCCACCAATAAACACATTAGTGAAAGTAGTATCAGGGACTTCCCATATATTACGGTAATCAGATCGATTTGCTTGATTGCTGTTTATGGTAATAAATTGATGTGTCAATGGATTGTATGAAATCGTTAGATCATTCCATCCATTTAATTGACCAGTATTTTCATTAATCGTAGATGTCCATACACCGTTTATGAGAGTCTCAACTTTAATTCCTGCTCCGTTGTCTCTATTAACGATATAAAGTTCAACTGACGATGATTGGAATGAAATGATAGAAGCATTTGGTCGAATATTAATGCCTTGTATATTAATTGTCCATCCAGTTGTACTGAAATTAAGAGCAATATTACCATTATATTTCAATCGATGATCACTGGAAGAAAGATAAACATATTTACCTCCAAAATTGGTACTATAAGTCGGTGGGAAACTTGGATTAAATGGTATCCAGTTATTCCAATTTGTTACGGCTTGACCATTCGTAAATCCTGTAAAGTCATCTTCAGCATCAAGTAAAATCATTTGTGAAACTGTAGGACTGTACCTCAATAAAGAGTTAGTGACTGCTGTCCAGATTGTACCATCGGGTGAAGTCAATATATTCGTCAATGAATTTACTATTGCTTCTCCGACACAGACAAATTGACTTTGAGCATAAACGATATCATAACCGTGTAGAATTAGTGTAGTAGCAACACCCGTCCATGTTGTCAAATCAGTAGAATAGGCTATTGGAACATAAACAGACTGATCTTGTATACCAAGAATGTTACTGCCTACATTAATAGCAATTGATGTAAATATGTTGTTGCTTAAAGGTGTCCAGGTAATTCCGTCTGATGAATATAATAAAGTTGTTGGCTGTAGTTTGGTAATGATCCATCTAACACCATCATAACTAACACCAGCCTGAGATCCCATAAACGGTCCTAAAGTCGTTCCTAAACCAGTCCATTGTGTCCCATTATAACTGTAAGCCACAGATGCAGTACCCGCATCTCCGATTGCTACAAATTTATCTACACCCCAGGCGACTGACACAGATGCTCCCGCAAATATAGTATTACCTAATCCAGTCCATTGTGTTCCGTTAGAAGAATAGGCGATACTGTTATTACTGTTATTTGATCCCCATCCAACAGCAACCCATGCATCTACACCATTATATGCGGCACTGAATCCTCTTGTGAATATAGAACTACCTAAAGAAGTCCACTGTGTTCCGTTAGATGAATAAGCCATTGTATCTGTATTTCCTGCTCCTGCTTCACCAAGTAAAAGCCATATATTATTTGCGTAAATAATTCCGCTTCCAAAACCTACCCCTGTGAAATTTGGCAAATTAATCCATTGTGTTCCATTAGATGAATATATCAAAGTTTGTCCTCCTCCTCCACATGCTACCCAACGATCTACACCATTAAATGCCACTCCTCTACAAAATGATGAAAAAATCGTCAATCCTAAACCAACCCAATCTATTCCATTGTATGAATACGCTAAAGTATTTAGAAGGGCATCACCACCACCAGCTACCCAAATACCATTTCCATAAGCAATATCATAACATCTTGAAAAAATCGAACTTCCTAAACCAGTCCAATTCAATCCATTATCATATGAATATGCCAGACTATTTGTTCCAATACCACCTGCCACATTTGTTACTTTTCTCTTACCAACGGCAACATACATACTGTTTCCGTAAGCAATACTATATCCTTGCTCAAAAAATGATCCATTTCTTCCCGTCCAGACAGTTCCATCTGTACTTGTCGCAATAGTATTCGTATAACCACCAACGGCTAAATAAATATCATTCTCAACTACAATTTTATTAACTATCGTACTAAATATTGATTTGCCAGACCCTGTCCACGTCACAGCGTCTTCACTGTATGCAAGAGAGTTTGTATTTAGTGGTGTACCACCAACAACCCATTTACCTACTGTGGCATTGTAAGCGATGGTATTTACAGGGAACATTCCAGTTACAAATCCACCAAAAGACCAGGTTCTTCCATTATTAGATGAAAAGGCTGATTGATTCCATCCACAAACAACTAAATTAGAATCATCAGTTGCGATATCAGAAATTCTATAGGGTAGCGAAGCTCTCCCATCATTTGTTTCATTAAAGTATCCCTGTGAAGAGAAATCGTATCGACTTTGAAGCATTTTATAGATATTTGTCCTCTCATACCGTGTCAGTCTCTTATTAATCAAAATAATTTCCGCAATTTGACCATTTGAGTTAATGTTATTGATGTATAACTTACCAGTGAATGACCGCGGTGCGTTTGGTGTAATAGCAGTTCCAGGAAAACCGTTTAGATACATCGCATCTCCAGAAGCAACTTCAATCAGATTCCATTGATTTTTATACCAAGTACGATAAACATTAGTATGATCAAAAGAAATACCGGCAAATGCATTTGCTGTATTTGTGGCATACCCATACATCCTTGATCCAAAGTTACCTGGTGCTACTTGGAATGCAAATCCTGTCGCTAAAGTATCAGGTGTTGAAAATCCACCATTATCAGGGTGAAAGTTTTTCTTGAAAGATGTAGCGAAATGAAGACTTGGAGCTCCTTGAGCTATTACAGGGTAATCACCAGCATTGTAAAGATAAAACAAGTGAAACTCATTTAGATTTGTTATGGTAATAGGATCAACGACCATGACTGAATTAGTATCAAAACGCGCAATTTTATATCCATTGAGTGCTGAAACAGAACTACACAAAGGAGCGTTATATCCAGACAAGGGCGATGCCGAAGATGACCCAATGAAACTACTCCAGCTCGAAATAGATTGATCATTGTTAAACCCTTGTAATGTTCTCGTACTTAACCAAAGAATACATGAACTACTAAAATTATCTTGGATATAGGTATCAGCGCCTGGATAGTCGCTCTGGTCATATTTCGTGTACACACTTGCATCTAAATCAGTCGATTGATATACCGTATTATTTGTATCCACAATAAATGTATCTTCTTTAGGCTCAAACCATTCATTGACAATGTTATCATACGTTCTAAAATTGTTCGTTGTTCCTGTAAAAGACGTCGCTACAACTTGTTGATCTCTGTAGATCGCACCATATGTTGAATTATTATTTGTGTAATAACTTTCCAATAATGTTAAATCTCTTGTTGTATTAGAAACTTCAGGAACAAATCTTGAGTAAAATTCAGGAATAACAAGTTCCGATTTGCCTTTTGACGCGACTAAACTATTCGAAAAAGAAAGATAAGGGGCAGTACCAGTATTTTGGTATCCTAACATAATTTGTGGTGGTGAATTCATACTACTATCTGAGTTAGAATACATTGAGAAAATGGATGACTTCGCAATATCTACAACAACATCAGGGAAATAGATTGACCCTGTACTTGTAGTAGAATTAAACGAAATTACACCGCTATTGACTTGCGTAGATGTTTGGGTATATCCCGTTGCTTGATTTTTCACAAATTTCATGGAATTAGAAACATACCCAGTAGGTCCAATTCGCGGCATAAAATTTGTCAAGGTATCACCATCATTAAATCCAGTCATTGCTGATGTATCTAACCATAAAGCCAAATCGGAAATATTAGAAATATAATTGACTGTACCTGTGTTATTACCTGCTCTAAAATCACCTAGATAGATAGTACCCGTATTTTGGAACATCGGACCTGTTGATCCTGTTGATGTTGCGGAACCGGCTAATCCTTGAGGTCCTGTATATCCTGTGTAACCTGTAAAACCAGTTGCTCCTGTATTGGAAGATGTACCCGGTGCTCCAGTAGGTCCAGTAAAACCTGTGTAGCCTGTGTATCCTGTGTATCCTGAGTAACCAGTAAAACCAGTTGAACCTGTGTAACCAGAATAACCAGTATATCCTGTTACTCCAGTGTGACCAGTGTATCCCGTGTATCCAGTATAACCTGTGTATCCAGTTGTTCCTGTATATCCTGTTACTCCAGTGTAACCAGTGTATCCAGTGTAACCTGTGTATCCGGTGTAACCCGAATAACCAGTATAACCTGAATATCCAGTGTAACCAGAGTATCCAGTAAAACCAGTATATCCTGTAAAACCTGTCACACCTGTATAACCTGTGTATCCTGAATATCCTGTGTATCCTGTGAAACCAGTGTATCCCGTGTACCCTGTGTATCCCGTATATCCTGTGAATCCTGTATATCCAGTGTATCCAGTGTATCCCGTAAATCCTGTGTAACCAGTAAAACCTGTAAAACCAGTGTATCCAGTGTATCCGCTATATCCAGTGTAACCTGTAAAACCAGTAAATCCAGTGTATCCAGTGTAACCAGTAAATCCTGTGTAACCAGTAAATCCAGTGTAACCAGTATAACCGCTGTAACCAGTGTAACCTGTGTAACCTGAATATCCTGTGTATCCTGTGTATCCAGTAAATCCAGTATAACCTGTAAACCCTGTGTATCCAGTGTATCCACTGTATCCTGTGTATCCTGTGTACCCTGAATAACCAGTGTATCCACTATACCCTGTGTATCCCGAATATCCTGTGTATCCTGAATAACCTGTGTAACCAGTGAACCCAGTGTATCCAGTGTAACCTGAATAACCTGTATAACCACTGTATCCAGTATACCCCGTAAATCCAGTATATCCTGAGTATCCTGTGTAACCACTATAACCAGTGTATCCCGAATATCCAGTGTAACCACTGTACCCTGTGTATCCCGTGTATCCTGAATAACCTGTGTATCCTGTGAAACCAGTGTATCCTGTGTAACCTGAATAACCAGTGTAACCTGTGTATCCACTATATCCTGTAAAACCTGTGTATCCCGTATAACCAGAGTATCCTGTGTATCCACTATATCCTGTGTATCCTGAATATCCTGTGTAACCAGAATACCCCGTGTAGCCTGAGTATCCAGTATAACCAGTAAAACCTGTAAAACCGGTGTAACCAGTATATCCACTATATCCCGTGTATCCAGAATATCCTGTATAACCCGTAAATCCAGTATAACCTGAATATCCTGTGTATCCACTATATCCAGTATAACCAGTGTAACCTGAGTATCCTGTTACTCCAGTATAACCAGTGTAACCAGAGTATCCTGTGTAACCTGTGAAACCTGTGTACCCAGTGTATCCAGAATATCCTGTGTATCCTGAATATCCTGTGTAACCTGTAAACCCAGTGTAACCTGTGTAACCAGTGTATCCGCTGTAACCAGTATATCCTGTAAATCCGGTAAAACCTGTGTACCCGGTGTATCCACTGTAACCCGTGTAGCCTGAGTAACCAGTGTAACCAGTAAATCCAGTATATCCAGAATATCCTGTATATCCTGAATAACCTGTGTAACCTGAGTACCCTGTGTATCCAGAATAACCAGTGTAACCAGTGTATCCCGAGTATCCTGTGTAGCCTGTAAAACCAGTGTATCCAGTGTAACCGCTGTATCCTGTGTAACCAGAATAACCTGTGTATCCAGTGAAACCAGTGTAACCGGTGTATCCCGAGTATCCTGTGTAGCCTGAATAACCTGTGTAACCTGTAAATCCAGTGTAACCTGTGTATCCCGTGTATCCTGAAAAACCAGTGTACCCAGTAAAACCAGTAAAACCAGTGTATCCAGTATATCCACTATACCCAGTGTAACCAGAATAACCTGTGTATCCAGTAAATCCAGTGTAACCAGAATAACCTGTGTATCCACTATAACCAGTGTATCCTGAATATCCAGTGTAACCAGAATAACCTGTGTATCCAGTGTAACCAGAGTATCCTGTGTATCCAGTAAATCCTGTGAATCCTGTGTACCCAGTATATCCAGAATACCCAGTGTATCCCGTAAAACCTGTGAAACCTGTATAACCAGTGTATCCAGAATATCCGGTGTATCCGCTGTAACCTGTATACCCTGAATAACCGGTATATCCAGAGTATCCCGTGTATCCACTATATCCAGTATAACCTGAGTAACCAGTAAAACCTGTGTATCCAGTATATCCACTATATCCAGTATAACCTGTGTATCCAGAATAACCGGTGTATCCTGTAAATCCTGTGTAACCCGTGTATCCAGAGTATCCAGTATATCCTGTAAAACCAGTGTATCCAGAGTAACCAGTGTATCCAGAGTATCCCGTGTATCCTGAATAACCTGTGTATCCACTGTATCCTGTGTATCCTGAATAACCTGTATAACCACTATATCCTGTGTATCCTGTAAATCCAGTGTAACCAGAGTATCCAGTGTATCCAGAATAACCAGTATACCCAGAATAACCAGTGTATCCAGTAAAACCTGTATAACCAGTGTATCCAGAATAACCTGTATAACCTGTAAATCCAGTATAACCTGTATAACCGCTGTAACCTGTGTATCCACTGTAACCAGTATAACCTGTGTATCCAGAATAACCTGTGTAACCAGTAAAACCTGTGTATCCAGTATAACCCGAATAACCTGTGTATCCCGTGTAGCCTGAGTAACCAGTGTATCCAGTAAATCCTGTATAACCAGTGAATCCTGTGTATCCACTGTATCCAGTATAGCCAGAATAACCTGTATAACCTGTGTAACCTGAATAACCAGTGTAACCACTGTAACCCGTGTAACCAGTGAATCCAGTGTATCCTGTGTAACCTGTGTATCCAGTGTAACCTGTGTATCCCGAATAACCTGTGTACCCCGTGTATCCCGAATAACCTGTGTATCCTGTAAAACCAGTGTAACCAGTGTACCCAGAGTAACCAGTGTATCCAGTGTATCCCGAATAACCTGTGTATCCCGTAAAACCAGTGTAACCAGTGTAGCCAGAGTATCCAGTGTATCCAGTAAATCCTGTGTAACCTGTGTAACCACTGTAGCCTGTGTACCCTGTATATCCTGTAAACCCTGTGTAACCAGTGTATCCACTATAACCAGTGTACCCAGTGTATCCCGAATAACCTGTGTATCCTGTAAAACCAGTGTAACCAGTGTAGCCAGAATAACCAGTATATCCTGTGTATCCAGTGAAACCAGTGTAACCTGTATATCCAGAATAACCTGTATATCCTGTATATCCAGAATAACCAGTATAGCCTGTGAATCCTGTGTATCCAGTGTAGCCAGAGTATCCAGTGTATCCTGTGTATCCCGAATAACCTGTGTATCCAGTAAAACCTGTGTATCCTGTGTAACCAGAGTATCCTGTGTATCCTGTGTAGCCTGAATAACCTGTGTAACCACTGTAACCTGTATACCCTGTATATCCTGTAAACCCTGTGTAACCGGTGTATCCACTATAACCAGTGTACCCAGTGTATCCTGAATAACCAGTGTACCCCGTAAAACCAGTGTAACCAGTGTATCCCGAATATCCAGTGTATCCTGTGTATCCAGTGAAACCGGTGTAACCTGTATATCCAGAATAACCTGTATATCCCGTGTATCCAGAGTAACCTGTGTAACCTGTAAAACCTGTGTATCCAGTGTACCCAGAGTAACCAGTGTATCCTGTGTATCCCGAATAACCTGTGTATCCTGTAAAACCTGTGTATCCTGTGTAACCTGAATAACCAGTGTATCCTGTGTAGCCTGAATACCCTGTGTATCCAGTGTAACCAGTGTAACCAGTGTATCCAGTATATCCACTATATCCTGTGTATCCTGAGTAACCAGTATATCCTGTGTATCCTGAATAACCTGTGTACCCCGTAAAACCAGTGTAACCAGTATATCCTGAATATCCTGTGTACCCTGTGTAACCTGTAAAACCAGTGTAACCAGTGTATCCTGAATACCCTGTGTAGCCTGTGTATCCGGTGTACCCAGTATATCCAGTATATCCACTATATCCAGTGTAACCTGTGTACCCAGTATATCCTGTGTATCCTGAGTATCCTGTGTACCCTGTAAAACCTGTGTAACCAGTATATCCAGTGTAACCTGAATATCCGGTATAACCACTATACCCAGTATATCCACTATAACCTGTGTATCCTGTAAAACCAGTGTATCCAGTGTATCCGCTGTATCCAGTGTAGCCTGTGTAACCTGTATAACCTGTATAACCAGAATATCCTGTGTACCCGGTAAATCCTGTGTAACCTGTATAGCCAGTGTATCCGGTATATCCTGTATAGCCTGTATAACCTGTATACCCCGTGTAGCCTGTATATCCTGTGTATCCTGTGTAGCCTGTATATCCTGTGTAACCAGTGTAACCGCTATACCCTGTGTACCTTGTGTATCCTGTAAATCCTGTGTACCCTGTGTATCCAGAATAACCGGTATATCCCGTGTAACCAGTAAAACCTGTGTAACCTGTGTACCCAGTGTATCCAGTATATCCTGTGTATCCTGTGTAACCTGTATACCCTGTGTATCCTGTATAGCCTGTGTATCCTGTGTACCCCGTGTAACCAGTATACCCTGTAAATCCTGTGAAACCAGTATGCCCAGTTTCTCCTTTAGGACCATCGATAATAAAATTTGATGTAAAGATAGGTCCAATAGATGGGTTCTGCCAATCTTCAGTACCAATCACAGCCGTTTGGTACATACCATTTCTAGAAACATCAACATCAGACCATTTACGATTGGTGACAGATTTTTGTTGCCATGTTTGTCCAAAATCTTGAGACACCCAAATATAATCATTGGTAGCAACAGCAGTGATGAATTTTCCAGAGGACGCAAAGTCAACAGATTGCCATTTTCTAGTTCCAGCAGCTGTTAAGCTATTCCAAGTGACACCATAATCCACTGAAAATTGCATTTCAGTATCTGCATTCTTGTTTGAAATAATCATTCTGTACATTCCATTACCAGACATGGCAAAAAAAGCAATACTTGTTCCGAAAATTTGCTCCACCCACGCATTATTTTCTACCTGAGTTGCCATTTTATTATTTCCAGATGTCGCAACTTTGTACTTTCCATCATCAGAAATACTCAGACTAAATATGTTTCTTTCTGATCCTGAAAACCTATAAATTTCTGAAAATGTTGGACTATTAATATTACTTCTAAAATCTAATGCATAGACTCTTCCTTGACTATCTTGTTCTCCAATCATTTGATATAAACCATCTTCTGTCATTGCCACACATAATGAATTCATTGTTGTTCCATTTGTAAAACTCAAACCATAATTTGTCGAATACCTTATCGGTCTACCATAAGAGACTGTTGTTTGAAATCGTCCGGAAGAAGATATCGCGATATCTTGACAACTGTTATTATCTAAAGGATTCAAAGCCCATTGATTACCATAATCGACAGAAGAATATAAAGCATTAGGTCCGTTACTCCAATTTAAAGCAATTTGAAAAGGACCATCAGATATTGCGACCTTGCTAAAATTTAATGGTGGATTAGGACCATGTGGTAACCAGTCATTACCAAAAATTGTAGATGCCCCTGGAACACCAGTAGGTCCTGTAAACCCCGTGTATCCTGTGTATCCAGTGTAGCCACTATAACCAGTATATCCAGTGTATCCTGTGTATCCAGTAAATCCTGTTATTGACAAATTGGTAATCATAAAGAATTTTTCCTCCGTTTCAACATTTGTGTACGCATCCATTCGAATTCCTGTTCCTGAAATAAAATTGACAGTATCTAATCCTTCAGCCGTTAATCCTGGCTCACCATCAATCTCCCAAAATTTAAACGTACTATTCATACCAATCGTGACTGTACCAGTCGGTCCTTCGGTAGCAACAAAACCAGAATCCAAATCAAAAAGTAAAACATTTATGGTATTGTATCCTGTTATACCTGACATTCCTGCTATTCCAGTTGTACCTACAGTCAAGGTATTACCAATACCAGTAGGTCCTGTGTATCCTGTCACTCCTTGTTCTCCTTGGACACCTGGCTCTCCCTGTTGTCCATCATTTCCTTGGTCTCCTTGATCTCCCTTAGGTCCTGCTTCTCCTTGTACTCCTTGTGGTCCTTGAAGGCCTTGAATTCCTTGAAGACCACGAGGCCCTGTATATCCCGTATATCCCGTATAACCTGTTCTACCTGTATACCCAGTGTATCCTGTTCTTCCTGTGAATCCCGTGACTCCTGTATAACCAGTATATCCAGTAAATCCAGTCGGTCCTGTGAATCCTGTGTACCCCGTGAATCCAGTGTATCCCGTGAATCCAGTGTATCCTGTAAATCCAGTATATCCTGTGAAACCTGTGTATCCTGTGAATCCTGTGTACCCCGTAAATCCCGTGTATCCCGTGAATCCTGTGTACCCTGTAAATCCTGTGTATCCTGTAAATCCTGTGTATCCCGTGTAACCTGTGTACCCAGAGTAACCAGTATATCCTGTACTTCCAGTAACTCCAGTATATCCAGTGTACCCTGTGTATCCAGTGTATCCACTGTAACCAGTGAAACCTGTCACACCAGTGTAACCTGTGTATCCAGTAAATCCAGTATATCCCGTAAATCCCGTATAACCTGTGTATCCAGTAGGTCCAGTAGCTCCTGTATTAGACGCTTCTCCGGCAGGACCTGTAGGACCTGATAATCCTTGTCCAGTAGCTCCTTTTATGGTGTAATTGACATAAACATTGGTATCTTCACCAAAGCTTCCTACAATGGTTGAAGAATCTCCAGTCAGAGAATATGTTCCGTTTGAATTATTCACAATAGAAGTTAATTCAAAAACTTTGGAATTTCCATCAAAATCAACAATGGTTATTATCAACGGAGAAACAGCATATGTGGCTAAAATCGTCAAAAACCAATCTGACGCATCACCACTAATATCTCTTTCATTTAACATAAATCCATTCGTAATGTCAGTACAATTTCCAAAGATTTGAACATTCAACGTATTCAGAACATAATTCCATATTTTTGTATTCGAAATACCTGATGGACCAGTAGGACCTGCTGTACCTCCTCCACCTCCACCAACGGAATTGGTCGATGTCAATAAAATAGCATCTCCTTGGTCAGAAATTTGTAAATACACCGGAGCAATGGCAGGATTTGGTGTTGTTGTCAGATTTCCAAACACATCAATCCAGTAATATGTTCCTTTACCTACAGTCAGCGGAATCGGCACTTGCTCTTTAAATAAGTATTTCCCAAACGGTCTAAAATTGAAAAAATCATTTGTCGGAATATTTACATTGGTTACTACACCAACAATAAGATTTGAAGGGTCAGTTTGCGCCGTATATACAGAGTAATCAGAATTTGATAAATAAATAAATTTTCCAACCTCAAACGTATGACCTGGTTGGTTGATTGATATCGTAGTTGAGTAATTCCTCATGCTGAATCTTGATATCAAGCTTGTGATATATTCCTGTGGATATATCGATGTATCTATATTATATAATATAGGAAGACCTTCAGAACTTAATGCGAACACATAACCTTCTACATAATCAGATGGAGGATGCTGACCATAATAAGGTTCTATGGAATAATTAAAAAATTCTACATCTTCTATCAAAACATCAACACTCCCTGTATTAATATTATAGTTATTTGCTTCTAGAATTATCCAAGCTTGTCCAGTACCGAAATTACTTACCCATAAATTTGGAATTATATCCAAGCAAGTAAAAACAGCTGAACCTCCCATATAAGTCTGATCCCTTACTACATTTAAGGTACAAAGATATCGATTCTCATATAATGGATCTACGGAATTGATAACGATTTGTATTGGTAAACATATCGTCGGTAACGGTGATATAAAACTCATTTTTTTTATTATTCACATTTTTTATTTTTTTTGATGCGAAAAAAATAACGAACTATCTAAAAGATAAATTTATAAAAAAAAATTCATTTTGAAAAAAAATGAATTTTACCCCTCTAAGACTTTTTTTTCAATCTCTCAATCGAAATCCAATCGCCATTTTTCTTTCTCCTGCTTGAAATTTTTCACTTTCATGAGGAATCATCATGTCAAATACCACTAAACGATTTTCTCTATTATTTATGCTACGTTTTTCATTCTCCTTTAAAAAAAATATCGTTCCTCCATTCTTTATCGTATTTAAATAAATTAAAATTTTATATTTCTCATCATTATACTTACTGTCCGTGTGTTTTGATACAGGTTTTCTTGAGTGAGTTATAGTCACTTGAGGATATACTCCGCTAAAATGTAAATCCAGACTTTTATTCAATTTTTCACCATATTTACTCCAGAAATCACTGGTCAACTCAGCATCTTGTTTAATATTTTGAGATAATCCTGACTCAATTATATAATTTTTATATTTTAGCACATCTTCTTGTTCTAAAAAATCATCAATAGTATATATCATGTTTTTTTTTTATTTTATGACATCATTATTTTTTTTACGGAAGATTATTATCATATGTACCTATTTCATGTAGCGTAAAGCCTGTTTTCCACACTGTATACGCGAATTTCCCGAAACAATTTTCATTTTGATATTTCCCAATATATTTCTTGTTGTAATGATACCCATAAAGAATCGTCGTGACAGGATCTGTCAAAAATTTCCCGCGAGTTTTACATTCCATATTCCAATGAAACTCACAACATCCCTCTTCGCTATCATCGTCTTGGACATTGATATATTCTATGATAGGAATATTTTTGTTATAATCGCGAGTAAGAGGAGAGCCAAAAGTCACTATATTTTTACAGTACTTGAATTTTGACATGTACTTTGCGAT
>Ga0114968_10001500_pt1 | contig 17883 bp, 18 predicted proteins | sample M_130807_EF_Meta_FD_87020 | JGI IMG/M metagenome (GOLD analysis project Ga0114968, IMG submission 87020) | Freshwater microbial communities from Lake Montjoie, Canada to study carbon cycling - M_130807_EF_MetaG | ecosystem: Environmental > Aquatic > Freshwater > Lake | place: Lake Montjoie...
ACTCACCTCAAAACTAGTTCTTCCTATAGAGCCGTCGTAGACTACGACGTTGATAGGACGGGTGTGGAAGCGTGGTAACACGTTAAGCTTACCGTTACTAATAGCTCAATTGGCTTGATTTATTTAGTAAAGAATTATTCGATAAGAAATTGAATTACAAAATTGTCTTTAAAGATAATGGCGAATTAACGAAGATAACCCAGATGCTAGATATACCACAGATCTTAAAATATAAATTTTAAAAAATAAATTCATTTTATTTAATCATCTCAGGATAGTTAATTTTTTTATTGTAAGATTTTTCTATTAAAATAATTCTTTTTGCCCAATAAAAAGGTATTAAGAATATTTGAGCAAAATTAAAATTGTAAATTAATTTTTTCCACAAGATTAGCTCTATTTTAAGAGGTAAGATTTTTTTAAATTTAATTATCTTAGCTTTTGAAAAATTTTTTAATTTATATTTTTTTATAAATGGCGTTAAGTAAAATTCCAAGTATTGAATATCTTTATTAAAAAAAAAATTGCTATCATAAGTGTCCTTGAAATTATTATTTATGCCATTAAGATATTTATTACTTAATTTATCCCCCCACCATCTTAGATTATGATAAGTAGATTTGCTTAAAATTTTATTATATTTTATTTTCATTTTTTTACATATTTTCATCATTATACTTTTATTCTTTGTATGTAATAAATCTAGTCTAACTATATAAATTTTTTTTTTAAGTGCTAAACAATTTTTTATTCCATTGTAAATTCTATTTATTTGATAATTCAAAAACCAATTGTCAACATTTTTTGGACTATAATTTAGCCAATGTTTAAAACCTGAGCTGAGAGAAGAAATCGGATGCCTTATTGAAAAAAAAATTTCAAAATCTAAATCTTTTATATTTTTTAAATGATTAATGTTATGTATATTTATTACAATAACTTTTTTTTTTTTAATATCTTCACCTGAAGCATAAGAATAAGCGCAATGTAAGTTTATCAAAATTGATCTTTTTGAAATTATTTTTTGTAATTCAATAAATTTTTTTTTAAATTTATTTTTATTTATAATAAATGAATCATTCTTCCTGTCCCCAAGTTGATTATGCCTTTCAATTAGGTAAATTTTAGAGTTAAAAAATCTTTGGTGTCTTTTTATGAAAGTTTCAGCAATAATTTCAGGGTTTTCAACTGATTCAATTTCCTTCCAAAATTGATCATAAAAAAAATACCCAGGAAATTGGCTAATATTTGGATGATTATCAAAGAGGCTTTGCAAAAAATCTACACCGGATCTACCTAATCCAAGTATGCAAAATATTTTCATTATAATCCTAAAAAAATTTTAATGTATTTTTAATATTTTATAATCTACATTACATATTATATCTTTAAAAATAATGTTGACACTTAAAAATTCAATTCTTGAATCAATAAAAGCAAAAAATTCTTTATTATTTATCGAAAAAAATATTAATTATGCAATTAATAAAATTTATAAAAAAATTAAAAAAGGAGGAAAAGTTTTTTTATGCGGAAATGGAGGATCGGCCGCCGACGCACAACATTTAGCAGCAGAATTTTTAATTAGGTTAAGACCCCATATTAACAGAAATCCTATTGCAGCCTTGAGTTTAGCTATGGATACATCAACTCTAACAGCATGCGGCAATGACTATTCATTTAATGAAATATTTTCAAGAAATCTTATGGCACTAGGAAGTAAAAAAGATGTTTTGATAGCAATTAGTACCTCTGGACGCTCCTCTAATATTATTAAGGTTTTAAAAACTGCAAAAAAAATGAAAATATTTAGCATCAGTTTTTTAGGCAATAATGGCGGATTGGCAAAAAAATATAGCGCTATTAGCTTAATAGTTAAAAGCAATGTAACTGCTAGAATTCAAGAAAGCCATATTTTTTTGGGACATTATATATTTGAATCTATAGAAAATAAATTAATAAAAAATTTATAAGATTTATAGTCGCTAAAGAATGAAAATTGGCTTTATACAGGGTAGGTTATTAAAAAGCGAAAATAAAAAATTTATACAATATTTCCCATCTAAAAACTGGATAAAAGAAATTATTTTAGCAAATAAAAATAAACTAAATTTAATTGAATGGACGGCAAATTTAGAGAATTTAAAAAAAAATCCTGTTTATAATAAAAAGTTAATCAATAAAGCTAAAAAAATTCTTAAGAAAAATAATATTAAAGCAGAAAGCTTAACCTGTGATTTTTTTATGCAGAAACCTTTTTTTAAAATAAAGAATAGTTATTTTTATCTTAATATTTTAAGGAAAGTAATAATGAATGCTCAATTACTCGGAATTAGATATTTTGTTATTCCTTTAGTTGATAACTCATCTATTAAAAATATAAATCAAGAAAATTTATTGATTAAAGAGATGCTGAAGATTTCTTCTATTTTAAATAGCAGATCAAAAATACTATTTGAATTAGATTTTAGGCCAAGAAAAGTTTTAAACTTTATTAAAAAATTTAATAATAAATTTGGTATCAATTATGACACAGGGAACAGTGCTGCTTTAAATTATAATTTTAAAATTGAAAAACTATATTTTAAATATGTTAAGAATATTCATATCAAAGACAGATTAATACGAGGTCACTCAGTAAGACTAGGCGTTGGGAATTGGAAATATAAAGAATTTTTTAAATATATTAAAAAAAATTACCATGGTAATCTGATACTACAGACAGCAAGATCTCAAAAAGACTATGATATGGAGGAGATTTTAATAAACAGAAGTTTTGTTAGGAAATATTTATGAAAAAAGTTATTTTAATATGTGGCGCATCGAAAAATTTAGGAAAATTTCTAGCAGAAAAATTTTCTGAAGAATCTAATGTAGTTTTAAAAATCTCACGAAGTTTAAAGACGGATATTAAGAAAAATATTTATCAATGCGATCTATCTCTATATTTCGATACTTCTAAGACTATGAAAATAATAAAAAAAAAGCATAAAGTAATCGACGCTATAATTTATTGCGCAGGAAGTAGCAGTCCTTTTTTTAATAAAAAAAATACAATCGATAATTTTTTAGATTCTTTTAAAAATAATTTCTTTTCATTTATTAGTCTAATAGATAATTATTTAAAAACCTATAAAAATAAAAAAACAAACATAATAGCAATCTCATCAATTGCTGGTGTTAAGCCAATGGAGGCTCCAATTGAATATTCTGTTTCTAAGGCAGCTTTGAATTTTTATTGCAAAATTAAATCAAAACAACTTACTCAGCATGGCATTAAATTGAACGTTATTTCACCAGGAAATATTTTAATGAGCAATAATAACTGGGCAAAAAAAATAAAAATTAACAAAAGGAAAGTTATGAATTACATTTTTAAGAATGTTCCTTCTAGAAAATTTATTTCTCCTGAAGAAATTTATGAAATTTGTAAAATGCTTATAATTAAAGATAAGTTAAATTTTTTTGGTTCAAATTTGATTATTGATGGAGGGCAAACATTATGATCAAGAATAATATTTTAATAACTGGCTCAGCAGGATTTTTAGGTTCCATTTATGCGGATCATCTATCAAAAGCTAATAATGTTTTTGCTGTTGATATAGATTTAAAAAAGTTAAATATTCTTAAAAAAAAAAATAGAGAAATAAATATTTTTATACTAGACATTGTTAACGAAAAAAAAGTCAAATCTTTTTTTCATAAACTTAAAAGAAAAAATATTTTTATTAATGTTTTAATCAACAACGCAGCAATAGATTCGGTTCCAGCTAAAGGAAAAAATTATATAGATATGAATCAATGGAATTTAGAAATTAATGTAGGTTTAACTGGTTCATTTTTAATGACTAAATATTTTGGTGAAGAAATGATAAAAAAAAGAAATGGAAAGATTATTAATATAGGATCAGATCTTTCTGTTATTGCTCCCAATCAAGACATTTATAAAAAAATTTACACCAATTATACAAAACCAGTCACATATTCAGTTGTAAAGCATGGTTTATTAGGAATGACCAAGTATTTTGCTAGCTTGTATGCTGATAAGAACGTGAATGTTAACATGTTGTCCCCAGGACCTATTTTTAATAATCATAATAAAAAATTTATTGATCAGTTAATTAAATTTATTCCCAAAAAAAGGATGGGAAATCCCGAAGATCTTATTTCTGCAGTCGATTTCTTAATCGATAGAAAAAATTCTTACATGACCGGTCAGAATATTATTATTGATGGAGGAAGAACAATTATTTAGATATTGTCTTATTTTTTTTATGAGAAAAATTTTTTATATAGCCGAAATTGGAATTAATCATAATGGTAGTTTAGAACTTGCAAAAAAGTTAATTGATAATGCTAAATTGGCAGGATTTGATGCCGTTAAATTTCAAAAACGAACAATTGATTTAGTTTATTCTAAAGAATTATTAGATAGCCCAAGAGAAAGTCCTTGGGGTAGCACACAAAGAGAGCAAAAAGAGGGTTTAGAATTTAATAAAGAACAATATGACGAAATAGACAAATACTGCAGGAGTAAAGATATTATTTGGTTTTGTTCTGCATGGGATATAGAAAGTTTAAATTTTTTAGATAAATATAATCTTAAATATCAAAAAATTGCATCAGCAATGATCGTTGATGAAAATTTTTTAAAAGAAGTAGCAAAAAGAAAAGCTCATACATTTATTTCCACAGGCATGTGCAAGAGTTCAGATATAGAAAAAGCTATTGAGATTTTTAAATCTTATAAATGTTCTTTTGAACTTATGCATTGTGTATCTACTTATCCAATGAAAATTGAAAATGCGAACCTTTTAAGAATTAAAAGTTTGCAAGAAAAATTTAAATGCGACGTTGGATATAGCGGACATGAGAATGCACTATCCGTTTCCTATGCGGCAGCAATGCTGGGCATTACATCTTTGGAAAGACATATTACTTTGGATAGGGCTATGTATGGTTCAGATCAGGCAGCATCTTTAGAGATGAGAGGTATGCAAGAACTTATAAGTGTAATTAGTAGAATGATTATAGCTTTAGGAAAAAAGAATATTGATAATGTTCTACAAGAAGAAATAGATATTGCCAAAAAGTTAAGGGCTCATATTAAAGATTATGATATTAAAAAACATTTTAAATAGATTGTGATATTAATGCAAATCTTAATTAAATTTAAGTTATTATTATCTTCTTTAGTGAGAAATGTATTGTTAAAAAATATTAAAAAAATATGATTTTTATTATAAGAAATTTTTTCTTATTTTTAATTTTTTTTTCTATAAAAGCATTATATTTTTTTAATAAAATACTAATTTTTTTAGATCTTAATGGTTTTGAATGCAAATTAGAAGAAATTTCTCAAAATCAAATTGATAAAAAAATTGGAAGTAATCTTAAGTTTAAAAAAAATATTAATTATATTAATAAACTTTCAAAAAAAAATAAAAAATTAAATTTTTACACTCCAACAAAAATATCTAGTCATAGAGCATATACTCTTTTTTCAAAAGAAAGAGAGACTATTAAATGGATTGATAATTTTGGAAGCAAAAATAATATTTTTTTTGATATTGGTGCTAATATGGGCGTTTATTCGTTATATTACGCAAAACTATTTAAAGCCAAAACGTATTCTTTTGAACCGAGTTTTAGAAATCTTTATCTTTTAAAAGAAAATATTAATCTTAATAGACTTAATGACTATATTTCTATTATTCCAAATTGCGCTCATAGTATGAATTCTATAAATTTTTTAAATCAGAACAATTCTAGAGTTTCTGGTCTAGCAGAAACTTATCTTGGCAATACTTACTCAAAAAGAAAAAAAAATAATTTATTTTCAAAATATAAAACACTTAGTTTTTCGATAGATTTTTTAACATCTACAAAAATCTTGCCATTTCCAAGATTAATTAAGATTGATGTAGATGGAAATGAATTAGATGTTATTGAAGGCGCTAAAAATACAATTCAAAATAAAAATTGCAAAAGTGTTTTAGTTGAAGTCAGAAATGATACTGAAAAAAAAATAATTCGTTTATTTGAAAAATATTTCTTTTCATTATATAAAAGAGAGAATATGAACTTAATTTTTTTAAAAAATGACTAAAGTTTTAAGTGTAATTCATAACATGCAATTAAATGGATCAGTTATTGTTAATAATTTTATTTCAGCGGAACAAATTAACTCTTTAAAAGATTGTCTTCAGAAAAAAAAAGCATTTAGTAATAAAGAAAAATGGATAGTTCCTTATAATTTTTCTGAAATATTTATTAAAGCATTAAAATTAGATATATTTTCAATAAAAAAATCTTATGTATTTAGAACTTTAAATAAAAATAATGATATTAATAATATTTGCGATCTTACTTTAAAAAAAAAAACAAAAATTCATAGAGTTGATGGTTATGTTAGTAAAAAGAATAATGATATGATAATCCCATGGCATTGCGACACTTCATATAAAGGCGCAAATAAAGTTGTTAATCATGTTCATCCAGACAAGTCTTCTCTAAAACTAATTTTGTATTTAACCGATGTTGAAAGTAATAATGGTTGTTTAGGTTTTGTACCAGGAAGCCATCAAATTGTTTATGCTTTAAAAATGTGTTTTTTAAATAAAGAAATCGAATACGAACCTTTTTGGTCATTAAAAGATGCGAGAAATATAGTTAAAAAAGAATATGTTCAAAAAAAATTAACTAAATATTTACAAAGATTTCAGATAGAAAAATTCTTAGATTTTACAAAATTTATAGAAGAGACAGGCGATACTTATAGTTTTGATAACAATATTAAAGCTGGGAGTGCTTTATTATTTAATGAATTAGGATTTCACCGAGCCGCAAGTCCCATGGTTAACGACAGATATGTCTTTAGATATTTTTTTAACTAATTTTTTTTTTATTCTAGATCGCTAAACTTTAATATTCTATCTTTTTCAAGAAAAGTTTTGGTTTTTCTTCCAATTACTTGATTAAAATATTTAGGAGATATTCCTGTTCCTGGTCTTTTGGGTATAATATTTTTTTCGTTTATGATTGTACCTTTTTTTATATCCTCAAAAATAACTAAACTTCTTCTTGCAAATTTTCTAGTTTGCTTTTCACAAGCAAGAACTTTTTTATTTTTTATTTTTAAAGAGAGCATAATTTCATTAATATTTTCTCTTAATTCTTTTAACTCTTTTGGATTAATAGAAAGCCAATGATCAGCGGATTTTTTTAACTTTTTATCAATAGTAAAATGTTTTTCAATAACCCTAGCGCCAGATACAACAGAAGCTGATGATATTGTTATGCCAAGAGTGTGGTCGCTAAAACCAATAAGATGATTTGGAAATTTAGTTTTTAATTCTGAAATAGAATTTAAATTTGCGTTCTCAGGTTTAGTTGGATAACACAATGTACACTGCATAATGCAAATTTTTTTTGCAGAATTTCTCTTAAGAAAATTGACAGTATCTAATATCTCTTGAATTGTAGAGGCACCAGTAGATATAAAAATTGGGAGTTTTTTTTTTGCAATTTTTTTTAATAGGGGGTAGTTTGTTATATCGCATGAGGCAATTTTAAAGCCTTTAACTCCAAGATTATAAAGCATATCTACGGATTTATTGTCAAATGGTGTTGACATAAATTCAATTTTATTTTTTTTACATAGAGAGATTAGTTTCCGATATTCTTCTTTGTTGAAAGAATCTAGTTTTTTGTAAGCATCAAATTGTGTTTTGCTTTTTTCTTCTTTCCAGTCCCAAAATTTTGGTGATTTTTTTATTGTTAATTCTTCAGCTTTATATGTTTGAAATTTTATAATATCGGCACCATTTTTTTTTGCTTCTTTTATTAATTTTTCCGCAATCTTTATGCTTCCATTGTGATTAACACCCGCTTCAGCAATAATTACGCAGTTTTTTTCAGAAAAATTAACGGCACCAAATTTAAATGTTTTTTTCATTTTTTTTTATTATTTTAATATATTCAGAGCGTTTGCCTGATTTAGATATATTATTTTCATGCATATAATATCTATATAATGGGAGTGGTAAATAAAAAGAATTACAAATTTTATTTAGTTTTGAAATTAATTCATAATCTTCTGCTTCTCTTAGCGATGGATTGTAGTTACCAACTTTCTTTATTAAATCTGTTCTAAACAATATGCCAGCACCATGATTTAATAAAACTTTTTTAGAATTTAGTTTTACAATTTTTTGTTTTAATCCCCAATTATCAGTTTTAAAATGGTCGCAATATACATATCCGAAATCTTCATTATAATTTAAGATATCAGCCATAATATCTACTGCAAATCTATTTAAATAATCATCAGAATCCACTCTTATAAAATATTTTCCCTGACTATTTTTTATTGCTAAATTTGAACAATATCCGGGTCCTTTATTTTTTTTATTAACAATTAGTTTAAAACTATCATATTTTTTTTTATGACTATTAAGGAAATCTATAGACTCATCATTAGATGCGTCGTCAACTATAATTAATTCTTTAGTTTTTCCACTTAGATATTGATCCAAACATGATCTAACTGCTCTATCTAAGAATTGCGCTCTATTGTAATTAAGTATTGCAATTGATATATCGTATTTATATTTTTTTTTAATCATTTTAACGATAATTTCTATAGCAATTAAAGAGTAAGATAACTAATATTTTGTAATTAAGAATATTTAATATTCATGGAAAAGTCAAAATCTATAAAATTAGTAAATCAAAACATCCAATTAGGGTCGTCACATATTTTTAAAGATAGTCAGAAAATTCCTTTTGATCGAATAAATTATATGATTGAGTTTATGAGTCACAATCTAGCTTACAAAGAATATATTAAAAAACAAAATCATTTAGATGAAAATCAAATAATTTTGGAAAAATTTAAAAATAAGTATTTTAATTATAGAGCTAATTGGCTGGAAACTCCAAAAAGATATGCTTACGATTCATTGCTAGATGAAAAAATTCCTAATCCTCTTTGTGTTGATATTGAAATTGCTTCAATTTGCGATTTAGCCTGTCCACACTGTTTTCGCGAATACATTATGACGCCTGATAAAATTATGAATGATGATCTTTACAAAAAAATTATTAACTCAATTGCAAAATTAGACGTACCTTCAATTAAATTAAATTGGAGAGGAGAGCCTCTTTTACATCCTAAAATAGTTGATTTTATAAGATATGCAAAAGAGAACGGAATTTTAGAAGTTATTATTAATACAAATGCTACTAAGCTAGATGTTGAAATGTCCAAAAAATTAATCGACGCAGGATTAGATCAAATAATTTTTTCTTTTGATGGTGGAAATAAAAAAACTTATGATAAAATGAGACCTGGAAGGTTTGAAAATAATAATTTTGAAAAAATTTATAGTAATATAAAAAATTTTTTTAGTGTAAGAAATGAATTAAATTCAAAATTTCCTACCTCAAAAATTCAGATGGTTTTAACTTCTGACACAAGAAATGAAATTGAAGATTTTTATAGTTTATTCAATCCTTACGTAGATGATGTGACGGTGCTTCAGTACAATGAGAGAGGAGGCAATATTTCTGATTTAAGTGAAATAAATAAAAACAAAATAAATAAATATTTGTTAAAAAATAAATTAGATGAAAATACTCCATATATGGTTACCGCGAATGACGAAATATTTATATCCGGAGAAAGATTGCCTTGTGCTCAGATATTCCAACGATTAATGGTCACTTATGATGGAAAAGTAGGAATGTGCTGTCATGATTGGGGGGCACAACATTGCATAGGTTATCTTTCAGAGAGAGCATTTGACGAAGAGAAAGTTATAAAAGATCTTGAAAAATCAATACTTAATAATAAGAAAGGATTTGAATTATTAAAGTACGCTAAGAAACCAAAAGTTTATAATATTCCAGAGAAAAGAATAGATGAGATTATAGATATTTGGAATGGAGAAGAGTTAAATAAAGTTAGGAAGTTACATGCAAAACAGAGATTAAATGAAATTGAAGTATGCAAAGGTTGTACATTTAAAGATACTTATGCGTGGACTAAAATAACTTAAATAGTACGACTTGAAAGAGCTGTTCTCTCCGTTAAAATTGAACTTTCTTTCTTATTGTTTTTTAAAAATCCTGTATCCATTAATTTTTTATATTTTTCATTTACACCCAACAAGCAATTTTTGCATAATGAACCATCCAAGTCTTTATCTAAATGTTTTTTTCTTAACTTTTGCATTAAATTATTATTCCATATATTAATTAATTCCTCTTTAGAATTTTTAAAATCTGCATAAACTAGATCAAGTTCATAATCAACACAACATGCAGTTAAATGGCCTTCGCAGGTGAGATGAATTCTATTCCAGAGCATTTCACAAGGTTTCAGATTTTTTTTATCTTTAATAATAGAATCTGTAGAAATTTTTTTTATAATATTATTAATTCTACCACCCTGAGAACCTGCTGGAAAAATTTTCATTTCTTCAAAGTATTTACCAAAATTTTTTTTATAACTTTTGATTTCTTTATAAGTTATTTTTGTATATATAAATGAGGAAAGCATTTGCAATTTTACGTTATTATTTTTTTTCCATTCAAAAACATCATTTATATTTTTTAAGACTTTTAAAAAATCATCTTTTCCGTGAATAATTTTATAATTATTTTTGGTAGAAGAATTTATAGAATATTTAATGCTATCCAATCCATTTTCATAGGCAGATTTAACCTTTTCTAATGAAGCTAAAGCCCCATTACTTGTAAGATAAACTCTTTTGATATTATTTTCTTTTGAAGTTTTAATAAACCAATCTAAATTTTTAATCATAAATGGCTCTCCTGTTGAGTAAAGACCAATTTCTTCCAAACCTAGACCTGAAGCCTGTCTAATAAAATTTAGAAAAGTATCTTTGTCTAAGAAGTTAATTTTTCTTTTCATTCTTGGGTTATTGCAAAAGACGCAGGCGTGGTTACAGGCGTTACTTAATTCTATTAAAGCATTTTTTGGAAATTTAGTTATAACATTATATTCGGTATTACTAAATTTTTTTTCTCGACTTGAAAAATAGCTTGATTCAAATTTCATGAATTAATATTTATAGTAAAATACTGTATGTTTAATATATTATACATTTATGAAGAATTCACAAAGAAAAATTATTAATCTTAAGGGAAAAGTTGCTATAGTTGTTGGCGGGTCAGGTCAAATGGGTCATGAAACAATCAAGACTTTACTGGCTCAAGGCGTTAAGACAGTAAATGTTGATCTTTATGAAAAAAAAATAAAAAATATAAATTATTTTTTTTATAAAGTTGATATTACAAATGAAGAAGAAATAATTAAGTTTAAAATATTTTTTTTAAAAAAATATCGGAAACTAAATATTTTAATTAATCACTCTCATTATAAAGGCAATTCACGAAAATTAGATCCAAATAATAGTTTTTTTAATAGACTAGATAATTATCCTACTGAATTTTGGAAAAAAACATTAGACGTTAATTTAAATGGGTTATTTTACTTCACAAAGCATTTTACGAAAATTTTGATTAGAAATAAAAAATCAGTAATTTTAAATACCTCTTCCACATACGGAAAGGTTTCTCCAAATAAGTATATATATGGAAATTCTGGCATAAACTCTCCTATAAGTTATGCAACTTCAAAATTTGCAATAATTGGATTTACTAAATATATAGCAACGCATTATGCCGACAAAGGGCTTAGAGCAAATATATTAATACCTGGCGGTATAGAAAATGCTAACCATAATAAAGTTTTTAAAAAAAATTATAGTAAACTTACACCAATGGGAAGATTGGCTAAAAAAAATGAATATAATGAGGCTGTATTATTTTTAGTTTCTGATGCTTCATCATATATGACTGGTTCGGAAATGATAATTGATGGCGGTTGGACAAGTTGGTGAAAAATAATCTTAAGATTTTTATTCAAGCTAGAATTGATTCTAAAAGACTCCCAGGTAAAATTTTTTTCACTTTCTTTAATGAATTAATTATTGATAGAATAATTAGAATTGCAAAAGAAATTTCACCCAATAAAAATATTTATTTACTAACTGGAAATTATAAAAATAATTTCTATTTAAAAAAAATTGCAAATAAAAATAAAATAAATTTTTATTGTGGCAGTGAGAACAATGTCCTAAAAAGATTTTGTGATTTAATTGTTAAAAAAAAATTTTTAGATTCAACTATTTTAAGAATAACAGCAGATAATTATTTAGTACAACCAAAACTTGTTAAATTGATGATTAATGATTTTTTTAAATTAAATGTAGAATATTCTTATGTTGATCCTTTGTCTCATTATGCAGGTGAATTATTTAAGGCTAAAAATTTGATAAAGAATTTTAGAAATAAATATTCAAAAATGGCTAAGGAGCATGTCACTTGGGACCTTAGGAATAAAATTGAGATAAAAAAAAAAATTTATAATAATAATTTTTTTAAAGTTCTTCATAAAAAGAGTATTACCCTTGATACAATTGCAGATTTAAAAAAATTAAAATGGATTGAATTGAATTATCCGAGGACTAAGAAATTAAACTGTTTAGAAGATATTAAGAATATTCAAAATAATATTCAATTATATAAATGAAAAATAAAAATGTATGCATTGTTGGTAGGGGATCAATAGGCTCGAGGCAAGGTAAAATTTTAGAAGATCTAGGGTATAAAGTTTATTTTTTGAGAAGAAAAAAAAGTAAAAACTTTAATAATGAAATATCAAGTTACAAACATATAAGTTCTTACAATTTTAATTTTTATTTTATATGCAATCCATCTAGTTTACATATTTCAGCCGTAAAAAAAATTTATAAATTTGAACAGAATAGATATATAAAATTTTTTATAGAAAAACCGATTGCAACCAATCTAAAAGATTTTTCATATTTAAATAAATTAATTAAAAAAAAAAAAATATTTATTTATTCTGGATATATGCTTAGACATGATCCAAGGATAACAAGTATTTTAAAAATTGTTAAAAATTATTGTTCTCAAGTAAGGTATTCAATCTTCAATTTACAAACATATATGCCATCTTGGCATCCGTGGGAACGATATTCAAGTTCATATGCCTCTCAAAAGAAATATGGTGGTGGGGTTTTATTCACATGTTGTCATGAAATTGACGTTGCAATTCTTTTGTTCGGCAAAGTAAGAGAAGTTTTTTGCACGATCACTAAATCCAAACTAAATACTGATGTAGAAAATTCAGTTTTTTTAACTCTTAAACATGAAAAAAATATTGTATCTAATATCAACTTAGATTTTGCGTCTCAAGCTATTAATAAAAGAAGTTTTGAGATAATTTTTGATAAATATTTAATTAAATGGAATTTTTATAAAAATAATATTGTTAAATATTCAAATAATTATAATAAAATTTTTAATTTAAAAAAAAAAAGTTCAATTGAAAAAATTTATAAATATCAAATAAAATCTTTTTTAAATACTTGTAATGATCATCGAATTGTTAGTAAAAATTTTTATAAAAATTTTTTTGAAGCTGAGAAAGTAATACTAGCTGCAAAAAAATCAATATTAAAAAAAAAATTTATCAAAATATAGATTTATAATTTTCATAAAATGTTTAAAAAAATATATATTTTATTACGTTTAATGAGACATTTTAATTTTTTTTTTTCAATTAAATTTTCTATTTCTAAACCTAAACCAGAAGAATTTTTAATTTATGACTATTTCACAGGAAAATTTTTTTTAAGATTTTTCTATGCTAGTCAAAATAATTTTATCTACACAAGAAAGGAAAAAATTAATTTGTACGTATTTTTTATATCTATAACAAATTTACTAAAGAGTAGAACTGATAAGAATTTTTATTTTGAATATATAAAAAATTATATACAAATTACAAATCCTAAAATTATTCTGACAATTAATGATCAAGATACAAATTTTTGGCTCTTAAAAAAATTTTTTCCCAAAGTAGTATTTATTGTCATTCAGAATTCATTGACCTTTTCTGGGGAAAATAGTGTGGTATCAAGACTAAAAGAATCGAAAAATTTTTTTAGAAAATTAGAAATCGACTATTTATTTGTTTATGGTGAAGGAAGAATCAGGGAGTTTACAAAATATCTTAAGGTTAATAAAAAAGTTATACCAATAGGCTCGTTTAAAAATAACTTTTACATTAATAGTAAAATTAAAAGTTCTAATAAGATTGTATATATCTCCCAATTTAAAAATAGCCCTTTAAACAGTATTAATCAATCTCTATATAATCTCGATAAATTAATTTTAGATTTGTTATTAGAATTTTCTAAAATGAACAATTTAAAAATTTTTATATTGAATAAACAAAAAAAAGTATCCATGCAACAATTAGAGGAAAATTACTTTAGGAATATTTTGGGTGAAGGAAACTTTACTTTTTTGAAAGAGTCTAGTCCATATGAAGTTTTAAATAATTATAATTTTTATATTAATATAGATTCAACTTTAGGATATGAAGCTTTAGCGAGAGGCAAGAGAGTGGCTTTTTTTAACCTTAGGCAAAAAATGACTGGCGATCTTAGTTTTAAAGATAATTATTATGGTTTTCCTTATGACAAAAGAAAAAAAGGTCCATTTTGGACTGATAGTAGCAATACAAAAGAATTTAACAGGGTAATGCAATTTATAATTTTTTCTAATGAAAAGAAGTGGAAATCTATAAGAAATAAATTTATTAAGCCAATTATTGAGTATGATTATGGTAATAAAAAACTTTTAAAAATTATAAATAAATATGTCGCTGTATAAATTTTCTATTTAATACTTAAAAGATTTTTATTAGTAATTTTAAAAATTAAGTCACAATACTTTAAAGATTCTTTTTTATGTGAAATAATTATAATAGTTTTATTTTTTTTTAAATTTTTTATCTGATTAGTTACTAATTTTTCAGAATCTTTGTCCAAAGAGTTTGTTGCTTCGTCCATTATCAGCATTGAATTATTATTATAAAATAATCTTGATAAAGCTAATTTTTTATATTGACCGCCTGATAGGCTGATACCGTTTTCTCCTATTGTAGTGTTAATTTTTTTTGGCAATTTGCTTACAAATTCTAAAAAGGTAGACATCTTAAGACATTTATATATTTTTCCATTTATTAAGTTATTACTATCTGCGCTCATGGTAATATTAGTTTTAATGCTTTCGTTTAAAAATATATTATCCTGCGGCATATAACTAATTTGACCTATCCACATTGAAGGATCAACAACGCATATTTTTTTGTTAATTAAAATATGTCCTTTTGTAGGTTGTAGTAATCCTAAAATTAAATCTACAAGGGTACTTTTTCCTGATCCATTCCTTCCAACTATTCCAATAATCTTTCCCTTCGTAAATTTGAAATTTAATTTATTAAATATTAAATTTTTAGAACCTGGATAATTAAAACTAACATTTTTGAATTCAATTGATCTTAGTTTATCAAATCTTATTTTTTTTTTTTTAGTGGTTAAATTATTAATGTCTTTATAGACTTTATCTATGGCGTGATAATGGTAATTAATTGATGTTATGCTTTTAGCTATAACGCCAGAGCTAGGTATTATTCTTAATGCAGCAAATGCAAATACACTAATTATTGGAAGAATCTCTTGAGTTCTATTATAATTATACTGGTTAAATATTACAAAATAACTAATTATAAAAATTACTATAATTAATTCTAATAAAAATCTTGGGCTGCTTCCGATTACGCTGCCCAAAAGATCATATTTAGCTTTTTCATTAATCGATCTATTTAAATTAGTGTAAAAAAAATTTTGTTTATTTAAGATTAATATTTCCTTGAAGCCATCAAATGTATTTTGAATAATTTTAAGTATTAATTTGGATTTGGATATTTGATTTTTTCCATAATTAATAAGTTTTTTTTTAAAATAGAGATTGTAAAAATATAAATTCGCAGAAAGTATAACTACTAATATTATTACAGATTTAAATTGAGTAGATAATAAAAAAATTAATATTGATATTAAAACTATAGTTTCACTGAAAAGTTTAATGCTTTCTTCCAAGCATATCGTTGATTGTTTGCTTAGCTCTTGAATATTTCTTATATATTCATTTTTATTTCTCGTAATAAACGAAGAGTATCCCATTTGTTGATATATTTTAAATAATTTTAATTGTAGATTTTTATATTTAGTTAAACTAAATTTTTTTATTAAATATAAATTAATTATTGAAACTATTGTTTTTAAAAAAAAAACAGCAATTAGTATTATACTAGAAACAATTAAAAAATTACTGTTAGAAATAAAATATTTTACAATCAATACTTCCTCATAATTTTTATGGGGATCTATTAGATAGCTCACAAGAGGTACAATTAGACTTAAACTGATTAAATCTAAAAAACTCGAAATAGTAAAAAAAATTGTTAGTAAAATTAAGGAAGCGTAGCTAATTGAAAAGATAGTTTGTAGTTTTTTAAACTGATTTATAATTGGTATCATCAATTTTGTTTATTGTACTTCTTTTTTATTGTTAATAATTTAGAATTAATCTTGTTGATTGTCTTGTTTTTAACCAATATTAAATATAACTGTAGTTTAACTTAATTTTAATTATAATTCCAACAATTACAAATGAATATAAATACTGAAAAAAATTTGAAGTTACAAAGAATTGTGATGGAGGTATTTGGTGGTTGCAATTATACATGTCAAATGTGCCCACAGTCTGATCCTGGCAGAGGTAAAAATTTTACAAAAAAGATGCCATTATTCGAATTTGAAAAAATTTTAGATATGATTATTCCTAAATATGGAAAACCAATAATAAATTTAGAAGGTAGTGGCGAGCCGACTATGGCTAAAGATTTGGATAAATATATTAAGGCTGTAAAAAGTAGGGGTTTAAAATGTTACATGTATTGCAATGGATCGCGTTTAAACGGTCAATTTATGAATAGAGTTATTGATGCGGAAATTGATTTTATAAGATTTAGTATTATAGGATACGATAGAGAAAAGTACAAAACCTGGATGAATGTAGATAATTTTAATTTAATTTTGTCGAATATAGACCAGGCTAAAGAATATATTAATAAAACAAATAGCAATTGCGAGCTAAGTACCTATCATTTGATAACAAATAACAATCAAGTCTTATTTGAAGTAGAGCGGTATAAGGAAAATGTTATCAATAAAACAGAATGTTTAGCTTATATTTGGAAGATGCATAATTGGAGTGGCAATTATAATAATAAAAATCCTCGATTAAAAACAGACAGAAGATCATGTGGAAGGCCTGCAGCACCAGAATTGACCGTTCGTGCAGGTGGGTATGCTGGAAGGTCTGCCTCAGTAGTACCATGTTGTCAGACTTTAGGACCTCCAAATGAAGAAAAGAGTATTCTTGGTCATTTAGACAAATCTACATTTGAAGAAGTATATTTTGGTGAGAAATATGAAAAGCTAAGAGAAGCCCATAGAAAGAAAGATTTTGATACTATAGATTATTGCAAGGATTGTGATTTTTTATATGAAGATCCGCAAATATTAGTTTGGTCAAATGATAAAACTGCAAAAGTAAATCATATGTTGGGCACTGATGAGAATTTTATTCTTACGAATTATTTGTAATTTATTAGTTGTTTAAATTTTTATAGAATCTGCAATATTTATTATGAAAAAAATAATTTCATATTGCGATAAAATTATTAATTCTTCAAAAGCAAGTTTTGTAACTAAAGCTATCAGTTTTTTTTATATTGTTAAAATACATCCTGAATTTGTAAATAAGTATAAAAAAAAGATATTTATAGATATTTCTTTTTTTAAGAAAATTATAAAAAATTTATCGTTTTTTTTATTTTATATAATTTTA
>Ga0114968_10001502_pt1 | contig 17878 bp, 21 predicted proteins | sample M_130807_EF_Meta_FD_87020 | JGI IMG/M metagenome (GOLD analysis project Ga0114968, IMG submission 87020) | Freshwater microbial communities from Lake Montjoie, Canada to study carbon cycling - M_130807_EF_MetaG | ecosystem: Environmental > Aquatic > Freshwater > Lake | place: Lake Montjoie...
TTCCGATTACATATTCTTTTGCCATAATTAAACTTTTTTTTTCTTTATAGATTTACAATTTTTGTACCACAAAAAAATATATTACATTGTGTCATATATTAATTTCTTTGTAGATAATATATCTTCAGAAAAGTAAAAAGTTTAAAAAATTAGTAAGAATCTCTATCTCCTTCTGTATCTCTCAATTCATATTGAGCACTGATCAAATCAGAACCATTAGATAATATACCAGACTGGTCTTTAGAATCTAACTCATTCATACTTAAGAAATAGAGTGTATCTACATATGGATAAGATTCATGTTCAGCCCATTTCAAATCCACTGAATAGGTAGGGTTTTTAAATGAACTACCCTTTTGTGCTGTGAAGTTATTACTTGAATTCTGTGTTTTCTTACACCACCAACCATTCTTTTCAGCAAATTGTTTGAATAGTTCTACATCTGAATCATAATTGGTGTAGATTCTATCCATAAACATATCACCTTGATTTGTTTTCCAAAGGAGTGCTCTACCTTTGATATAATTACTTGTAAATTTACCATTAATGATACTTGAACCTTTGTCAGAATAAAGAATAACTAATTTACACACATCTGAGTTATCAGCGTAGATACCAAAATATTCACTACAAGTATCATACCTCATACACGAAGAACCTAATGTTGAATCGTCTGATTCATATGAACTTTCATCATACCATCTAGCAACAGCATATCCACTAACAACATCAAACTTTGAGAAAGCATCATTCATCATATCCCAAGCAGATTTATAAGCATTTGTAAAATCTTCAACTTGTCTTGGTGTTATCGGTTGTTTAGCAGCAGTCATTATAGAGTTAACTAATCTACCAATTCTGATTGGGTTTCTATTTGTAGTGTATAACTTTTTTTCTGTATCAGAATATTGGTCAACACCATCTTTATTTAAACAAATAAATTTGTCAGTACCACTGTCATTCCATGCAAACAAAACATAGGTTTTACCACTCAAAGTACTTATGTATTCAGACAATATCTTACCAACTACATTTGGACCAGGAACTGGGTGATTTTCACTTATGGGTTCTTGTGGTTCAAATCCAAGAGCATCGAATATTTTTTTGTTTTTATATTCACCTTCATCATTTTTATTAAAGGTTAAAAACTTAGAATTTGGTAAACTTGAATTAGTTCTCCAAACTGGAGGATTATCTCTGAGTAATTGTTGAGCTCTTCTGTCTTGTATAAAGGTAACCTCTTCTTTATTATCTGAAACATCAATATAATTTTGATTTAAAGTAAGGTCAGCAACTTTCATACCTAAAAGGTAATTCTTAATTTCATTATCGTTTGGGATAAATGATAAAACCCGTTTAAACTTGTCTGAAAATTCTAACTTACTTTCTAAAATAAGTGATTCAAATAACTTTTCTAATGAGAACTCTGAAAATCTGTGTAACATAACATATATATTAGGATTTTCAATTAAATTTTCAATCTCTCAGCATTTTTCTTATCTAAATAAGCTTTCAAGTCAGCATAACTTACAGCACCTGGGTTTTCAAAAATCCTATCAGCATTTCCTTCAACTTTTACTGGTTTTTTAGCTTCCTCCTCAGCCCTTCTACTATCTTCTTTAGCCTTTTCTATTCTCTCCTTGTATTCAGTTTCAATCTTCTTAATACATCCACCTAAAAAAGCATCTACACCATTTTCTCTGATTCTAATTGGTTCCCATTCAAAGATAAACTCTTCTCTTTCATAATAAAAAATAAGTACATCATCTTTAATCTGATGGTCTGTATAAAATCTTATATTACCAATGAAACCTTGTCCGTGTACATTTGTTTTATAGTATTGACTATAAACAAAAGCAAACTGATCGTCTCTATTTGGTTGTCTATCACCAGCTTGATCTATTTTAGTTGTAGCTAGACCTAGTTGAACTGTGTAGTATTTACTACCTTGTTTTATTAATTGATTGAGTTTTAGATTTGTTACTATGTTATATTCCATAGAACTATTTATTCTGGTGTTTCTTCTTCCTCTTCACCAGTTTCTTCTTCAGTTTCTATCTCAAACTCTTCTTCTTCCTCTCCGTATTCTTTATCGATCTGAATCTTCAATTCTACTAATAGATCTTCATCAACATCTTTTACATCAACGGTCTTAACCATTTCCCCAAGTAAATTGAATGTGTCTATATCATATTTCTTGAACTTAACTTGACAAGTTTTAATATCGTCATCAGTAAAGTCTTTATCTGGTTCTGTTGGAACAGCATCCTTTAAATCGATTGTTATTAACAAGTCATAAAGATATTGTTCATCTGAAAACTTAACTCTAAGATTATCAAATATTTTAGAATATTTAGAAAACTCACAACTCTGTAACTCTAAGTTAAAATCCTTTAAAGAAACTTTTCCTTTCTTTTCTTCTTCCTTAGATACTTCACCAAACTTTTTAACTTCTCCATCCTCAACAGTATCAAATGAAAACATTTTTTCAAATTTAGTCTTGAGTTTTCTCAAAACATTCTCAACATACTTTTCAGGAACATCATTGATGTTTTCTTTTAGATATTCATAGAATCTATAAACTTTATCTTGCTTCATAGTGTATATATTAAAATTTTGTTTTATATTTGTGGTATGAATAATATTGGGTATTGCTGCATTTGCTTAGGTGTAAATGAAGGACTAAAGAAAAAAGATCATATTTCTGTCAATAGAGGTATGGTTAAAAAAACATTTGAGGCCAAAGGTCTAAGCTATGTTTCAGAACTTGTTCTATTGAACTTAGAAGATACAATCAAAGTACTCAAGTACAACATAAAAAGAAACATAAAAGTATATAGAATGTCCTCAGACTCATTCCCTTGGATGAGTCATTACAAATTCGAAGATTTACCAAACTTCACCAAAATCCAAAGGTTACTATCTCAAATTGGTAATATCGTCAAAGAAAATGATTTGAGAGTTTCATACCACCCTGGTCCTTTCAATATCCTTGGTAGTGAAAGAGAAGATGTGGTCCTTAAAACTATTGATGAATTGGATAAACACGCAGAGTTAATGGATCTAATGGGATTAGACCAATCTACATATTATCCAATCAATATTCATTTGAATGTTACCACACCAAGTCATGAACTAGCGGCTGGTAGATTTTGTAAGAACTTTGAAAGGTTGAAAGATTCTACAAAGTCAAGATTAACTATTGAGAATGATGATAAACCATCACAGTATTCTGTTAAGATGCTTTATGATATGGTACACAAGGTTATTGGAATTCCAATTGTTGTTGATAGTTTACACTATGCTTGCCATACTGACAATATGTCATGGGAAGATACTTTGAAACTTGGTTTATCTACTTGGAAAACAAAACCACTTTGTCACCATTCATCATCAAAGAAATTACATGAAGATGAAAAGGTTATTTTATCTGCACACGCAGACTTTCTATATGAATCCTTTGATTCTTGTGGTTTTGAGTTAGATATTGAGTTAGAATGTAAACAAAAAGACTTTGCTTTAGTAAAATATCTAGAAGATTTCTAGATATATAAAACACCAGTAATGGTTAAAAAAAAATAATCAATTTTTATGTTAAAAAACCTTATTAACAAACAGATTTTAATCTTGTTTGGTGCATTTGCTATGCTTTCTTGTAAGAAACAAGAATCAATCGTACCACAAGATAACCATGTCCAAACTCAAACTGAGGTAGATGCAATGTCAAGAATTGCAACTGATAACTCTCTTATGGGTAACCCAAGTAATGCAAGTACATTGTCTACAACAAACTACTTAATGCAAAAGACAACTTATACATTGTCTTACAACTCATCACAAGGTAAACCAAACTGGGTATCTTGGCACTTAGATAACACTTGGTTAGGTTCTACTACCAGATGTGATTGCTTTGCATCTGATGTATTATTACCATCAGGTGTTTATAGAGTTTCTACTACATCATATACTAATTCAGGTTTCGATAGAGGACACAACTGCCCATCAGGTGATAGAACTTTAAACTCAACAGATAACAGAGAGACTTTCCTAATGACTAATATGATGCCACAAGCTCCTAACAATAATCAACAAACTTGGGAGAAGATAGAAGCATATTGCAGAACATTAGTTTCTCAAGGTAATGAGTGTTACATCATATGTGGTTCTTATGGTTCTGGTGGAACTGGTTCTAATGGTGGAACAACTTTGACTATCGATGCTGGTAGAGTAACAGTTCCAAAACAAATTTGGAAAGTTGTTTTAGTATTACCAGCTGGTACAAATGATATCTCAAGGGTAACAACTGCAACAAGAGTTATCGCTGTTAATACGCCAAACATTAATTCTATTGTAACATCTACTTGGGGTGGGTATAGAACATCTGTTGATGCTATTGAAGCAGCAACTGGTTATGATATTCTTTCTGCTCTTCCAGATGCTATTGAAGCAACTCTTGAATCAAGAGTTGATAATGGTGCTACTCTTTAATACTTTTTTCTTCTGAGGTTAGAAGCCCCCTACCATATCTACCGAGTCTTTCATAGTATCTATCTTTGACTCTTTCAGATATGACTAGGGGGTTTCCTTCTTCATCTATCCTTACAAACTTTATATTAGTGTGAGTAACTATATCTTGAACTCCCGTATATACATTATGTTTTCTAACTTCAATGTAGAGTTTTATCGATGTCTTTCCAAACTCTTCAACTTTCCCATATATTTTAATTAGATTACCAATCTTTACTGGTTTCTTGAAAACTAGTTGGTCAATCATAACAGTAACCATTCTTGGTGTATCACAAAGTTGCATAGCATAAACCACTGCTGATTCATCTATAAGACTTAACATATGACCACCGAACATATTTTGATGTAATCCTGTTTCTGATGCTTTACAGATGTGTGTTGATATAAGTTCCATAATTTTAATCTAATTTATTATCTAAAAATTCAATTTCTACACCAGATTCCCAAAGAAACTCAATACCTTCGTTGTCTCTATATTCTATATTGTAGACTAATCTTTTTATACCAGATTGGTATATTAGTTTAGCACAATCTTTACAAGGTGAGTGGGTAAGGTAGATTGTAGAATCTTTACAAGAAACACCATTCTTAGCACATTTTAATATTGCATTGGCTTCTGAGTGTAATACATACCAATGACTTTTATCATCACAATCCTCACAGTTATTATCATAACCAGTTGGTGTTCCATTATAACCATCTGATATAATCATACCCTCTTTTACTATTAAAGATCCTACTTGGGCTCTTTTACAGTGTGATAGTTTGGCCCATTCCATGGCCATTTTCATATAAACTTTATCGTATTTCTCTTTTTTCAAATCTAGTAACTCTGATATTTTTTCATCTCTATCATTGGATTTTTCACGATAATAAAATAATTGTTCAAGCCATAATCTAGATAGAGCGGTCATTTTATTTAGAAATATCATTTAGAGTTACATCAAGAATAGTAGACCTACCAAAGATAAAAACCTCAAGTTTAATCTTATCCTTTTCGAAATCAAGAGATTGAATCTTACCTTTGAATCCAGAAAAAGGACCATTAGTTACAGATACTTCTTCACCAATCATATAAAGGTCTTTACTATTTCTATTGACTTCCTCCATAACACCAGTCATTTTCTCAATTTCAGATTTCCTCATTATAACAGGATTTCCTTGTGGATCTTTTAAGACACCACTCATTCCATTGATTACCTTAACAAAGTGTAATACTTTATCAACAGATGCTGTTTCAACAAAGATATAACCTGGATACATAATCTGTTCTTTCTGTTTGATTTTACCAGACTTTACCGTTGAGATAGTTCTTGTTGGGATAAGGACATTAACATCCTCATTGAAATCTCTAATCATTTCAGTTTTTAGTTTTTCTGAAACACTATTTTCCCTATTGTTTTGTACTTTTACTGTGTACCACTTTTTATCTATGGTTTCCATTTTATTTATTTGATTTTTTTAAATATTCAAGTTCTTCTATTATTTCACCCTTGTGATGTTTTATTAAAAAGTCTAATTCCTCAGATTTTATATCTAAATATTGTTTTAACATTAAAAGTTCTTTTTCATTGAACTCTCCCTTTTCAGATTTTTCAGTAGACTTAGACCAAAACCATTGAGGGTATGGTTTATTTTTTATAAACTCAAACCATAAATCCATACCATCACTCTTATTAATTTCTTTACCATTTAATAATTGTGATTCTTTTGGATATCTTTTGGAAAAATAACGATTGAAGATAAAAAAGAACTGATCTTTTTGTTCATCAGTGACTTTAGACCAGTTCTTTTTATCTTTGAACATTGCATTTGATATTGCTAGGATGTTATTATCAATCATATATTTTCGTAGACTTTAGACATTTTAGAAACAATCTCCTCTGGCATATACTCCGTATTTAATAATATAAGTCTCATATTATCTTCAATATTTAACTTTATATTACTGATAGAACTCTTTGATAATTTTTTCTTTTCACAAATCAAATCTGCAATATTTTCAGTTAAATCAGGATCTTCTAAACTTGGTTCGCCGAAAACAACTAAGTATTCATCAAATATAGATTTAGCTCCTCTTTCAGCAATACCTCTCTTCTTACCATTTTTTACTTGTGACCAAGCAGAAGATATATTATCAGATATATCACCAGAAATCAACTTAACAATAAGAGATTCCATTGGATCCACTTCAAATGTTTCGCATCTTTCTGTAAAAGAGGATAACAACTTAGTGAAATCTTGATTATCATTTAGATTGAAAATATCATCATCTATTTCTTTTCTAATGTTTGATAGAAACATTTGATAGTTTTTTGGTAGAAATAACTTTTGTTTAGAATGCATTTCATTAGACATTATATTGATAAATGGTGGGTCTAACACATATTTAATCAACTGTTTAATGTCGTGGTCATTTGTAACGGTAATTGTAGATCTCCCATTAATATTAGATTTCTCAATGATAAAAGAGATCCAATCATCACCTTCGATGCTTGGTGCTTCTAATACCTTGATCCCCTTAGTTTTTAAAGATTGTTTAAATTCATTGTAAGCTTGAAATACAAACTCCCAATCAATATCACTGTCTTTTTTTCTATTAGCCTTATAATTCGTGTTGATTTTCTTCCTCCAAGATTTTTCCTTTGAGTCTGAGACTAAATAAATGTTTGCGAAAGGATACCATTTTCTGTAATTATTGACTGCCGTTTCTAAACTTTTATGTAGTGCTCCGAATAAAAGATTATTCTTATGGAGTGTGAAAACCATTTTACTGAGAAGATAGTTCCCATCAATGAGTAAGTCACATAACATATTTAATAAATATTTTTTAGTTATAGTATTTGTTATTATCTTTGTTCAGTCATGAGAGGTAGAATGTGGAGAAGGTATAAAGAAGAATGTGTTGTCCTTAGAAGGGTTAGGAAATGGTCTAGCTACCACTGGTATAGATTCAATGATGTTAATAAAATCAGAATAAATAAACCCCTTTGGATTGATTCAATTGGACTTCAATCAACTTACAAATCTAAATCTATAACAACCACCAAATGGGATACGAGACATAAAAATAAATGGGGTAAAAAAGGTAAAAGACACTGGGATTATAGTTCTGACCCAAATACCAGAGTTAAACAAAAGATAATGTTCTTAAAAGAATTAAGGGAGTATGGATATTAAAGAGATTATACCAAATAAAAATAAAAATTGGGAAGTAAGAAATAATATTCTATACTATAGAAAATATGGAATGATAGCCCTTGCAAATATAATTGATGATGAACTTTATATTTGTATTGATAGAAGGTGTGTAAAACCATTCATGAGTCTTATAATGTATTGTGAGAATCAAAACATTGATTACTTATTCTGTGACAGAACAACAATAACCGAAAAACATATCTACAATGAAAATTTACAAAGGATAATATCAAATACACTAATCTGTATAGAAGAAGATAAGTTTTTTGATTGGATTATCTCTGGTAGATTTGACTATATTGAAATCTTGACTAAGTTCTTAAACTTATATGATTGCCATATCCTTTTTAAGGAAGTTTATGAAAAACTAAAATCATCACATTTTGAAAGCAGTTGGATGGATTGGTTTGCAAATAAAAAATATTTTGTTGTGGAAAGGGAAGATATAAGAGAATATTATCAAACAATTGAGCGGGAGATAAAATTGAGTGTATTTCTTTCTTGATTTTATTCGATGTTATTTGATAATAACTCACTCTTCCTTAGTTCAGGATCTTTCCCAAACCAAATATTTAAAGAACCTTTAGACATTTCATCTGATGTGATTTGTGTAAGTCTTGGGTTATTAATAATCTCTTTATATTCATCATCAACAAGAGCACCCAAACCTTTCTTATATTCAATTTCCCACTCCTTTGTATTAACTGAATTCATCCAGTTATTATAATCTTCTTGTGTATAGAATGAAATCTTTTTCTTGGTTTTATTATTCTTTGATACTACAATAGGTGTCTCTGCCTTATAAACCATTGGATTCTCAAATAACTCTGGCCAATATTTAAAAAGGAAGTTAATAAGAAGACCAACAATAGAACTACCATCATGGTCAGCATCACAATAAAATAAAATCTTACCATACCTTAAAGTCCCTGGTACAACTTTTTGACCTAACTTCAAACCCAAAGCTCCCATCAAGTTCACCACTTCATTATTACCAACTAACTTCTGGTTAGTAATCTCCATAGCATTTATGAACTTACCTCTCAATGAGAAAGCTCCTTGTGATTGTGGGTCTCTATACTTTCTAAATGCAGATGAAGCAGAATCTCCCTCGAATAAAGCTAATGAACACTTCCACCTATCTTTACCTTTAGCATCAATAAGTTTCTCAACTTTAATCTTTGAAAGGTTTTTATTTAGTTCTCTTGCTAACTTATTTTCATCAGCAGATTTCTTTTGTTGAATCCAATCAAGAACTGAGTTTACAATCTCTGATTTTAAGATAGATTTGATTAACTTCTCAGATACTTCAAATGTAAATCCAAAGTCTTTAACCTCAGTAATAAGTTTCTCTTTTGTCTGTGATGAGAATCCAGGATTAATAACTGTTGAACATAAGAATATCTGAATATGATTTTTTAATTCAGATGGTTTAACATCTACCTTATGTTTCTTTTGGAAGAACTCTCTTAATTGTGAAATGATTTGACTTAATATGTAATCAACGTGATTACCACCATCATATGTTTCAGTTGTATTAGCAAATGAGATTTGTTGAAATCCTTCTTGTGAGTGGGCAATTCCTAAACTCCAAGTTTTATCCTTATTTGTTTCAAAGAAGTAATCTTCTCTATAAAACTTAATGTAATCCTCAAATGATTTTATATTGATTAATACATCATCTAAATAGATTTTTAGTGTTGGATTACAACCAGCAATATCATAAACTCTTTTCTTAATAAGATCAGTATTTGCTTCATTTAAACCATCTAAACCAAACTTTTCATAATCTGGTGTGAATGTGATACAAGTATGATTGTTCTTATTTCTTTTGATTGTTGGATTAGTCTTATCTCTCATATTATTAGAGAAAACTTGAAAGAAAGAGTTCTTACCATCACAAGTAGATATAGTAAACTCTTTAGAGAAAATATTAGTTAAACTAGAACCAACACCATTTGTACCAGCCCAAGTTCTATCTTCTGTATCATCAAAATTAGAACCAGCTTTTAGATTAGAGAAAATCATTTCAGGAATCCATTGGTCTTCTTCTTTATGTTTAACCACAGGAATTCCACCATTATCCCATACTTCAAACTTACCACCTCTTATATTTACTTTGATGGTATCTAACTTAGAACCTTCTCTTTTATGTTCATCAACAGAGTTTGTAATGATTTCATCAAAGATTTTAAGTAGACCAGGATTATAGGTTAATTCAAGTGGACACATCTTACCATCAACTAAAATATACTTTTTAGATGTATGTGGTTTTATAGAACCAATATACATTGATGGTCTTTGTAAGACGTGGGTTATATCATCAAGTTTTCTAAATTTCTTTTCTATTGACATATTTCAGTAAAATTTCAGTTTATATATATCCACTAATAACTTTTGTTTAGAAACTACATATATTGAAAATGATGACGACCTCGAAAACCATATCAGAATTCCTCTCCCAAGAGTATAAGGACTTCTCCTTATATACTATTGAAAATAGGGCAATCCCTTCTGTAATTGATGGTTTCAAACCAACACATAGGAAAATTATATTTATTTCAAATGGTATTTGGAAGACTGGTTCTGAGAAGCCATTAAAAGTTTTCCAATTGGCAGGCAAGGTTGCATCAGATGCTTTCTACCACCATGGAAACTCAAGTTTGGAATCATCCATCATAACGATGGCACAGAGTTTTAAGAACAATCTACCACTTCTTGAAGAGATAGGTCAGTTTGGATCATTGAGGTCACCAGAACCTGCAGCAGCTAGGTATATTGGAACAAAACTTAACAAGAACTTTAGACTCCTTTACAAAGACTTTGAACTTCTTAAATACAAAGAAGAAGAAGGAGAATCAATAGAACCTTATTTCTTTTTACCAATTGTACCCACCGTCCTAATCAATGGATCATCTGGTATTGCTGTTGGATTCTCTTCTAACATCTTAAATAGAAATCCTTTAGATATTATTAATTCATGTGAGTCTATCTTAAAAGGAAAGAAACTGGTTGATATAAAACCTTTTAATCCGTTTTTTAATGGTGAGTATGTTAGAGATACTGAGAACCATAAGAAATGGTTTATTAGAGGTGTTGTAAAGATTTTAAATACAACAACAGTTAAGGTAAGTGAGTTACCACCATCAATGACATTTGAGAAATATGAAAATATTTTAGATGCTTTGGTTGAGAATAAGACAATTGTTTCTTATGAAGATAACTGTAAGGATTCTATTGATTATACTATAAAGTTTACAAGGGAAGGTCTTTCTCAATATACAGAAGAAAAGTTAGTCAAGTTATTAAAACTTGAGGAAACTGAGACTGAGATCTTCACCACACTCGATGAAACTGGTAAACTTAGAATCTTTGAAAGAGATTCTGAAATCATAAATTATTTTGTAAATTTTAGATTGGATTATTACCATAAGAGGAAATCTTTCTTAATGGATAAACTAAAATCTGAATTGAAACTCTTATCTAACAGGGGTAGGTTTATCAAAGCAATTCTCGATGGGAAACTCGAGGTTAAGAATACACCAAAGACTGAAATCATTTCCAATATCGAAAAGATTGGATTAGATAAGATGGATGATTCTTATGATTATCTTTTAAGAATGGCTATCTGGTCTCTAACAAAAGAAATGTTTGAGAAACTTAAAGAAGATTACAAAACCAAAAAGTCTGAGTTAGAAGAACTTGAAAAGATTGATCCAAAAGATATGTATGTTCAAGATTTATCAGAATTGAAAAAGAAATTGAAATGATTAAAGTTTTGCTACCATACCCTCATACAAGTCCATTAGGAGTCCACTTGCTTTGTATTCATTTACCACAGCATTGAGTCTTGACCTAGAAACATAGTCCGATAAATTATTTTCTTTATCATTAAGAAAGGATTCCTTTTCATTTAATTCTATTTCCTTAGAGTTTAGATATTTTTCTTTGTCTTCTATTTCTTTAAGTTTTTCTGTGTATGTTTTCTCCAGTTCTTGTGCCTTTTTCTCTCTATTAGTAGCTTCTAACTCTTTTGTGTTAGCTTCTTCTATTTCTTTATCTAATTGATTTTCTTTCAATTGAACTTTTCTAATTTTAGTTTCTAACTCTATTGAAAGACTATCATCACTAACAATCTTTTCCACAATAACTTCTTTCTCAACGACTTTTGGCTTCTCAATAATAACTTCCTTTATAACTTCCTTTGTTGTTGTTCCACTTTCTTGCATCATTGTTTCTATGAATGGAACCAATTTCTTGGTGATGACTGCTGGTTGAGTAATCTTATTAACTTTTAAATATGATTGTAACTCTTCTTTCCAATCTATGAAAGAGAAGTAATCTGGGTTATTTTTGATTATGTCAACCGGAACTGAAACGGTTTCAGATTTATTCTTAAACTTATAATCTTCTATTATAGTCTTAGCCTTTAATATTAATATTTTCTTATCCTCAGTTAGTAATTGGAAGTCTTTTAAAACTTTATGCTTGATTGCCATAAAATAAGTTATTTTTAATTTATATATCAAAATTTACAAATTTCTCTGAAAAAACTATTTTGATTCAACAGATTTTTAACTTACCTTTGTAAAAAATATGAATATGGATGATACTCAAAAAACCACAGGTGCAATCACACCTTCCACAAAATTCATTGAATTTGTTGGTGGTAAAGGTTACATAAACTTTATTTCAAATCAAGCAACCATTGAGGGAAAATATCTCTCTGGTCTTGGTATGGATGGCATAACTTTCAAACTAACTATTTATGAAGATGGTACACTTGATTTTGATGAAGTAGATACAACTAAAACTACACAAGAAGAAAGAGAAAGACTCTTAAATGTTATCTTAGATAAAACACTAACACCATATAGAAACAGAACTGTAGTTAATGAACTAACCTTTACCTCTGTAGAGAAAGTTAAGGATAAGAATGTTCCACTATATCTTTCAGTTGAATACATAACTCCTATTGAAAAACTATCATCTTTGTTTGATGATGAAACTATTGAGGTTTCTGATGATGCTATGGATAATCTTAATGACCTTTTGAACTCCTGGTTTGAAGATGAAGAGTTTGCTAAAGAAGTTCAAGAAATGATAGATGAAAAAAATAGTAAGGTAGTTGAGGATGTTAAAGGTGTGATTGATGATACATTCATGAAACATCATGATACTAATATTAATACTCCGACTGATGAAATTGAATATACCACCGAGGACCCAAGTGGATTAGATATCTATGAAAGCTCAAAAAGAATGAATGACTATATGCAAAGTTTGGAAACCTCTTTTGAAAAAATAAAAGAGGATAAGTTGAATGAACTAAAATCTAAAAAATCTAAGATGGAAGAGGAGATTATGAAATATTCTTTTCAAATTTCTTCTATTGAGAAAAACTTGACAGAATCTAAAAATGACTTGAGGGTTATAGAAGGTAGGATTGATGATTTACAACCAATCGAACCATCAAATGGATATTATTTTAATGTGTCAGAAAAACAAAATGAAACTGTAATCCTTGAACCAGAGATTGAATCTATCATTAAAGATAAAGTATCAAAGGTAAAGGGCATTAATGCAGAGGCGTTTATGAAGCTCTTTACAAGTGGGGAGTACCATATCAAAATAGCAAAGAAAACAGATAGTGGATTTGAAATGGTTGAAGAATATAAGGATGTAACATCTGATGTTCTTGAAAAGTTATCAAGTCTTGATTTATCTATTGATGAAGGAAAAATGATTTTTATGGGTGAAATGGCTTGGGGTGAGATTGTTAATAAGATGATTAAAATGGGATTCGAACAAAATCCGGATTTTGATAAACTTTGTGGTTCTAACTCATATACTTCTACCGAAGAAACAAAAGAAACTGTAAAAACCAAAAAACCCAAGTTTTAATCAATGAAATCAATAAAGAATCGTTTAAAATTTTTACTATTCAGAAAGTATATTTCTACTAAAAACTATTTGAATAATGTTAAGAACAAATTAGATCATGATACCGAAACACATGATAACTTACCCATACAGGTAAAGTCTACCAAACTATGGAAGTTATTACTTAAAGACTCTGAAAGTGTTATATCTTGTTCTATGGTAAACAAGATAAGACAAATAGAGAAAGATAATATGCTTGTTACTATGAAACCTATGAATGAAAGGGATTGTCTAATGACTATTGTGGATGTAGATGATAATAAGAGTTGTCTGTATGAAATAAGATTCGGAGATAAATCTTCATTAGCTCTTATGGACTTATTTGACACTGAAAATGAAAGAAGGATGTTGTTGGGACAATCTGAGAAAAGAGACTCTATTCACAACGACCTGGATAAGTTACTGAAACAACAAGATGATGTTTTGAGGAAACAAAAAAGGAATCAACCTCACTAGGTTGATTTTTTATTTTAGAGGTTTAATATATAAATATATACAAGATAAAAATAAATAATCTAAAAATGATTAACCCAGAAGTAAAATCTAGAATCAATAAAGTTGACTTTGAACTTAAACAAGTTTTTGAAAATGTTTTCATTAAAGAAAAATATTATAAAACTGGATATTTTGAAGTTTCAGCAAATAAAGTTGTTTATTTAAAAGAATCAAGAGAATATAAAAGACTTGAAGCTAAAGTTATTATTAACCAACCAGACTTATTACAAGAACAAGTTAAATGGTCTTATTCTACTAATCCATTAGTTGAAAATACTATTTGGTTAGATAGAGTATCTCCTATCGAAGATTTATCAAAAGATATTATTAATATTGTTGAAGAGAGGAGGCTAAATGAAGATTATATCTTTAATGTTGAGGCTATAGTTGATATGGTTAATGAAGATGCTTCTTTTGATGAAGAGGTAGAACAAAAGACTAAGATTGATGTTATTTCCGATGTTTTGAATAGTTTTAGTGTTGAAGTTAAGTCTCATAATGTTCTTGTGGTTTCAAATGAAAGTGCGTTCTCAACAGCTTCTGATAGAATCATAACTTTAAATCACAACTCTGATATTAAAATCAGTGATATGTTTAAGATTGAATCACAGATAAATGCACTTGAAGGAGTTAACTGGACAGTCTTCAAAGAAGGATTCATTGAGATTTCCTGGACACCAAGTAATGAGGAGATTTCTTTGAAATAATTTTTGACTTTCTGATTTTTTACTCTATCTTTGTATTATAAATCAGAACAAGAATTATGGAAATCAAAAATATACACGAAAAACTAATGGAGTCAATCCAAACTATGTTGATTGACACCAAAGTAAACTTACCTTATTACGGAAACTTTAACCTTTTCGTTTCTTTCAATGAAAGAAAGGATATTGACACCTGTGCTGTTAATATGACTGCAAAGGGTATGAACTTCTATTATAACTCAGAGTTCCTACAAAACCTTTCTCAGAAAGAAGTGAACTTCATTACCTTACATGAAGATTTCCACTTACTTTGGAATCACCCAAAACGTACTATCACTGGTCAATATGACCCAAAACTATCTAATATCGCCCAAGATATGATTATCAATCATATCATTTGGGAAGATATTCCACATACTTTTGTTGAAATCCCAAAGGATAAAGATGGTAAGAATATGGCTCTGTTCATCCCAAAAGAATACAAGGGCAAACTTATCTTTGAGGAAATCTATGAGTGGCTTCGTGATGAAAAGGAAAAGCGTGAGAAGCAACAAAAGAAAGATGGTCAGTGTCAGACTTGTCAAGGAACTGGTGAGAAACAAGATGGTCAAGGACAATCAAAAGATCAGCAAGATGGTCAAGGTAGTGAACCTTGTGATGATTGTGGTGGAAGTGGTAATCAACCAGGTAAAGATTCATCAGGTGGTGATTCATATGGTCCTTATGGTAAAAACCCAAGGAATGAAAGTGAAACTATTGATACCTGGTCTTTGGATCAAATCCTTGATAACCTTGATAAGAACCAAGGTCAGTATCTTGACCAACACCTAGGTGATGAAATCCCAGAGGAAATGCGTGAGTCTGTAATCAAAGATGCTATGGATAGACTTCAAGCTCGTGGACTTCAAGGTGGAAACATTGAACAAACTCTTGGTAAGTTGAGGAAACAAAGAAAAGATTACCTCAAATATATCAAAAGAACTGTGTCCAACGCACTATTTGGAACTACTAAAACAAGAACAATCACTCGTCCAAATCGTAGAGGTATTCTTGGTCTAAAGGGTAATAAGAAGATTAAGAATAAAATCAACTGTATCCTTGATACATCTGGTTCAATGGGTGGTACATTTGAAAGGGTTTTATCTTACATCTATCGTAATGACATTGAGGTGAACCTTATCGAAGCTGACACAGATGTTAAATGGGTTGAAAGTATCAAATCCAAAAAGAAACTTGAAAGTGTTAGAATCGCAGGACTTGGTGGAACTATGTTGATGCCAGCTGTTAAGTATGTTGAGGACCACTTCAATCAATACAATACTCTAATCATTACTGATGGATATTGTGATAGTCTTGACCTTTCAAAGTTACAAGGTAATGTACTTCTGATTACTATTGGTGTTGAAGTCCCAATCACTAAGACAAATGGTAAGGTCAAACAAATAAAGGTTAGTGTTGATGATTAATAAAGAAGGGGGTTATTGACCCCCATTTTTTGTTGTATCATAAGATGTTTTATCAGAATCAAGGAAATTAAAATGTTCTCTGTTTAAACCGAATCCGAATCGATTGAAAAAATTTAATATTTCTTCAATCGATTCTTCTTTAAATGAAAACTCATAATCGGGATCAAACTTTGAACCGTGTCCATTATAATGAAAGACATCTACATTTCCCTTACTAACTTTGAATTCAAACATCATTGCATCACCATATGTTAATTCAACATTTATTTCGAATTCTTTATCAACTCTCATGAAGTTTAAATCAATACATAAATAATCTGGTTCACCATCTGATAGAACATCACCTGTTATTTCTGGTGTTGATTGGTGATAAGCTGTGTAAATCTTTGGTAAGTTTACTATATAATCTGTTACCTTTAAAGTAAACTCACCATTAGATGTTTGAATCGAAAGTTCTTTTGGTAATAGATTTTTTGCTTCTTGGCTTGTTATTGGAATCTTATATGATTCGAAGGTTTTAATGTACTTCATTATTCGTAATCAAGTTTATCCACATCTTTTATTTCAACCACATATAGACTTCCATCTATATCAACTGTTATGTTTCCATCTTCATCTATATCAACTGGTTTCAGCGGTTCTTTTGGGTCATTATTTGGGTAATCTTTTATTATTTCCGCGTATATAACCCCATCTTTTTCAATACAATCTATTATATCTTCAATAGATACTTTGGATCCTTCAAAATCCTCAAATAACTTCAACCATTTCATATTGTATATATTAATAAAATATTTTTTATAAATAATATATAATCCCATGAAACACAATATTACATACTTAAAAGACACTTTGGGCACAAATTACCTTGGGGTTAAAATACAAAACACAGAAGTAGAACCTTTTCTAAACCAACTCAAAGATATCTTAGGAGAACAGTATGAGGAATATATCTCAAACCAACAAAGAAGGGATGATGGTAGTTATCATATCACGGTTATAAATGTAATCGATTATAATAGATTGATGAAAGAAATGGGTATAGATAAGTTTATAAACTCATTGGACCAAGTTTTAAAAGCCCAAATAGATGATATAAAGTTAATGGGAGTTGGTAAGGCTCAGAAGAATGAGAACACTGCTTATTTTGTTGTATGTGAATCTGACTTATTGGATGAAGTTAGGAAAATGTATAACTTACCAGAACAAGATTTTCATATAACACTTGGATTCAAACATAAAGATGTCCATGGTGTTAGGAAAAATGAAATACTTAAAGTGAATGAACCTTTCTTATCAAAACTAAAGAGAGAATATTATAAAGAGGGTGAAACCTTCGAGTTTGTTAAGGGGATTAAGAATTTTGATTTTGACTTTTTTAAACTTATCGAACCTATTAAGATAAATGATACCACAGCTAATTTTAGATGTGGAGACAATGATTATTTCACGGTAGCACTTATAGATAATCAATTTTTAATCACAGCTAAATGGCAGGATAGTGTGAAAAAACCTATTTTATCAGATGTTGTGATAAATAAA
>Ga0114968_10001503_pt1 | contig 17872 bp, 14 predicted proteins | sample M_130807_EF_Meta_FD_87020 | JGI IMG/M metagenome (GOLD analysis project Ga0114968, IMG submission 87020) | Freshwater microbial communities from Lake Montjoie, Canada to study carbon cycling - M_130807_EF_MetaG | ecosystem: Environmental > Aquatic > Freshwater > Lake | place: Lake Montjoie...
CATCGCGCGTCGGACCGATCTCGACAATCTGTCCCAGGTACATGACCGCGATTCTGTGGCTGACCTTTTCCACGACCGCCATGTCATGGGAGATGAATATGAAAGCGATTCCCATGTCCTGCTGCAACTGCGTCATTAGTTCAAGAACCTGCGCCTGAACAGAGACGTCAAGCGCGGAAACAGCCTCATCCGCGATGATGATTTTCGGCCCCAGGCAAAGCGCGCGCGCAATGCACAGGCGCTGCCTTTGTCCCCCCGAAAATTGATGGGGGAACCGATCCACCATTTCGGCGGCGAGGCCAACCCGCAACAGAAGGTCAACCGCCCGCTTGCGGCGCTGCGCTCTGGACATCTGCGGCTCGTGGACGATCAATGGTTCGGTAATCGCATCGCAGACCGTCAGTCGGGGATTCAGAGACGCATAGGGGTCCTGAAAGACCATCTGGATATTGCGCCTTAACGGCTGGAGAGCCGCCCTTGACAAGCGGGTGACATCGACCCCGTTTAGTATGATCGAACCATCGTCAGGCTGGATGAGGCGGGCAAGGCTGCGGCCGAGGGTCGACTTGCCGCAGCCGGATTCGCCTACGATGGCCAGGGTTTCGCCGGGGAAAAGCTCGAAAGACACGTTTTCAACTGCGTGAACATTGGCGACCGTCTTGCGAAGCCAGCCTTGCTTGATGGCGAAGCGCTTCGTCAGTCCCTTGACAGACATCACGGGAGGCTGGTCTGCGGGAGGGCGGTCAAGAAGGATGCCAGCTCCCAAGCGCGGCGCCGCGCGCAGCAATTCCTGCGTATAGGCGTGCTTCGGGTTTGAAAACAGTTCCCTCGTCGCCGCCTCTTCCTTCAGTTCGCCTGCGCGCATGACGACAATCCTGTCAGCGATCTGCGAAACGACGCCCAGATCATGACTGATGAAGAGGATCGACATGCCGATCTCGCGACGCAACTCGTCCAGTAGCGCAATGATTTGGGCCTGTACGGTCACATCCAGCGCCGTCGTCGGTTCATCCGCGATCAGCAGACGCGGTCGGCACAGGAGCGCCATCGCGATCATGACGCGCTGGCGCATCCCGCCGGACAGTTCATGGGGAAATTGCGTCAGCCGTCGCGCCGCATCCGGGATGCGCACACGATCAAGGATCTGACGCGCCTGCGTCAACGCCTCGGTCCGGGACGCGCCCCGATGCAGGACGAGGACTTCCGCCAATTGAGCGCCGATGGACAGGACCGGGTTGAGCGAGGTCATCGGCTCCTGAAAGATCATCGCAATCCGGTCGCCGCGGATGCGTCTCATCTCCGCTTCGCTGGAGCTCGCCAGATTGTTTTGGGTGACGCTGTCTTCGCTGAACAGGATCCGCCCACCAGAAACCACGCCGCCTTCCCGTTCTATGAGCCGCATGATCGAGAGCGCCGTGACGGACTTTCCTGATCCGGACTCACCGACTATGGCGAGCGTTTCGCCAGCATTCACGCTGAACGACAGTTCGGACACGGCGAGCGAGCGCGCGGCGTCGGAGCCGAAGCCGACCGTCAGGCGATCAACCTGAAGGAGCGGACAGGTCACGCGCCTGTCCCGTTCGCAGCATCTTGCAGGCGACGCATCCGCGCCTCGGGATGTTCCTCGAAGGGCGGCAGCGGAGTCATCCAGCGTCGATTGGCGGCGCTGACGTCCAGAGACGCCGAGAAGGTGTCTGCCCCGAAGACGCGCCAGTCAATCACGTCGCTCAGTTCCAGAATGGCGAAGCTTGCGGCCGGATGCGGATAGGTCGTGAATGTCTCTGTCAGCGATTGCAAGGTGAAATGGGGAATGCCATCGACCATGGTCAGCGTATTCCAATGGACATGGCCAGAAACCCACATGACCGGAACGCGCGCCATCCGCAGCACATCCCGAACCCGCTCAGCCCCCGGATAGGTGGACGACATGGGATTGCGTTGAAAATAGTAATTTCCGATTTGCGAGTGTCCGGACACGGGAACATGGCTCATGATCGCCAGGGGCCGATCCGCCTCGCGCACCACGCCGGCAAGCCACAGCAGATCATGTTCGGTCAGAAGAAAGCCGCCGGGACGACGGATTTGACTGTCGGCGCGCCACAGAACGAGACGCCAGCCACCGATATCGACGGTTTGATGGGCGAGAGACTGGCCAAGAATGGCTTCATTGTCCGCCACGCTCAGATAGTCGCGATCATGATTGCCGTTCAAATGATATATCGGTTGCCTGATGGCCTTGAAGGCTTGGGCGACCTCCCGCTCGAGACGCAGATCTGTTTCATGATCGCAGTCTGAAATGCGATCGCCAAGGTCGATCACGGCATGGGGATTGGCGCTCGCCACAGCGTCCGCAAATTTCGCCATGAGGCCCAGGGCGGCGGACCCTTTCTTGGTGAAGTGATCGACGCCGTGATGGATATCGGCGACGAGGGCCAGGCGAAGGATGTCAGTCATGTGGTTGGCTCCGGAAAAAAGGGGGCGGACAGGAGGCCGTCCGCCCCGGGACCAGTTACTTCGGATCAATGGTGATCTGCCCCGCGCGGAAATCCAGGACATAGGGGATATGGCCCGGCAGGGGCTTCCAGTTCACCTTCTTCAAAAGCCCGAAGGACTCATAGGGCTGATAGAGCGGAAGAACCGGGGGATCATTCTTGATGGCGTTCATCAATTCGACATAGGCCTTCTTGCGTTCCTCAAGGTCGGTCGAGAAACGGAAGCGATCCCAGACCTTCCCATAGGCCTCGTCAGGCTTGAAGCGACCCTCGGTCGCGGAGTTGCCGGTCGGCGCCCACATGATGCCGAACGAGCCAGCCGGATCGGGGAAATACATGGGGTTCGACCAATTGCGCGCCATCATGGACGGATCGTTTCCGGTCCACTTCTCATCGACGTTGATCTGCATCTTGACGCCGATATTCGCCCACATTTCCTGGATCGCCTGCGCAGCAAGAAGCCCATTGGTGTAATAGGCGGACTGCGTGTCGAAGCGGATCGGGAAGCCGTCATAGCCCGCCTCTTTCAGAAGAACCTTCGCCTTTTCAGGATTATATTCGAATGTCGGCAGGTCAGGCATGTAAAGCGGCCCGAACTGCGGATATGAATGGGTGGCGGGCACGACCGCCTTGCCCAGCCACAGGGCTTCATTCAAAGTCTTGCGATCAATCGCAAGCGACAGCGCCTGACGCAGCTTGGGATTGGCCATCTTCGGGTTCTGGGTGTTGAAAATCACCACATGGAAGATCGGCGTCACCATACCCTCGACCTTCAGTTTCGGGTCTGTGTCCAGAACCGACAGCTGGTCCGGCGGAATATTGGTGATGATGTCAACTTCGTTGTTCTTCAGCGCCGTCATGCGAGCCGAAAGCTCCGGAATGCGCGTCACCGTGACCTTCTGGACGGGCGCCTTGTCCCCCCAATAACCATCGAACCGCTCGTAGACGAGGCGCTGGTTTGGAACGAATTCGGTAATCTTGTAAGGCCCGGTGCCGACCGGCTTGAGGGAAAAAGCTTCAAAGTCGGAATCCTCGACCTTCAAGGGATCGCCAGTTAGCGCCGCAATGTATTTCTTGGGCACGATCATGGTTTGCTGAACGTTCATCAAGGTTTCGAACAGGGGTTCGGGACGCTTGGAAACGACGCGGATGGTTTCGTCATCGATAGCCTCCACCTTTTCGATGTTTGGCAGCGTATCGCGCTTGCGCACCGTGTAGGGAACGAAGGTCGCGCTCACGATACGGTCGAGCGAGAACACGACGTCCTCGGTCGTCATCGGGTCGCCATTGTGGAATTTCACATCCTTGCGAATCTTCAAGGTGATTTCGGTGGGCGACACGATCGTCCAGGATGTGGCGACCCAGGGCCGCCAGACGCTGCCCGCCGACGAGGGAACCTTGCCAATCAGGGTGTCGAAGGCGTTCATGTAGAATTGCGACCCGACATTTGAAAAGTCGCGACCAGGGTCGAGATAGGGCGCCATGTTCTGGACACCAACCTTGAGTTCCTGCGCGCAGGCAAGGCCAATGCTTGAAACTGCCGCAAAGGCCGACACCGCGGCTATGCGGATAGACTTCGATAACGTCATAACCATCTCCTTGGGGTGTGAAAGAACCTGTTCCGCAACCGTATTGTTCACCGCTCCCGCAACCGCACATCAACCTGGTCGCGAAGGAGGTCTCCCAACAACATGGCCACGAAAGCGACAACGATGATCAGCAGGCCTGGCGCTGCGACAATCCATGACGCGCTCGCCATATAGTCACGACCTTGTCCGACCATGGCCCCGAGCGTCGCGGTCGGTGGCCGAACGCCCAGGCCCAGAAAGGACAAGGACGACTCCAGCAGGATCAGATTGGAGAAATTTAATGTCGCCATGACGACAATCGGGGAGACGATATTGGGCAACATGTGTTTGAGCCCAATGCGCAGCGGTGATGCGCCGATGGATCTGGCCGCTTCGATATAGGGTAGATCACGCAGCGCAAGAACCTGTGCGCGGACGATACGCGCGAATTGAGCCCAATTCGCAAGGCCCAGCACGATCACCAGAACGCCAATGGAGCTGCCCGCCAGCGCGATGACGAATAAAGCGACCAGCGTGAAGGGCATCGACAATTTGAGATCGACGATCCCCATGAGAAAACTGTCGACAAGACCGCCCATCTGTCCGGAGACAAGCCCCACGGTCACGCCTGCGATGATTCCAATCACCGTACCGAAGAGAGCAAGGGCAAGCGTCAGTCGTAGGCCATAAAGGCATCGTGAGAGGATATCGCGACCGAGTTGATCCGTTCCGAGCAGATACCGAGGGTTCGCGCGTTCATATCCGATTGGCGGGAGCAGCCTCGCCAGCAGTCTCTGCTGGTCCGGCTCGAAGGGTGAAAGCACTGGCGCAAGGAGCGCTGCTGCGAGCAGCGCCACCCCAAGGAGGATCGCGATGATCAGGAGCAAATTCATCGTGCGTACGTTTTTCAATGCCACCCGGATATGCGGCATCACACCTCCCACGGCAAAACTGCGGACTTGCCTTTCTCGTGCGTCGGTCATGCGGCGCCTCCTGAAAGCCTTACGCGGGGATCGAGAGCGGCGTAGGTGCAATCAATAAGGATATTCACGATGACGACGGCGCTGGCAACCACAAGCACGCCAAATTGCAGCACCGGATAATCGCGGCGCAGCGTGGCGCCGACCAGCAAATCACCAACACCGTTCCAGGCGAAGACCGTCTCCACCACCACTGCGCCCGAGACAAGCGTGGTGATCTGAAGCCCGATCACGGTCACAACAGGAATCAACGCATTTCGCAATCCATGCCGGAGAATGACGGTGGACTCCGACAGTCCCTTGGCGCGAGCGGTTCGAATATAGTCTTGCGACAGCACGTCAAGCATGGCGTTGCGGGTGTAACGCGCGAGCGCAGCCGCGAAATAGGAAGCCAGCGCCATGGTCGGCATGATGAAGTGGGCCAACGTGGTTGCGCCCGAACTGGGAAGCCAATGGAGCGTGAATGAAAAAATCAGGATCAGCATGATCGCGAGGATGAAATTGGGAATCGAGTAGCCGATGAATGCCACCGCCAGAATGACGCTGCCGAGCGTCGATTTTCGCCAGACAGCAGCGGCGATGCCGGCCGGAACGCCGATTATGATCGTAACCAACAGGGTTCCAACCAGCAATAACAGGCTGCGGGTCACGCGTTCGCCAAAAATGATCTCGACAGGGCGCCGCTCTAGCAGGCTCAACCCGAAGTGACCGTCAAATATAGACCTCCAAAACAAAATGTACTGATCCAACAAAGGTCGATCAAGACCCCAATAGGCCATCATCGCGGACCGACCGGCAGGATCAAGACCCTCCGGCATGAGATAATCGATCGCGTCGCCTGTAAAACGGGTAGCGAAAAACACTATGGAAACGAGAGCAAAGATTGTAACGCACATGCGTATCAGACGGAACATGACGAAGTTGACCATACAAACGCACCTCCACGTTAGTAGTGAAACACCGTTCACGCGACAAGCCTGTGACAGGGTGTGGGGTATCGGTTCAGAGGAGAGCGGGCGGCTTGATGGCGCGATATTCGCCTGAATGAATGAGCGCAATCAAAGAGGCTGGGCTGGGCTGCGAGGAGGCGCTGAAAGGATTTCTTGCTGTTTAATAAAGTCCACAACAAGAAATTTTTAGGCACTTATGTCACTTCAACGTCATCCCGAGGGCTTCTGGAAGGCTACAAATATCGTTGATGATGAGGGTGGCTTACGCGGCGCTCACTCGTAACCGGCTGTCTCGCCCCTAGCCTCCTGAACATTCACCGTGAAGCGAACCAGCGATCATGTATCCGTTGATAGGCGCTATCTTCGCGCATGCGAAGCAGCGCGACGTTCACATCTGATCGCAGCGCGCTGCCGCGTGGAAAGAGAATACCATAGTCTTCCTTGCGGAACGGCACGCCCGCGAGTTGAACGTGCCCCTTATTTCTTCCACCACCGGTAATAGGTGACCTGGGTCGTTCCGATGCATCGCACTGCTTCTGCAATACTTTTGGCTTGTGCCGCCAACATGTCCACCTGGTGTAACTTGCTGTTGATTTCCTCAGGTGTTGTTCTTTTCCTTTGCATTCTGTCCACCTTCTCCATGTCACAAGACATACTTTCAGGTGGACCAGTTCAAGGGGGTAGATCAAGATCGTGCTGGATGCGAAGCCGCAGCTTATAGCTGCTGCTGACCTGGATCAGCTTTAAGCGTCGGCGCCAAAACACGATCCAGTTGACGCGGTCTGATAGGGACGTGTCAAACAACTGACACACAGTAAAGCTAGTGGCTGTCAAACGCAGAGGGGTTTCATAAATTGCAGAGGGGTTTCAGATGATCAATCGTCGAGACGTTGTTGCTGGCCTTGGCATTGGTGCCGCAACGATTGGTGCGGGGCAAGCCTTTGCCCAGGCCCCGACCACGGTGACACTCTGGCACTATCAGACCGGAAATAGGGAAGCCCTGCGCGAAGTCCTCAACAAGTTCGAGGCGCTAAATCCTGGCATCAAAGTGACGGATGTTCTGAAGAACAACGAGACCATGGCGTCTGAAATTCAGGCTGCGGTTCTGGCCAATCGCGCGCCTGACATTGGACAAGTTCTCGGTCGCCTCGTGGTCGGCATGATCCGCAATGCCGGCGCACAGCCCCTTGATGGCATCCCGGACGGCGATGCCTTGATGAAAAACATTCTCCCGAACTTCCTCGACATCGGTCGTTTCCAGGGCCGTGTTTACGCCGTGCCGCACTCGTTTGGCACGCCGATCGTTTACATCAACCGCGACATCTTTCGTGAAGCCGGCCTGAACCCCGACCAACCACCGGCAACCTGGGCCGACATGCGCAGTGCAGCGCGACAAATCACAGAACGGACCCGCAAGATCGGGCTTTATATCGCGCAAGGTGGGCGCGATGTAGCGGCCCAGCAGATGATGACAAATACCGGCGCTGACATGATGAACGCGGAACTGACCCGCGCGACCTTCTCGACGCCTGAAACCATCGAAGCCATGCAACTGTGGCAAGACATGGCGCAGGTCGACAAGTCCTATGGTCTGCTGAGCGAGCGAGAGCTTGGTGCCTTGTTCATGGGTGGCCAGATTGGCATGACCATTCAATCGGTCGCAACCTTTCAGGAAGCCAAGCGCAACTCTTTGGGCAAGTATGATCTTGGTATTGCGCCTTTTCCCCGTTGGAAAAACTTGCCAAGGCGGGTGGCCAATTCTGGCTCAACCATGCTGGTTTTCTCGCGCGATGCCACGCGGCGCGCCGCGGCCATGAAGGTTCTCGCGCACCTCATGAGCCCGGATATCACAAACGCCTGGGCCGTCGACTCAGGCTATCTGCCGCTCGACCCGAATGTTCGAGGCGCAAAGGTCGTCCAGGACTATCTGGCTCAGGAGCCACGCTGGAAAGTGGCGGTCGATCAGATGGCCGACACGATCCCGACGGCTCGTTGGCCTGGCAACCGGGTCGTAGAAATCCAGATCGTGATCGAGAATATGGTTCAAGCCTTGGTCCAGGGCAAAGACAAGGCGACTGATCTGGTGCCAAAGGCCGAAAGAGACGTGACCGCTATCATCACGGCCAGCAACTGATCCGCACAGGTCTACTGCTCAGGAGCAGGTCATAGCCTCCTTCGACCGTGGATTGTGAAACACAGTTCTCCCATGAGGGTACTCACCGATGATCCCAGACGCGAGAGCAGATGACCAGCGCGTGGTCTTCGTCACAGATCTCCATCTGAGCCTGCGGCGACCATATTACCAGGACAACTGGGATATGGTTGTCGCGTGGATCAACGCCGAAAAACCGCCCTTGCGCGAGGTTGGCTTTATCGATTTTCGCCTTGGACAAGGCGAAGCCCTAGGGTGCGTGCGTCACGCCCTCATCGGACGGGAATTTCTCTTTCGGCACGAGTCCTACATCCGGATCGCCGAATACGGTTCGGTAACAAGCGGTCCTGAGCAGGTTATCCAGTGACTGCAGAGGCCTCAGCGGTTCGAGACCAACTGGGCGGTAGGGCGAACGGCGCGTCGGGCCTTCGGTTTGGCTTCGTCGCGCCGCCTTGGCGTCCTTATGCCTATCTCACCCCGCTGATCATCCTGCTTGGGTTGTTCACCTACTGGCCGCTGATCCAGACATTCTATCTCAGCTTCATGCGGCTCAATCCCGGTGGCGCACCAAGCTTTGTTGGCTGGGCCAACTATGCCGGCGTGTTCGACAATTCCCAGTTCCAGGACGCGGCGCGTAACTCGCTCATCTATATTCTGGCCTCGATCCCGCTGAAGGTGCTGCTGCCGATCCCGATTGCCTTCTTCCTGTGGTCGATCGGGCCACGCCTGTCGGCCTTCCACAAAACCGTTCTGTTCATACCGACACTTCTGTCCTTCGTTGTGGTCGCGATCCTGTGGATCTGGATACTGAACCCTGTTGCAGGCTTTGCGCAGACGCTGCTGACTCCGTTTGGGCTTCAGCTGCCGCCGCTGATATCCAACTCTGTGACTGCGATTTATGTCGTTCTTGGCGTCAGCACATGGAAGATTCTTGGCTTCAACGTGCTGCTCTATCTGGCTGGTCTCGCCTCAATCAATCGGGACCCGATAGAGGCCATGCGCATCGATGGTGCCGGAGATGGCGTCATCTTGCGTCATTTGATCGTGCCCTTGTTGTCGCCGACGATCTTCTTCGTGTTGATTTCGACCATCGTGTTTGCCGTGCAGCAGGTCTTCACGCCCATTGATGTCATGACTCAGGGTGGACCGGCCAATGCCACCACCAATCTGTTCTACATCGTCTACCAGTACACGTTCGAGAGCTTCAACATCGGCTTTGCGTCTGCTGCAGTCACATTGCTGTTTTTCGCCATTGGCGGCCTGCTGCTCGTCAAATCTGTCGTCGAAAGGCATGTGCACTATGGCTGAGACACGCCTTCTGACCCTGTCTCGGCCATTGGCTGCGATTGCCCACATTGTTCTGGCGGTTCTGGCCGTATCGGTCCTCATGCCGCTGTTTCTGGTCGTGTCGGCATCGTTCAAGCCGCCGCCGGAGATTTATGGCGGCTATCCTTGGCCAGTGTCTCCTACAACTGACAACTATTTGCGGGTGTTCGACAAGGTTCCGTTCGGGCTCTACCTGTGGAACAGCTTTGCGACCACGGCCTTGCGCGTTGGCGGCCAATTGGTGATTGCCTTTTTCGCGGCCTACGCTTTTGCTCACTACGAGTTCCCAGGACGGGCGACAATTTTCGCGCTCATCCTGGCAGCCATGATGATCCCGCATCAGATGGTTTTCTTGCCGCTTTATCTGCTCATCAGCGATATGGGCTGGTTTGACACTTGGACAGCGCTGATCGTACCTAATCTGGCGATGCCGCTCGCTGTGTTCCTTCTGCGCCAGCACCTTTTGAGTTTCCCGCGTGAACTTTATGACGCAGCCGCCATTGATGGCGCTGGGGACCTGTTGACTATGTGGCATGTCGTATTGCCGAACGTGAAGCCGGTTCTGGCGGCGCTCACTATCGTCCTGTTTGTCGACTGCTGGAACGAGTATTTCTGGCCGCTGCTTGTGACCGAGAGCCCAAACTCCATGACTGCCCAGATCGGCATTCGCCGCTTCATGGACGCCGAGCGCGGCGACGAAATCGGTCCGCTGATGGCCGGGGTCGTGCTGGTCAGCCTGCCTGTGCTGATCGCATTCGTCCTTTTCCAGCGCCAGATCATGCAGACCTTTGTCTCCGTGGGCATCAAAGGATAGGTTCATGTCAACGATTCAGTTCTCCAGCGTTCGCAAGACCTTCGGTGACGTTACGGCGGTCGATCGGTTGGACTTGGCGGTCGGTAACGGTGAGTTTGTTGTTTTTGTTGGCCCTTCTGGCTGTGGCAAGACCACCTCTCTGAGAATGTTGGCAGGGCTAGATGAGGTTAGCAGCGGCTGTATTTTCATTGACGACCGCGACATCACTTGGGCACCTCCAAGGGACCGCGATATGGCGATGGTCTTCCAGAGCTATGCGCTCTATCCACATATGACGGTTGCCGAAAATATCAGTTTCGCTCTGACGTTGCGCCGAATGGGGCGTAGGGAGATCGCCGAACGGGTGCAACGCGCGGCCGACATGTTGGACATTGGCCACCTTTTGCAACGCCGTCCAAAGGAGCTATCAGGTGGACAACGACAGCGGGTAGCCGTGTGCCGGGCGATCGTCCGCGATCCAAAGGTCTTCTTGTTTGACGAGCCGCTATCTAACCTCGATCCGCAGTTACGCACGAGTGCGCGAGGCGAAATTCGGGCTTTGCAGCGGCGGCTCGGCGTTACTTCTGTTTATGTCACACACGACCAGATTGAGGCAATGACGATGGCGGACCGGATAGTGGTCATGCGCGATGGGAAGGTTCAGCAGATAGGGACGCCGGTTGAGGTGTTTGAACGTCCAGCCAATATTTTTGTCGCGGGTTTTATCGGTAGCCCGCCCATGAACATCTTGCATTTGGCGGCATTAAAAAATGGGATTGGCGCCTACTTCGGTGCTCATATAGGCACTGAAAATGGCGCTGGTATCGCGCTCGGCTTGCGGCCTGAGCATTTAACCTTCCGTTCGGTTGGGACCGACGCACCAACAGTTCGGATTACTCAGGTTGAGATGATTGGCTACGAATGTCTTGTTAGCGCTGAGATATCTCATCAACGCATTATCGTGCGCGTGGAACGGGGGCTGGCACCGGATGTAGGTGAAACCGTTGGCCTTTCTTGGCTGGAACATGAAATGCATTTTTTTGATGCTTCCAGCGGTCTTCGCATGGAGCAAAACACTGCGCTTTCGACCTGATGTCTGCGTTCAAATCAAGTAGCCACACACAGGAGCGATGATGATTCCGTACCGGCGTATCACACAAGTCTCGGACCTGCATCTCAGCGCCTCGCGGGCTTATTATCAAGACAATTGGGAAATGGTGCTGGAATGGATTGAACAAGAGCGGCCCGATTTGGTCATCGTTTCCGGGGACGTAGCACTGAGCGATCCGGATCTGGTCGAAGACTTGGTTTTCGCACGGCGGCAGCTTGATCGGATTCCGGTGCCGTGGCGTGTGATCCCGGGCAATCATGATATCGGCGACAATGTTGTCTCGGGATCAATGTCGAAGCGGGTTACGGCCGAGCGGCGCCAGCGCTGGCTCGATATTTTTGGTATTGACTATTGGCGTGAAGATCAGGGTCACTGGACATTGATTGGCATTAATTCTCTCATCTTAAATTCGGGGGGACTTGTAGCTGAACTCGAGCAAGAGCGATGGCTGGAGGAGACATTGAAGGAAGTGCCTTCGGACCGACCTATAGCGCTTTTTCTGCACAAGCCCTTGTTCATGGATCATCCATCGGAGTCGGGTGTAAATGCTAGCTGTCTGGAGTTCGCCGCTCGCGGACCGTTGCTGCGCCTGTTCGCTGAGAAATCTCTGCGTTTGGTCGGCTGTGGTCACAAGCACCAATACAGATCCTTTGGACTTGATGGCGTAATCCACCTGTGGGCGCCCTCTACAGGCGCTGTGAATTTTCCTCCGGATGTTAAGATGTGGGGGCGCCGCGAAGTGGGCTTTCTCGATATTAGGCTTGGCTCGCAAGGTATCCGGCAGCGCTTGATCGGATCCGAGTTTTTATTTCGACACGAGGCTTATGTCAGAAGTTTGGAGTACGGGGCGGTTCTGAATGCACCAGAGCAGCCCGCTACTGTCATCAAATAGCGTCCACCTCATATTGGCATTCTCCTGTGCCGTCGGAACTTCAAGATGTGTCATTGAACTGTCACCGCCTCGTGGATTAACTCTTGAGCCAAATTGATGGAGACAACCAATGCGCATGCTACCCTTAGCGGTTGCTTTAATGATTGGGGCGGGAACATCCGCACCGGCTCGAGAGGTCGTCATTTACAATGCCTCGGATAGCGTCAACACGCCGCTATTGGAGGCTTTCAAGAAAAAGCATCCCGGCATCGACGTGAAATTCGTCTCCGGATCGACAGGCCCAATCACTGAGCGCGCAATCGCTGAGAAGGCTAAACCCCAGGCGGACGTGGTCTATCTCGTTAATAACTTCGCGCTGGATCAACTCAAGCAGGCTGGCGTCTTTGAGCCCTATGAGCCCAAGGCCAGCGCAGTTCGGTCTGATTTCCGAGAGCCTGACGGCTTCTACACGCGCTACTTCGCAACCACCATGTGCATGGTTGTCAATACGAAGCGCATAGCTGATAAAAAACTGCCGATGCCGGTCTCATGGGAGGACCTCATTCGCCCGGTCTATGCGAAGGAAATCTCCCTCCCGTCTCCGCTGAAATCAGGAACTGGGGTAGGGATCCTCACGACGTTTGCTGATGCTTTCGGCTGGCCCTTCATCGAAAACCTCTCGGAGAACGTGTTTCAATGGTCAGATGGTGGTTCTGACGGCGCGCAGTTGGCGGCTCGGGGTGAGGTCGCGGTCGGCCTGTCGTTCGACACGACCTGCTATGGCTTGAAGACTGCGGGGCACCCGGTGGAGGTCATCTTCGGGCGCATCACACCGAATGTGTCTGAAGGTGGCGGGCTTGTGTCGGGTGGTCCGAACCCGGTCGAGGGCAAACTCTTCCTGGACTTCATGGCGAGTAAGGATGCGGCCGAAGTCCTGGGTAAGGTCGTAGGCGCCACCGCTGTTCCTGGCTATGGCCTTGTTGATCTGAACACAGTCTCGCTTTGGTCCCTGCGGCGTCCCGTTGACACCAATGCCTTCCGCCGGGACTTTGGCCAGCGTATCCTGAAGCAATGACGTTGCATGGCTGTCGGTCTTGAGCATCCGGCTTAGCCTTCGCGGCGTTTCAAAACGCTTTGGCGAAACCCTCGCCTGCGATGACATCAATCTTGATGTCGCAGCAGGCGAGTTCGTTTCTCTCCTTGGGGATTCCGGCTGCGGTAAGACGACCCTGCTACGGATCATTTCCGGCTTTGCTGCACCGGATTCAGGTCAGGTGCTGAGAGACGGGCGGGATATCAGTCGCCTTGAGCCCCGCGCTCGGAAAATGGGATTTGTTTTCCAGTCATACGCGCTTTTCCCCACCAAAACGGTACGGCAGAATATCCGGTTTTCGCTCGATGTCGCTAATGTTCCTCGGGCCAAGTCTGAGGCGCGGGTGTCTCTGCTCGCGGGGATGCTGGAGATTGGTGCGCTGGTTGAACGCTATCCGCATGAGCTTTCCGGCGGGCAGCAGCAGCGCGTGGCGCTGGCCAGGGCGCTTGCGAACGAACCCGAAATTCTTTTGCTCGACGAACCACTTTCCGCCCTTGATGCACGCATTCGGGTCCGGTTACGCGATGAATTGCGGTCGATCGTGGATCAGTTTAAGGTCACCGCAATTTATGTAACGCATGATCAGGAAGAAGCGATGGCGCTGTCTGATCGAATCGCAGTGATGAGGAAAGGGCGGATCGAGCAGCTAGATACGCCGTCTGGCGTTTATAATCGGCCAGCATCGCGCTTTGTAGCTACCTTTATCGGCAGCCATAATCTCATCCGCGGACGCATGACCTCCAATGGCCTTGAGCGGACAGGTCAGACATGGCCGGCGCTGGCAAACTCTGGAGTGACGATCGGATCGCAAGCTGTCGCCATTGTCCGTCCTGAAGATATAAGCCCGTCCGAAGCGCGCGACGCAGCCTCTTTCGAGGCCAAATTGCTAGGGCAGGTCTTTCTTGGAGCCACCACTCGCTATCGATTGGCTTTGCCCGACGGTTTGACCTTGATCGCAGACCGCCCAGGCCGCGAGCCTGCCCCATGCCAGCCCGGGGCCGTTCGTGTCTGGCGATATGTCCCCGAGCGCGTCATGATCTATCGAGACGAATGACTATGAACCGCCCGATCTGGAGGCGAGGCCCCGAACTCGCGCTGTCCCTGTTTGTGGCCACTTTGGTCATTCTTTTCATCGTTTATCCGATCGGCACGATGCTGTTGGAAAGCACGCGCATAACCGGACCGATGCCGCACACGCGGCTCAAGGGCGTCACCCTGGCGGCGCTTGATGTCCTGCCGCCTGAACGCCGCAGCGCGAGTCTTGAACGCTGGATTGGCAACGCCACGGAGAAAGAACGCGTAGAGGCGATGACCGCCGCTTTCCCACTCGCGGGCCTGCCCGTGCCCTGGGATACGGTGGCAGCCTATTCCGCGCAGACCATCGCTATATCAGCGAGTCTCATGCGCCTTTCCATTGAAGATCGAAGCAAAGTTGAATCGGAATATGCGATTTCGCTGGTGATGTTACACAAGCGAACTGCGCTGGCCTTCCTGGTTCGTGACCTGCTATCACCGAAAGCATTTGACGAACTGCGCGCTGGGGTGGAGGAGAGCCGCGGACTGTTTCACTATAGAAGAGCCATCGTCGAACCGTTCCTTCGCAATGCGCTGCTTAATAGCTTTTCAATTGCTGTAATGACAACCGTCTGCACAGTTGCTCTTGCTTTCGCACTGGTTTTCGCCATCCATCGGGGCGGCACGGGTCGTCCACTACTGGTTCGCAGCATGATCCTACTTCCTCTGGTGGCGCCGCCCGCCATGATTGCAGCGGCCATGCTGATGTTGTTCGGGCGAAGAGGGTTGATAACGAACAACCTGCTTGACCAATCATTGGGGTTGATCGACGCCGAGGCTGGGCAAGGTTACGGACTATTCGCAGTCATCCTGGCGCAAATGCTTTCCTTCCTGCCTGCTGCGGCGATTGTGATCGACAGTGTGCTGCGTCAGCACGATGGTCGGCTTGAAGAATCTGCGGCTAGCATGGGTGCAAGCCAGGCACGAATTCTGCGAGATGTAACCTTTCCCCTCGCCTGGCCGGGCGTGAAGCGGGCAATACTTCTTGTGTTCATGATGAGCCTGACAGACTTCGGCAATCCAATGATCCTTGGACGCGATATTCCGGTCGCCGCTGGGATCGTATATGATGAGATTCTTGCTTTTCGCAATACACCGCTCGCTGGAGCGATGTGTATGTTGTTGCTACTACCATGCCTGACCCTTTATTGGGTTCTGGAGCTCATAGGGCGCGGCAAGAGTTATGGGTCTGGGATGGTTGGTAGCCGCCCGGAGTTGCGACTGCCTGCAACCTGGCGCTTTGCGCTCGGTGCGCTCTGCATGGCTGCGGCCAGTTTAATCCTTCTCATTTATCTGACGATAACGGGGGGAGCATTCACCGTTCTCTGGGGGGTCGACTGGCGACTGACGACGGCCTATTTCAGCAATACAGGACTGAACATCGGCTTTGCTGGCACAGGGTACGGCAGCTCGGACCGCGGGCTGGGGCTCGTGTGGGATAGTCTCAGCATAAATCTGGTGGCAGCGCCGATTGGTGGATGTCTTGGCGTTCTGGTGGCGTATGTTGTTGATCGCATTCGCCCGCCTGGCGCCAACCTGCTTGCGTTTGTGACGCTGATCCCGGCAATTCTGCCAGGCCTGATCTTTGGCATTGGCTATGTTGTGGCCTTCAATGCACCTTTCGGGTTCACCTCATTTTCGCTCTCGGGCACAGCCGCCATCCTGATTATTAACATTCTCTTTTCCAATATGTTTGTGGGCGTGCTCGCTGCGCGCAGCGCTTTCCAGCGTAGCGACAAGCATGTGGAGGAGGCCGCCGAGGCGCTGGGCGCATCGCTCACCAAAAGGCTTCTTTTGGTCACAATTCCCCTTTTGAAAACTGCTTTCCTGCTTGGCAGCCTCTATGTCTTCATTGATGGGATGACGACGCTCTCAAGTGTGATTTTTCTGATCTCAGGCGATCATAAGCTTGCATCGGTCGCAATTTTTAATCACGCCAGTTCAGGTGAGTTTGGGTACGCCGCCGCAAAGAGCGTCGTAATAGTGATGATCGCGGGCGCAGCTATGGCTCTGGCCTGGTGGCTGGAGCGGACTGATCGTCGTGGGAGGACGAGTGCGGTCTCAACCACAGGAACCAAGAAAAAATGAAAGATCTTGTCGCACGAGACGCTTCGAGTTTCTTCCGTCAGACGTCCTCGACGCCGGTTGGCGCGGCGCTCCGTTCTGTAAATGGTATCTGGATCGAGGATATACTGGGCAACCGCCTTGTCGATTTGCACGGGAATACCGCGCACCATCTAGGCCATGCGCATCCACGGCTCATCGCCGCATTGAAGCAGCAACTCGATGAACTGGCGTTCTGTCCGCGCCGCTACACAAACGAACCAGCAGTGCTTCTTGCGGAACGATTGCTTGCGTTATGGCCTGGTCAAGCCGCGCGCGTTCTTTTTGCGACTGGCGGATCCGATGCTATCGAGATAGCGATCCGTCTTTGCCGTATTGCGACGGAGCGTCCTTACGTAATAGCTTTTGAAGGCTCTTACCATGGTCATGGTCATGGCTCATTGGCGTTGTCGAAGGCGGCGCTCGATCCGCGCCTTGGTCCAAAACTTCCTGGCATTCATCACGTTACGCCCTATTGGTTGAACCCGGCGCAATCACTGACCGAGATCGAGGATGCCCTCAAAAGTCCCGCTGATAGTGTCGCCTGCCTCGTGGCGGAGCCGATGCGCTCAAGCTGTATCGAGCCGCCAGCAAATTACTGGAAGGAAGTGCGCACCCTGTGTACGCGCCACGGAGCGCTCCTTGTGTTTGACGAAATCCCTTCTGGTTTGGGCAAGACGGGGAAGTTCTTCGCATTCGAACATTTCGGAGTTGTTCCGGACGCCGCAGTTCTCGGAAAGTCCCTTGGTGGAGGAATCGTCCCTATTGCAGCGGTTATCGCCGACGCCGCCCTCGATGTCGCTCCAGAGCTCGATATCGGCCACTATACCCATGAAAAAAACCCATTCACCACACGCGCCGCTCTGACCACCCTCGATATTATCGCTGAGGAGGATCTGATTGCACGCGCCTCCGATCTTGGCGCTTTCGCCCTCGATGAAATGGCAGCCCTTGCGAAACGCAACCCGTTTTTCAAAGGAGGGCGTGGGCTGGGACTTTTGCTTGCCCTTGAACTTGCCGGGGAAGAGACACGGTCACGCGGAGCAGCGTTAGCGCGGGCAGCGGCCAATCACGGCATATCGACCGTTACGAAGCCATTGGGCGCCGTCGGCTTTTCACCGCCGCTGACCATTACCCGGGAGGAGATCGTCATGACGCTTGATCGGCTCGACAAATGTGCGAGGTCCCTTGAACCATGATGATTCGGCTGATCGCGCCGCGAGAGGATGTCTCCCAAGGTGTCGATAGCTTCTGTAGATGTCCGGTTTAGGTAGCTCTTCAAATGTCCGCTTTCGGGCTGCCTGCTTCTGCATTTGCCCCGCTGTGGGCGGGGTGGGCAGGTTTGGGCCCTCTTGCCCA